>LXOW01230293.1_pt1 | contig 14676 bp, 7 predicted proteins | sample 1368591 | NCBI WGS metagenome assembly LXOW01 (sample SAMN04884650, study PRJNA319009) | bovine gut metagenome | isolation source: Cow rumen | host: Bos taurus | place: Italy: Legnaro (PD) | collected 2014-07-09 | reverse complement strand
GCCGAATACGGCGGAAGGCTCTCTTCCGTGATGCGCGTCACCTCCAAGGAGGGGGACTTAAAGCGGATTCACGGTTCCCTGGGCGTGGGTCTGCTGACCAGCCGCTTCCACCTGGAAGGGCCTTTCGTCAAGGACAGGACCACCTTCGTTGTGGGAGCCCGTACCACGTATTCCAACTGGCTCCTTAAGAAACTGCCCGCCTCCAGTTACTATTCGGGCGCCGAAGCCGGATTCCTGGATGTCAACGCCGGAATAACCCACCGCTTTACCGCCAAGGATGCCCTGCAGCTGTCATTCTACTATGCCAAGGACCGCTTTACGCTTACCGATAATGTGGACAGCCGCTATTCCAATCTCAACGGTTCCCTCATTTTCCGGCACAGGGATGCCGACGCCTCTTCCTGGCAGATTGCCATGGGATACGACCGGTATGAAAACCTGGCTGGAGACCACTCCTGGGCCTATGGCTCCTACGATTTGACCACCCGCATCAACCAGGCGTTCCTCAAGGCTTCCTGGAAGCGGACATTCGAGGCACACGAGGTGTCTTCGGGCCTCCAGGCTACGGGCTACCTGATGAATCCCGGCATCCTGGCTCCGTTCGGGGCCGATTCGGGCATCGTTCCGGCCAGCATGGTCCCGGAATATGCCGTGGAACCCTCGCTCTACGTTTCGGACCTCTGGTCCATCTCGGACCACTTCTCCCTGGACGGGGGCGTGCGCCTGTCTTCCTTCTTCCACCTGAAGCCTGCGCAGAAGTACCTGCGCCCGGAAGTGCGCCTATCGGCCAAATACTCCCCCTCGGAGACCTTCTCCGTGAAAGCGGGCTTCAATACCATGGAGCAGTACATCCACCTCATTTCCAACTCCACCGGCATCTCGCCTACGGATACCTGGAAGCTCTCGGATGCCTCCATCCGCCCCACGGACGGTTGGCAAGCCGCGGCCGGAGTCTACTGGACCCACGTGGGCTGGGGGCTGGATTTCTCGGCCGAAACTTACTGGAAACAGTCCCGCTACGCCCTGGATTACAAGCCTGGCGCCGTACTTTCGATGAACGAAAAGCTGGCCGAGGACCTCATCCCCGTATACACCCGCGCCTACGGTGTGGAACTCATGATCAAGAAACCCGCCGGCAAAATCACCGGCTGGATGTCCTACAGCTATTCCCGCGCCCGCTTCAGGGAAATGCAGGACCGCGGGAATGAGACCATTGCTAACGGCAACTGGTACAACGCCCCTTACGACAAGCCACACGAGTTCAAGCTGGTGGCCAACTGGGCCATTACCCACCGTTTCAGTTTTTCCGCCAACGTAGACTATTCTACCGGCCGGCCTGTCACCGTGCCCCTGGGACAATACCTGTACCGGGGTGCTTACCGCGTGGCCTATTCGGAGCGCAATATCCACCGCATTCCGGATTACTTCCGGCTGGACCTGGCCCTGAACATCGACCCCGGGCACTATCTGAAAGCCATCGCCCACTCATCCATCACCATCGGCGTATATAACGTCCTGGGACGAAAGAACCCCTATTCCGTCTATTTCAAGCCCTCTGTGGATGGCGGTACCATCAACGGCTATCTGCTTTCCGTGTTTGCCACCCAGGTCCCTTATATCAACTTGAACATTCTCTTCTGATGAAACGAATTCCAACTATATTGTCCCTGTTCTGGATAGCCTTTTCCTGTGTCTATCCCTACGATATTCCCGAGGCCGGGGAGGAAACGCCCTACCTGGTGGTGGACGGCGCCATCGTGGTGGGGAAAGAGGCCACCCTTACCCTCCGCCACTTGAATCAGTCATCTCAGTATCTCCCGGACGAATGGTGGGTGGAAGACAATACCGGTGTCCAATACCGTCCGGCCCAAGTCAAAGACGCCGCGGATTTGTCCAAGGCTCCGGCGGACCGCTCTTACCGAATGGTCATCAAGATGGACGGAAAAACCTATTCCACCTCTTTGGAAAAGGGCATGGCTCCGCCCAGGCTGGACGAGATAAGCTTTGTGGCCGATAACAGCAACGTTTATGTGAACGTCTCCCTGACCGAGGGAGAGGGAGAGGCCGGTCATGTGGCCTTGTCCTTTGAAGAAGTCTGGAGGTTCCACACTTTGTTCATGGACTTTTATGAAGTACAGAACATTGACGACAAATGGTATGTCCTGGAACGCCAGGACCCGGACACCACCCGCTATCGCTGTTGGCGGTACGCCCAGACTTCCAAAGAAGTGCTGGTGGATTTAACCAACCTGAACGGAACGGCCAAGGACTTTCCCCTTACTTCTTTCTCGAGGAGAAGTGAAAAGAACCACGAAAATTACAACATCAAAGTGACAGCACGCAGCCTCTCCGATGCCGAATACCGTTTCCAAAAGAACATCCAGACCTCCGTGGGCGGTTATAACCTGTTCTCTCCCAATCCCGGGGAAATCGCCGGAAACGTCCGTTGTGAAGAAGAACCCACGGTCCCCGTTATGGGTTACGTAACCCTGTCGCTGGCTTCCAGCCGGGAGGCCCACCTGGACGGAAGGTATTTCATTTACACCAAAATTGACAAGGATGGCTATGACGTTCCTACTCAAGATCAGATTCCCTTCTACTACCTGGACCTTGTGTATCGGCCATTGTTTGAAGAAGGGAATGAAGACGGAGAGACCACGTCCATTTACTGGGGCCCCTTGCGCTGCGTAGATTGCGTGGCCGATGGCGGAAGCTTGGAAAAACCCTCATTCAAATAGCAGGAGCTTATGAGAAAATTGATTTGTACCCTTTTCGGCGGACTCCTGCTCACCAGTGCCTGGGCGCAGACAGAGCGCGTATATGTAGTAACGGACCGCACGGCCTATCTCTCCGGAGACCGGGTTTGGTGCTCCCTGTTCTGTATGGACCAGAACGGGCAGCCCTCCCTCAAGAGCGCCGTGGCCTATCTGGAGCTGGTCTCGGCCGAAGGCACGGGCGCCGAAGCCAAAATCGCCCTTTTGCAGGGCCGGGGCTGCGGGGAATTCACCCTGCCGCCGCAGCTTCCTACCGGAAATTACCGCCTTATGGCCTATACCGCCTTGGAAGGAGGTGATGCCGCCCAGATAGGAAGCCGGCTCCTGTCCATTTACAATCCTTTCTCGGTCGCTCGCGTGAAAGATGGTGTCGTTGCCCAGGAAAGCCCTGTAAATTCGATTTTAGAGCCCGAAGCGGTCCAGGGTATAGAATTACACGTTCCGGCCCGGATAAGGGCTGAAAAGCCGTTTTCTGTGGCTTTAAACGGAACAGCCTCGGATCTTACGCTGTCCGTGTTCCATGTGGACGGCCTGGAGCAGGTTCCCGTCGCCACCTTTGACGCCTTCCTGAAGGACTTTCCCGTATCGGCCAACGGCGCGGCGCCGTGGGAATACGACGGAGAGGTCATAGGCGGAACGGTGAGCGGCGCTCCGGTAGAGAGCATCGCCATCCTTTCATCGGCCGGATCCCCGGATGACACCTATTTCACCCGGGTGGAAGAAGACGGCTCCGTACGTTTTGCCACCGGCAATATCTATGGCGACCGCGAAATGGTCTGCGCCGTCCCCGAGGCCGGAGAGCATGTGCGCATCCGCCTGGCAAGCCCTTATCAGCACCCCGAGGGCAAGGATATCCCCGTCCTGGGCCTGCACGACAGCCAGTTTGAAGCGCTGGTAAGCCGCAAGAGCGCCCTTTCTACCCTGTATGGGGCCGATACGCTGTACACCTTCCTCCCCCGCCGGGAGGACCTGTTGCTGTCCGGCGTCTCCTGGGAGCGTTATCACCTGGACGATTACACCCGCTTCAACTCCGTTCAGGAGATAGTGGTAGAAATCCTCCCCAGCGTAAGGCTCAGAAAGGGCCGGTTTGAGGTTTCCGTGGCCGATGGTTCCAAGACCACCCGGCGCTTCCGGGAAAACGTGCTGGTGATGATGGACGGCGTGGTCATCCCCGATATGCAGATGCTCCTGAATCTGGACGCGATGCTGCTGGACGACGTTTACGTCTGCGCCGAGCCCATCATCTCCGGCTACCTGACCTACGACGGCATCGTGAATTTCGTCAGCAAGAAAAACTACGTGAAGACCCTCAACTTCCCCGAAAACGTATATGTTCTGGACTTCAAGGGCGTACGCTATCCGCTGGCCTACTTGGGGAAAGTTCCCGGAGGTAAGGACCTTCGCCAACTTCTGTACTGGCACCCCGCCCTTACAATGAAAGCAGGTGAAACCGTCCGGATTCCGTTGGTTTCACCTGCCTATACAGGGAAGTTCTGCGTAATAGCAGAGGGTTTGTCAGCAACGGGTGAGGCCGTCAGGGCCGTCCGTTACTTCGAGGTGGAATAAGCCGATTAGAAACTGTATCCCAGTCCAAAGGCCAGAGTGCCGGTAAGCGTAGAGGAGGCCAGCAGGAAGGTGGCATCCAGGCTTACGCCGGCAAACTTGACGCCAAGGCCCACGGCCGCATGGCTCGGGAGCAGCTTGTCCGAAGCGGCGTAATGATAACCCGCACGGGCAAACAGCATATCCTTAAACGCATATTGCACACCCAGTCCGGCCATAAAGCCGGCAGAGAACACATAATCGGCCTCCAGGGATGCCGTGAAGCCGGAAATGGTATACGCAGCACCGGCCTTGGCGGCCATAGGAAGGCTGAAAGAGGCCTCTCCATACTTGATCTTACCGCCCAGGTTGCTCAATACGAGTCCTGCTTCCAGGCCCTTCGACGCAAATTTTAAGGAGGCGTCAAAGGCCACGGTATTTCCTTTCAGACCTTCTCCCAGAGAAGACATCAGGAATTTGGCGGCCACACCCGCCGAAAAATTCTTGCTTATCTGATAGGCGGCACCGGCGGCAAAGGACAGGTCCATGGGCTTAAAGCTGTTTCCGGCCTGTCCGTTGGCCTCGGCCATCTGGTATGCCGGAGAAAGGAAGCCTTTCACAGACACGGCCACAGCCAGCTTGGGAATCACGCGGAAGGAGGCCGATGCTCCCACAAGACCATACTTGTCCACCTTGGGCTGCCAAAGGGTATAAGAGGCGGCTACACGAAGCTTGTCCTGCCCCAGGGCGGCATCGGCCAGGTTGTTCTCCAGCGGAGAAATGCTGCGCACCGCCACACCTGCGCCCGCAAGACCGGCAATAGCCGGATCCTGGGTAATCTGCAGGAAGGAAAGGGTCTGCGAAGCGGCCTGTCCCAGACTCAGGGCACAGGCAAAAAGAAGAATGATAACTTTTTTCATGGCTTTCTACTGCTTCACAACGGTTTTCTTAAACTTCTCACCACCAACTTCCACCATCACGGTATAAACCCCGGCAGGGAAAGCGGTGCAATTGACAACAGCCGGGTCAAACGGGCTGCAGGAAACGTTTCCTTCATAGACCACGTTACCCAGGGAGCTCACCATCTTTACAGACGCGCTTGCAGACTCTCCGGTACGGATATACAGATTATCCTTCACCGGATTGGGATACACTTCCAGCTTCTCGCTTCCGTTTCTTACCAGAACCCGGAAAGACTGTTCGCAGGAAGCTCCGCTGGCATCGGCGGCCGTAACGGTGATAACCGTCTGTCCAAAAGAATGGCCCGTCAGGGTAAGCGTACCATTCTCAACCGCCGTCTTTACGATAATGCTGGCGGTGGAACTCTTGACGGTATAATCCAGCGTTTCTCCATCGGCATCGGCAAAGAAGCGGGACAGGTCGAAACTGCGGCTTTCAGAAGTCGCGTTGAAGATCTGGTCACCGATATTGCTGATTACCGCCGGTTTGGCATTTTCCAGAACGGTAAAGCTGAAAACCTGGCGGGTTTCTGCATAAGAGTCCGTCACGCAAATTTCGCCCGGATAGGTACCCGGATCGGCCTTAACGGCCTCCATCGTAAGGGTAATGATTCCTCCGTCAGCGGTGACGGTAAGACCCTCTATCTCCGTGCAGGAGAAGCTCAGGGGTTGGCCGTCTGGATCGGAATACATGAAGCGCAGGCTTCCTGTCTGATGGGCACGCAGGGTGAGAGTAGTCCCGTCCAGCGGTGTAATCTCAGGCTTGGAATTGTGCCCGGTACGCACCGTGATTTCCGGGGAAAGGGCCGATACCAGGCCGGAGAAGCTCTCGGACTGAATACGGAAATGATAATCCGTGTCAAAGGAAAGCCCGTCCACCGTAGAGAACATAGCATCCCCGATGGTATGGCCGTAGGAGAGAACTTTCACGCAGCTCACGCCCTCCGGCAGGTTCTCGGGGTTGAGTTTGGCCAGGGACTGCGTTCCATAGAACACGTTGTACTGGTAGGGGGCGTGAACTTCCGCCGAACCGGGAACAACCCACTCGACGGTGATGGAATTGGCCTTCGCCTTGCCTTGAAGCGTCGTGACAGGCAGAGGCTGTTCGTCACCTTCGGCCGTAAGGGCGGCATAGGCGTCTACCAGGCCTGCGCCCAGTCTGGTGGCATAGGAACCATTCTCTTCCAAAGCCCTCTTGTTGGCCGTACTGGTGAGCAGGTGGATGAGTTTTTCACGGGTAAAGCCCTTGCGGCCAACCCCGTAATGAGAAACCAGCAGCGCAGCCACACCGGTCACATGCGGGGCGGCCATTGAGGAGCCCTGCATATTGCCGTATTCGTTGTTGGGCAGCGTAGAAAGCACATACGTTTTCCGGTTGGCGTCTCCGCCCGGGGCCGAAATGTCAACCCACTCACCGAAACTGGTAAAATAGGAACGTACGTAATTGGCGCTGAGGGCTGCGACAGAGAACACATTGTCGTCCATGGACGGGTGCTCCACTTCGCGTCCGTCATTACCAGCGGCAAAGATGATGAGACCGCCGGCCATAGGCCCTACCTGTTCTCCGTTCTCATCCATTCCGGCGTATTCGTTGAAGTAATCGACGGCATCGGAGAAGGACTTGGGCGTAGGGGCCTCATAGTCTGTAAAGCCCCAGCTGCAGTTCATGAGAACGGCGCCATTATCGGCAGCATAAACCACGGACATGGGCGTCAACGCACCGTTGCGGCCGTCCATCATCTGGGTAACCATCAGACGCACGCCGGAATTGGGCGAACCGTTACCTCCGGCCACGCCACTAACTCCAATCCCGTTGTTGTTGACGGCTGCGATGGTACCGGCCACGTGGGTTCCGTGGTCTCCAGGTTCAATTTTGCCAGCCGGGGTTTTCCCGTCATAGGTGACAAAATTGTAACCATTGACATCGTCTATAAAACCGTTCTCGTCATCATCCACTCCGGGCAAACCGTTCTTTTCGGCCTCGTTGATCCACATATTGGCGGCCAGGTCTTCATGGGCATAGTCCACGCCCTTGTCGTTGACGGCCACGATGACTTGCGGCTTACCCGTCTCGATGGTCCAGGCACGGTATGCATTCACGTCGCAACCTTCTGCATACTGGTCTCCCTTGCCGAAATTCTGATAATGCCATTGGTCGGAGAGACGGGGATCATTGAAAGGAGGCTCCATCGACGTACACTGTACCTGCGGGATGAACTCCACGAATTCCACGTCCTCCATATCCAGAACAGCCTCCCCGGCCTTGGTGAGCGGAAGAGACTCGTCAAAAACAACATCATACCACCGATGCAGACCGGCGGCCCTATGGCGGGCTTCCCACTTTCCTGCGGGCGGAAATGTACGTACCAGGGTATAGTTTCCCAGGGCCGACAGGTCCAATCCCCCAAGAGCCTTGGTATCCGCAATTTCGTGCTTGAGCTTGATGCGGATGCGCCCCGGCATAGAGTTGGCCGACGGCTGTACGGTCTCAATTCCCGGTGCCGGTAAAACCGCACTTTCCTGTTCGCGGGCACAAGAAGCAGCAACAAGAATAAGCGCTGCCAATGAAAGGATATGGTTTCTCATACCTTATTACATAGATAAATCCGGGCACCCGTTGCCGGATGCCCGGATTGACACATAATGACTTACAGATTCAGGTCAATTGCCAACAAACCGCTCGGGTTTCCGTAGAAACTACCATAATCCGGCAGGTTGAATACAAGACCGTTAGCAGGGAAGGTGATAACCTTGTTGACAATCTGGCCTTCGCCACCGTCAAGAAGATAGACGTTGAATTCGCCATAACCCCAGTCAAAGCCCAGATAAGTGCGGTCGAAGGTGACGGCATTGGGATTGGTGCAGTCAAGGACCCACTTGGCTCCCAGCTTGTAGTCACCAGGCTCGTTGTACGGGAAGTTCGGGCCGTACGGATCCAGCAGGCGGTAAACTTCAACGCCATCGGCTTTCTCTGCAGTAACAGACCAGGTAACATTGTCCGTACCGAACACATCGGCCACGAGGTCATCCGTAATCTTTACGGTGCCATACGGCTTCCAGGAATAGGCCTTCTGGAAGGTACAAGGAAGGATGGTTCTGGCCAGTTCATCCGTATTGGAGTCAATGGTGATGTTTCCCTTATAGGAAGTTCCAATGGCCATTGCGGAAAGGTCCACTACGATATCAGCCGTGGCTTGACCCTCGGCAAAAGTTACACTGCCGGGCACTTTGATGGCCTCAGGAAGGGTAGAGCCGATATTGGCCGTTACGGTACCGGTCTTGCTACGACGGGCAACGGTAATGGTGTAAGATGTCTGCGCAGCGGAGAGTTCCGTATCAGTAACCTGATTGTTCAGGAAAGAAACACCGGCAGATTCCTCAGCAAAGTCGTACAGGGTGCCAACGTTTTCCACATTACAGGAAACGGCGAAAAGCGCAGCTGCACCCAGGGCAATAATACTTTTCAATATAGTTTTCATATACGATCGTTCTTTAGGAAATACTATTATTCACCTTTAGGGGCGGGAGTAAGGGAAGGATCGTCGCCTTCGGTAGCCGTTTCATAGCTGGAAAGCGGGTTCTGAACCATATATTCGTTAGCATCGAATTCGGCCTGAGGGATGGTAAGCACCCAGTCGAAGGACTCGGGATCCTCGGTGTGCAGGCTGCCCAGCAGGGAAGAGGACGGGTGTCCCATCTCGGCGGTACGCTTGAAGCCCTGGCGCAGACGCTTGATGTCGTATACGCGGCCGACTTCACCCCACAGTTCGATACGGCGCTGGAGAATGATTTCTTCCAGGAGGGAACCGGTCAGGTCGGTGGTCAAAGCACCGAGGGCGGTGCCGCTCTTGTTGGAGCAATCGTAAGTCTCGGAACGGGTCTTCATCAGAGCGTTCAGTACCTCCTTGGCCTCAGCTTCCTTGCCCAGGCGGCAAGCCGTCTCAGCAATGATCAGCTGCATCTCGGGACCACGCATGAAGATGTGGTCGGCACCGGTCTGAGGATCGCTGGCGTCCTTGAACAGGAACTTGTACTGCTGATAGCCCTTGGTGCTGCCATCGGCCAGCACTTCGTAGCTCCACCAGTCCTTGGCGCGCTTGTCGTCCGGGAGCATACGGTCATAGAGCCAGGCGCTGGCGCACTTGCGGGAGCGGGCACCGTAACCACCGAAGGCAATATCCATATGAGCCAGGAACTGAGGGTTGGTAGTACCCTGGGTAGAGATGATTTCAGCACCCCAAAGCACGCTGGAGTGAGAAGCATCATTGTACCTGAAAGCAGTATCGTAAGCATAGGTAGCACCGGCAGCAGCAATCTTGGCGGCATCGTAAGCGGTCTGGTAGTCACCCATGTACAGGGCGATACGGGCCTTGATACCATTGGCTACGTACTTGTCGACATGGGAAATGTGGCGCTGAGCCTGGTCACCCAGAAGCTTGATAGCCTCGTTGATGTCGGACATAGCCTGACCAAAGACCTCGCGGTTGGTGGAGCGGGGCTTACCGGCGGTACCGGCAAAGGTGGGCTCGGTGTAGATAGGAACGCAGAGGCGGTCTTCGTGGCCGATGTAGCTGCGGGCGAAGATCATACCGCAATATGCATAAGCATAGGCGCGGAAAGCATAGGCGTTACCCAGGATGTAGTTAACATCGTCGGTGGGTCCTTCCATCTGCTCGGCGGCGTCCAGGATGTAGTTCATGTTGGCAATCAGCGTATAATAGTAATTCCAACAGTCATAGGAACGCCAACCACCGGAGGTGTAACGGGACTTCACGTTGTAGTTGTAGTCGTACCAGAACCAACCGTTACCGGAAGCGGCCTGGACCATATCTTCACCCATGAGGTCAGCCATCAGGTTATAGGACTGAGGGCCGAAGCTCTGGTGATAGTTGCTGGTGGTAGTAGAACCCCACTGCCAGAAGAAGCGGATAGCGCCGTTGAGGGCCATCATACCGCCTTCGGTATCGGTGAAAACGGTGTCACCGGAAACGGCATCGGTGGGGTTGGTATTCAGGAGCTCCTTGTTGCAGCCAGACAGGGTCAGGGCAGCACAAGCCATCAAAGCGTAAAATATCTTTTTCATATTACTTGTCTCCTTTCTTTAGAAATTGATGTCAATACCCACGGATACGGTACGGGTAGGAGTGTAAGCCCAGCTGGTACCACCGGTCATATTGTACTGAGGGTTGAAGCCGTTCAGCTTGCTGAAGAGCACGAGGTTGTCACCCATGGCGAACAGGCGCAGGGACTTGATGCCGATCTTCTTGGTCCACTTGGTGGGCATGGTATAACCCAGCTGGACAGACTTGATGGCAAAGTAGGAGGCATCCACCAGCCAACGGTCGGCGGAAATGTTCTTGGAACCAATCTCAAGGATAGGAACGTCCGTCACGTCACCAGGATTCTGCCAACGGCGCAGGGCGTGCTTGCTCCAGGTGTCACCAGCGTAGGTGATTTCCATGGCGCTGGCGTAAACGCTATCCCAAGCATAACCGCCCACGGAGAAGGTGGTCAGGAAGCTGAAGTCCACGGGACCGAACTGGAAGTCGGAGCCGAAGGAGCCCTGGAACTTAGGTTCGCGGCTGCCGTAACCGATATACTTGCTGTTGGTAGCTTCGGCGGTATCGGTGGTCTTGTATTCGTAACCGAAGATGGGGTCACCGGCCTTGATACCATTTTCCTCATCGTTCTGGAGATGAACCGTGTTGGGGATGTAGTAGCTCTTGGCAAACTCTTCAGCGTTGTAGTTCTTATCGGAAGAGTTGGAGGGAACTTCCTTGTAAGCCCAGTAGAGCATACGACCGGTTGCGGGATCTACACCAGCGGCGCGGGGCACATACCAGGAATAGATCGGGAGACCTTCCAGGATGACCTGGGAACCGCTCAGGATGCTGGGAGAATCACCAGTGAGCTGCAGAACCTTGTTACGGTTGAAGTAACCCATGACGGTGGAGCTTGCGCGTACATTGGAGGTGTTGAGCCAGTTCACGCGGATGCTACCCTCAAAGCCCTGGTTGCGCATGGAACCCACATTGGCATCGTAGCCGCTGAAACCGGTGGAAAGGGCCATCGGATAGCTCAGGAGCATGTTGCTGGTCTTGGCGTTATAGTACTCGAAGGTGAAGTTCAAAATCTGATTGAAGAACGTTCCTTCGATACCGGCATTCCAGGTACCCTTCTTTTCCCAGGAGATAGTAGGATTGGCCAGGGAAGAAACCAGAGCACCGGACTGGTTGGCGTTGGGCCAGGTGAGGTTGTAGAAGGACTGCCAGGCATAGTAGGAGCCGATGGAGTCGTTACCCAGTTCACCGTAGCTCAGACGGGCGGTGAGGTTGTCAATCCAGGAAACATCCTTCATGAAGCCTTCCTGAGAAATACGCCAGCTAGCACCCAGGGACCAGAACTGACCCCAACGGTACTGGGAGTTGAAACGGGAAGAACCATCCGTACGCCAGGTGGCCTCAAGATAATACTTGTCCTTGAAGTCGGCGGCTACGCGGGAGAAGAAGGATTCAATCCTGTAAACATCGGAATAAGAGTTGGCATCGATGTTACCGGAGGCGGGAGCAAGCTCGGCCAGGCCCGGATACACGGAGGTGCGCTCTGCATACAGATATTTGTAGTTGTAGTTATAGTACTCGTGACCAACCTGGGCAAGGATGTGGAAATCATTGAAGGTACGGTCGTACTTGAGGATCTGGTTCCAGGTGTAGGAGAAGGTACGGGTGGAATACTTATCCACTTCACCACCTGTGGAACGGCCATCACCGTGATCGGGGTTGTAGTAAGAAGTGATGTAGCGGCCAGTGATGTCAGCACCGAAATTGGTGGACAGGCTCAGGCCTCTGAAGATACCCATCACATCCTTGTCACCACCCAGAGTGCCATAGGCACGGATGCTGGTGTTGTCGCGAAGGGTCTCGTACTTGTTGTCATACAGGTCACCGATAGCGTTGAAGTTGGCAGCCTTGGGACGGCCCCAAACATCACCGTAGTCGTACTGCTTGTTACCGAACTCGTCAATAACATCCTTACCCTCGGCATCCTTCAGGAATGCAGGGAAGACGGGAGCCATGAACTGGGCGGTATACCAGGCGTTACCCGTCTGGGTGCTGGAATACTGGGAGCTGTTCTGGTTGGTGTAAGCATAGCTGGCGCTGGCACCGGCATTGAACCAATCGGTAATCTGGTGATCCACATTGGCGCGGATGGAATAACGCTTGAACAGAGTGGTGATGAGAACACCCTTATCGTCCAGATAACCCAGGGAGAAAGCGTACTTGGTCTTGTTGTTACCACCGCTTACACCCAGCTGGTATTCCTGACGGATAGCCTGCTTGTTGGTGAGGTAGTCCATCCAGTTTTCATTCCAGGCGGACTTGGCATCGTTCATGATCTTACCAGTATTGGGATCAATGACGTTAGCCCAAGTGTAGTTCTTATAAGGGTTATAGCCTTCGCCACCCAGATTGGCACCCAGGTTTGCAGAAGCAAGGGCACGGGCCTGCTCGTCGGAATAGTTACCGTTGAGCATATAACCGTTCTTGAGGGCTTCCCAAGTGAGTTCTACGAATTCATCCTGGTTCACCACATCGTAATCCTTGATGGAACGGGACTGCCAACCCACGGTAGCCTTGAAGTTGATATTGGCACGACCTTCAGAACCGCGCTTGGTGGTGATCATGATAACACCATTAGCAGCACGGGCACCGTACAGAGCGGAAGCGGAAGCATCCTTCAACACAGTGAGGCTCTCGATATCGTTAGGGTTAATGGAAGCCAGGTTACCATCAAAAGGAATACCGTCCACAACATACAGAGGGGAGCTGGAAGCATTGATGGAACCCGTACCACGGATCTGGATGGAAGCACCGTCACCAGGCTGTCCGGAACCGGACGTGGTGGTGATACCGGTCACCATACCTTCCAGGGCCTTGGAAACGTTGGAAACGGTACGCTGCTGGAGTTTTTCACTCTTCACAGTAGCGGCAGAACCGGTGAAGGAAGACTTCTTGGCGGTACCATAAGCTACCACGATGGTCTCATCCAGGGCTTCTGCGTCCGGATCCAAGGTAACGTTGATGGTACCGCGACCATTGACGGTCTCAACTACCATAACGTAGCCGATGGCTGAAAATTCAAGCGTGGCATTGGTCGGAACATTGATGGTGTAAGCACCCTCAGCGTCCGAAACTGCTCCGTTGGTAGTGCCGCGCACCACGACAGAAGCAAAAGGAATGCCCTCGCCCGTTGCTGCGTCCTTGATAGTACCCTGCACGCGCATATTCTGCGCAAAAGCAGCGGAAGCTACCAGAAGCATCATAGATGCAAGGAAAAGCTTAATTCTTTTCATAAGCTAAAGACATTAGTTAAACATAAATATTGATACAAAAAGTAAATTCTGCATCGAATACACTACAGTAATCCCGTAAAAAAACGAAACTTGGCTGCAAAGATTGAAAAACAATTTCAATTTTGCAAATGCCTTAAACGTACAAATAGTGCTATTATTTAAAGGTTTTTACCTCAAAATCCTGAATTGAACGCCTTGAAACCTAATATTGCTTACAATTTTACCTAAAAAATTGAATTATTATAAAAAATGTTAATTTATGCAAAAAGTTTCAAGAATTGCATTTTCCATATAATGAGGTAGAATAATACCGGCGACCTTTTTTGAAGGCCGCCGGTACTTACAAATTAAAACTTGCTTACTCGCTGAAACGGGCCTTCAGATATTCTCTGTTCAGACGGGCAATGTGGTCGATGGTTACGTGCTTGGGGCATTCCATCTCGCAGGCGCGGGTGTTGGTGCAGTTACCAAATCCCAGCTCGTCCATCTTGGCCACCATGGCGCGGGCGCGGCGGGCAGCTTCCGGTCTACCCTGCGGCAGCAGGGCCAGGGAACTGACGCGGGCCGCCACAAACAGCATGGCCGATCCGTTCTTACAAGTAGCCACACAGGCACCGCAACCTACGCAGGCGGCTGCGTCCATGGACAGTTCTGCATCGTCGTGCGGAATCAGGATAGCGTTACCGTCCTGGGCGCTACCGGCACGTACGGTGATGAAACCACCGGCCTGCATGATCTTATCAAAGGCGGTACGGTCTACCACCAGGTCCTTGATTACCGGGAAAGCTCCACTACGCCAAGGCTCCACGGTAATGGTAGCACCGGGTTTGAAATGACGCATGAACAGCTGGCAGGTAGTCACCTGGTCGTCCGGACCGTGGGCACGGCCGTCCACATACAGGGAACAGGCACCGCAAATACCCTCACGGCAGTCGTGATCGAAGGCGATGGGTTCAATACCCTTGCGAATGAGTTGATCGTTCAGGATATCCAGCATTTCGAGGAACGAAGCATCTTCCTCCACATCCGTAACGTGGTAGGTCTCGAA
>LXOW01209572.1_pt1 | contig 14677 bp, 9 predicted proteins | sample 1368591 | NCBI WGS metagenome assembly LXOW01 (sample SAMN04884650, study PRJNA319009) | bovine gut metagenome | isolation source: Cow rumen | host: Bos taurus | place: Italy: Legnaro (PD) | collected 2014-07-09 | reverse complement strand
TTTCTGTTTGATGAGTTTGATGCATCGTTCACGGGCGCTGACGGGTCGCTCGGGAGTGGCCACGGAGTTGGGGTTATAGACAGCGATGGTGGTGCCGCCGTAGAGGTTGACCATCTTCATGGCGGGTACGTCAGTCTCCCCATCGCCGATGTAAATCAGGTTGGAGAAGGGTACGGCACGCTCATCTTCGGGCACCGACTTGTTAATCAATGTGTTATCATAGGAGTTGTAGATACCTTTGTTGATACGGAAGAGGAATTGGGTTTTGTTGGTGTAGTTGACGCCGAGTGCGGGCCAGCAGGCGATACCGTTCTCATCATATTGAAAACCAGAGGCATAGATGGTTTTGAAATGCTTGCCGATACGAGTGCCTTTCACGATTTCGCGCAGTCCTGATGAGATGATGAAGTGCTCCAAATGGAGATTCTGTTCAGCGGCATAAGCATTGATGCGGTCGAAATAGGTCTCCACCCCTTCGAAAAAGGTGATTTTCTCGCCATATTTTTCGAACGTACTTTCCCGAATATCAAGGTTTTGCTCTTTCGCTTTGATCAACATCAGGTGCATGTAGGCGAGCACTTCGTCCATGTCGTGCTTCTTGGCCATCTCGTTGGCCTCCTGCCAAAACTCGCCCTTGTCCATGTTGAGATCGGGGATGAAGTTGTATTCCTGCATGTTTCCAGGAGCCAACGTTCCATCGAAGTCGTAGGCGATGGNNGTTTTCTGTAATCATTTTTTTATCAGTGGGTTATCTTGGATTTTCAATTATTGATATATTGCGGCAAAGATACGATTTTAATGGTTTCAAGCTTCAGAGTCAATGGTCAAGAGTCAAAGTCAGTCAACAGTCAACGGTCAATGGTCAATGGTCAACGGTCAACGGTCAACGGTCAATGGTCAAAAAAAGGGCGAATCGTACAGATTCGCCCGTCATTATATAATACAATGTATTGGAGTTACTTCACTAACTGTTTGAAGCGGTCGGAGTGGCGGTAGCGTTTGAACTCGGCGTCGCGCTTGGCCGTTTTCTTCAAGGAAGGATCCAGGTTGATGGCGGTGGTGAGGTTGCTGAAAACGTCTTCTTCCACTTTCATGCGGGCGGCGAGGACGGCCTTCAGGTAGGCGGTCTTAGCATCCACATTGTCGATGCAGTCGAGGGTGGCCTTGGCGGCGTTATAGTCCTTTTGGAGCAGTTGCACCAGCGCGGTGTTATAGTCACAGCTCTGACCGCCCATCAGCTGGGCAGCTTTGGAGTAGTCACCGTTCAGGATGCTGAGGGCACCGGTGTTGTAGTTTTGGTTCACGGGTTGCACGGAAGCGTTGGCGGAAGCCTCGAAGTTGGATTGTGCAGCGGCGAGGTCGCCGGTAAGGTAGTCGGCGATAGCCATGTTGTTCAGGATGATGCCATTGTTGGGAGAGAGGGCTGCGGCCTTCTGGAGGTAGTTCAACGCCTCTTCCAGGTCAGCCTGGTTGCCGTTTTGGTAGTACTCGTTCAGTTTCATAGCACCGAGGTTGTTGTAAGCACGCCAGTCGTTCTCCGTTTTTTTGTTGTTGATCAATGATTTGTAGATGCTCTCTTTCGTGGCCATGTCGGGTGCGACGGATGCGGCGTAGAGGCGTTCATTGATGGAGAAGTCGTTGGGGTTGGACTGCACCAAGCGGATGAGGTCGGCATCGGTGTAGGTATCGTGTTTCTTGCAGACCATCTGGATTTCGGCGCGGCGCAGCGGAGGCAGGATGACATCGGCGATTTCGGGATAGATGTCCGTCATTTCGCGGATCTTCTGCTCACGCATGTCGTTGTTAGCTTGTGAACGCACCACGTTGAGGATCTGGTTCTTTTGCGCGATGTTCGATTTCTCGATAGCGGCTTCGAAACCGTCCCAGTCTTCACCCTTGGCGTTGTTGACATACTCGAAGACAGGCTTCTGCAAATCTTTCAGCTTGATGTTGTTACGCTTTGCATAATCTTTCAGGTAAGCGTTGAATTTGTCGTTGAACCAGTTCTTACCGACTTGGAAACGACGTTCGGAAAGTCCTTGGTTGTTGGTTTCCTCACCTTCGGGGGAAGCCCAGCCGGAGATCACCACGCGGTCGATGATGTAGTCATTATTCATGAAATTGACGAACTCATTGATGGAATCCTTGGCAGCTTTGGTTTTGTTGTTGGGATTGTTCCAGTTCATCACTGCGCTGTTGAGGTCGAAATAGAGGGTGGCGGTGCGTCCGATGAATTCGGCTTTGTAGTTGTGGGGAGCCAGCAGGAAAGCGGTACCGCTGTTGGCGTTGTCTGTCAGTCTCGGGGTGAGGTTGGCGCGTGCGCTGGTGTTGCTGATGCCCTCGCCGAGGTTGCGGTCACCGAAGTCGTGGTGTTTCTTTTTGAGGTCGGCCGTTGCGCCCGTCACGATGTCGGCCGTCTCATATTTCTCGTCGAATTTGAACGTGCCAGACTGCGTGAATGTGCCGCCGTTCTTGTAGTTGATGACCACGCCGTCGCCCTTGGCCTTCTCGCCTTTCAGCTTAATAGTGGCGAAAGGAGGTGTAACTTTCTCACCGTCAACAGATAACGATGGCGTGAAGGTCATCGTGGCCTTCTTCTTCATGTATTTGGGCGGGATAGTTCCCTTGATGGTGTAGGCCACTTCGCCGCCTTTGTTCTCCAGATCGGGATTGTCAAGCGTCACCGTCACTTCGGGGTATTTCTTGATCATTTTTCCGAGTCCGCAGCTGCTCATCAGCAGAACAGCTGCCATTGCCATGCTCAATACAACTAATTTTCTCATAGGTTATTAAGGTTTTAATTTTGAAATTTCAAAAACGGCGCAAAGATACGTTTTTTTCAGACAGTCATAAACGGTGCAACAAGATTTTTATTATCAAAAAAAATGTATTTTTGCCGCCGCAATGTGGTGAGGGATTTTTTTATAAAATCCTGAGAGGGAAACAGGTGTGAATCCTGTACAGTACCCGCTGCTGTAAGTTTCATCAAGAGGAACGGCAATCTGCCACTGTCGGAAGACGGGAAGGCGCAGTTCCGGAAACGAGTCAGANNAGGTAGGCGGATGCAAAAGAGATTCTTTTCGCACTCTTCGTTCCAAACATTGACCGAAGCATTTTGTCAAACCTAAATGCCGAGGATTATGCGTTTATGGAATTTTTTAAAAATCAATATGTTGTGGATGCTTTTGCTTCCATTGCTTGCCGCATCCTGTCATCGTCCAGATCCAGATCCTGAGCCGGAACCACAGCCTGACGCCTATGCCGAAGGGCTGTATATCCTGAATGAAGGTCTCTTCCAGATGAATAACAGCACCCTATCGTATTATGACTTCACGACGGGCGAACTCACCGAGGATATCTTTTTGAATGTCAACCACCGCGGACTGGGCGATGTGGGCAACGACCTGCAGCAATATGGATCAAAGCTCTACATCGTGGTCAACAACTCCAACATCGTGGAGGTGGTGGATGCAAAAACCGTCCAATCGTTGAAAACCATCAATCTCAATGGCAAGCAGCCGCGTCAGATTGCTTTCTTGGATGGCAAGGGCTACATTTCCTGCTTTGACGGCGATGTGGTGCGCATCGATACTGCAGTTTTGGAGGTGGAGGCCGCCCTGCACACTGGTCCGAACCCCGATGGTATTTGCGTTTGTAACGGTAAACTCTACGTCTGCAACTCCGGCGGTCTCAATGCCCCGAATTACGGAAACACTGTTTCGGTGGTCGATCCGGGTTCCTTCACTGTGACGAAGAACATCACCGTGGCCGTCAACCCCACCCGCGCAAAGGGCTACAACGACCGTTACGTTTATGTGGTCTCCAACGGCAACTATGGCGATGTACCCTATACTTTCCAAAAAATTGATTGTCAAACAGATGAACTTGTAAAAACTTACAACCTCGAAGTGTTGAACTTCGACATTCACCAAAATCTCGCTTACGTTTATACGTACGATTTCAACACCATGACTTCCGCATGGATCAGCGTGTTGGATTTGGAAACGGACGAAATCGTGAAGGAGCAGTTCATCAGCGACGGTACGCAGCTGAAGACCCCTTACGGTATCAAGGTGAACCAGTTGAACGGCGATGTCTATATCACCGATGCGGGCACCTTTACCACCAACGGCGACATCTATTGCTTCAACAAAGAGGGCATGAAAAAATTCGCTTTTGAAGGAGGCTTGAACCCCTCTGCAATGGTGATTTGCTACGGAGAACAGCCGTTGGCAAAACGTTAATCGAACAAACAATTTTAAATCAAAAAAATATGAAGAAACTTTTACTTTTTTTCGGCTTAATCTGCATGATTAACCTGACGTTTGCCCAAGAAACAATAACCGTTTACCAAAATGGGCATGAATTCCAAGTGAGCGCGGTGCGTTCTACCACTGATTATCCGGCTGAAAACATCCAGTATTGGGTGGGTACCGGAGCCAACAGCGTGGTGGCAGTTTTCAAATGGTGCCAGGAAGAGACAATGGGCATTGCCTACGGCTTCCGTTGGGACGGCTCAGCCACCATCTACGACATGCTGACCGGTATTGCTGCCGCTGACAGCCGTTTCACCATCACCTTCAACAGCTCTACTACCTTCATTAACAATCTTTCCTATCAGGATGACACCTACAACGAATATCTTGAGACGGAAGGTTACTGCATGTACACCTTTAATGGTAACATGTCTGCGGGCTTGACCGATGCATTGGAGGCTAACGGCTATTTTGAGCTGGAAGAGTGGGGCGATTGCTATCCGTTCCCTGCTACCACGCCTATTGTCCCTGCTACCGATCCGAACGCTTCCACTCCTGAGGAGGCTACCATTGATTTCAACGACATCCTTTTCTGGGTGGGTACTGGTACTAACGAGGCTGTGATGGCTGTCAACTGGGCCGATACTGCTTTAGCTTGGGGTTATCGCTGGGACGGCACTGCAACCGTGGCCGACATGATGGCTGACATTGCTGCCATCGACCCGCGCTTCAGTTATACGGTCAGTAGCTTCCTTGACGACATCAACTACATTGACGTCGCTGCTGGTATGACTACCCCGTTAAGCATCACCCCGGGCAGCTGGTGGGGCAGCACCAATAACGGTTATATGGACATGGGATTGGGACAGACCCTCAACAATGGCGATTTCGAAAAGTGGGCGGATCCCGCCGCCGGTGTCATTGTCGATAGCACCTACGACGAGACCTACCAATACTGGTGGTACACCTACGTCTATCCGATGACTATCACGCCCGTTACCGTACCCGACACGACAGGAGTTGGTGTCGCTGGTCACGAAGTGTCCCGCGTATTTGTTTACCCGAATCCCTGCACGAGTACGTTGCATATTTTCAACGAAAATGCTGGAATCGTGGAGCTTTATAACGTAGATGGCAAGCTGCTGGAGACAATCGAAAACCGCGACACGCAGGTGATTTTAGACATGCAATCTTATCCCGCAGGTCTGTACTTGCTGAAAGTCGGTGACGGTGTTCAGAAAATCTTGAAAAAATAATCCCAATATATCCGAAATAATCCTTTTTTGCCAATATAACTGGTGAAGGATTCAATTAATCACATATTATGGGAAAAATTTTAACCATTCTGGGTTTAATCTGCATGATAAACGTGACTTTTGCCCAGCAGACGGATATTCAGAGCGTGCAAGATAATCATGCAGGTACGGTGCTTGACGAAACCGCGTCAGCATGGGTTTTCCACGATACCATCAGTCCTGGTCCTGGTTTCGGTCAGGCTTCCGACCGCGGTCCTTTTTGTGGGCCCGTGGGCACTGACGGCTGCAACGCCATTCCTGTTGGCGACAATAGTTTCGTGGCTTGGGCTACTGGAGTTGAGCTCACACGTGGACCGTATATGATCACAAACCCAACTGGCCCGTACGCCTCTTTCGGTGGCGACACTAACGCTATCGGTCCGGCCACGCTCAACAACACGATGGATGCCGTCAGTCTTGGTGACGGTGGTTCTGCTCTTGTCACTTTCGAGCGTCCTATCCGCAACGGTGAAGGTCCTGACTTCGCCGTATTCGAGAACTCCTTCAACGACACGTTCCTCGAACTCGCTTTCGTGGAGGTGAGCTCCGACGGTGTGCATTTCGTGCGCTTCCCAGCCACCTCACTCACCCCGACCGACGAGCAGGTGAGCGGTGCAGTGGGCGGTGTGGATGCCACCATGCTCAACAACTTGGCTGGCAAGTTCCGCATCGGTTACGGCACCCCGTTTGATCTCGAAGAGTTGCGCGACAGTGCAAACCTTGACATCGACAGCATCGTTTATGTGCGCGTCATTGACGTGGTGGGCACCATCGACCCGCAGTATGCCACCTACGATGCTTTCGGTCACATTGTCAACGACCCGTGGCCAACCGACTTTTGGAGCAGTGGCTTTGACTTGACCGGTGTGGGGGTTATCCACCAAAAGTCCGTCGGTATTGACAACCACGAGATGTCGCAAGTTTTCGCTTACCCGAACCCCTGCAACAGCACCTTGTACATCATCAACGAGAATGCCGAGCGCATCGAGTTGTACAACATCAACGGCCAACTGCTTGAGATGGTGGATAATGGTGAGATGCAGGTCAATCTCAACATGCAAAAATATCCCGCGGGTCTTTATTTGCTGAAGGTCGGCAATGGTGTGCAGAAGATTATGAAGAAATAACCCCTTTTATATTAATGAGTCGCCGGTAGAGACGTCATATTATAGCGTCTTGACAACATGGGATGATGTGACCGGCTGAAAGGAAAACGGCCTCGCGATTGCGGGGCCGTTTTCTGTTTCTGTCCATAAGGCCGGGTTAATTTTTCCGACCCACTTTTCTGAGCAAACGTCTCACTTTGCGGCTCCGTTTGACCAGCCATTCTTCAATCATCTCCTCTTCCATTTCAGGACCGTCGAAAATCTCATTTTTGCGCCTTTCCGAGCGGGCAAACCGGAGATAAGCCCCTATATGGCGCCGCTTCTTCTCATGGTAGATAGCATCGAACGGGATAAGCACCCCCGTGTCCTCAATATTATGCATCAATCGGTTTACTGCCGTGCCGAACATAAGCATTTCGGAGGTAATGGAAATGTATGCCGTCACATTGGGCGGAACGTTCACGCCCCTCATTCTGGCTGCTCCCTTAAGCAACTTGTAATCCTCCAACTGATCTTCTTTGTTCAATACCAGGTCCATAAGTCCGGGATCGGAAGCGGGCATGATGGTTTGGTCGTCCCACGGGCGGACAAGTTCGTCCTTATCCCCGAAATGTTTCCATAAGAAATGGTAGATCAGATCTTTGGAGATATAGTCATAGGAAGGATACAGGGTGATTTTTCCGAAGAAATAGAGAAGATCGGGATTTTTCATGATGATAGCCACCAGACCGTCCCACAGGTTGTCAAAGGCAAAAATGGACTTCGCACCGCCCTTGGAACTCTGATATTCCGGTGCCACGAAATTGCGTCCGAGTTCGATGACATGCGGCAGGTAATCGTCGATAAACTTCTGGGAGAAGCGGAACTGGTGGGAACTGGCCAGCACTGGCTGACCGTTCTCATCAAATGTCGCATCTGAGCCAAAGAGGAAACGATAACCGCCGATTATGGCTTCGTTTTCAGGATCCCAGACAATCAGCTGCTTGTAGGGCTTCTCCATCTTGTCGTATTCGTCCAGATCCAGTGCATTACCCGTAGAGCCGCCGGCCTCTCGGAACGCCAGCTCTCGCAACCTGCCGATTTCCGTAACCACATTGGGGGAATCTTGCCACGTGACGATATATAGCTCGTTGTGACCTTTGTTGGTGTCTTCCAGCTTCTTGGATTTGGTGAGTTCTGACTTGATCAGTTCTACTGGTACGGGATCTATTATTGTATTCATAATGATGGAGATTTAATCGATACTGGATGGCCAGGGGTTGGAAACGATGCCTGCCATGTCAAGCATAGCTTTGTGCGCCAGGTCGCGCATACGTGCCGTCTCCTCTTTTCGGGGAGTGTTGAGGTCGGGCACAATCGGGTCGCCCACGTGGATGGTGAGCAGCGGTTCGTCTTTGCAGAAGAGTTTGCGCCATCCGGTGCGCGGACGGAAGATGATCATCAGGGGAATGACGGGAAGTGCGTATCGGTAGGCCATGTTGAATGTGCCGATTTTGAAAGGCCGGAGCGGCGCATAGAATTTCCAGCTGCAGCTTTCCGGGAAGATGTGGATCCACTGTTTTTGGACATGAAGCTCGTCCAGGGCCTTATCAAATTCCCGAAGTCCGCTGCGCTCCTCTGGGATGGCGACACCGCCGATGGCTTTCATCAAAAACCCGTCTTTGCCGCGGAACGGCTGGGCGTACATGGGAATCCAGGCCTTGCGGTAGCGCATCGCCTGCAGCACGCAGATCATGTCCCACCGGTGGACGTGGTTGCACACGGTCATCATGCCATTGGCGAAAAGATCGCGGTTCTGACGGATTTTCTCGCGGCCTTCAATCTTGAGACCATATCGGATTCTATTCACAGGAAAAGCAGCAATCCAGAGGGCAAGATAGACGAGGAAATGCCAAATTTTGAACTTCAGGGACTTGTCAAGATAGGGATAGGTCTCATCAAATTTGATGTCCTTGAGTTCCCCGCGTATGGGAGCCATTCTCGTGAACGGATCGTCCCCGGAAAACTCCTCTTTCGGTTCAGGGACGAAAACCTCTTCCCTGACCTTGAAGTTCCGATACGCCGGTCCGTATGATGAATAGTCCTTTATCATGTCTATTTTTCGAGTTTTTGCGGATGATTTTTAATTATCCGTAAAGATGTTGCAAAAATAATACTTTTTTATTTACCTCAGCCCATACCTCTCCTTCATCCGCTCTAACGAGCCGTCGGCTTTCATCTGGCGAATCAGGTTGTTGGTGAATTGCAGGAGGTCGTCCTGGCCTTTGCGCATCAGCACGCCGATTTCGCTGTGGGTGAAGGGCACGGCCATCAACGGGGCGGCAAGTCGCGGGTCGTTCTGGACGTACCACGGAGCCTCGGTAATCTCGGTGATCATCACATCGGCCTCACCTTGTGCCACTAAACCGGGAATCTCCTCGTTGCTCGGGTGGACGATGATCGTGGCGTGGATGAGATGCTCGCGGGCGAACTTCTCGTTCAGCCCGCCGGGGTTCACCATCACACGCACCTCGGGCTTGTCGATGTCCTCCAACAACCGGAACCGCGTGGTGTCCTCCACACGACAAAGGATGGTCTTGCCATTGGCCAAGTAGCCTTCGCTCATCGCCATGATCTTGAGCCGTTCCTCGGTGATGGTGATGCCACTGACGGCAAGGTCGAAAGTTTGTGGTTCTGCTAAGACATCGGCGGTCAGCGTGGGCCACGAGGTGGGAACAAATACGACGCTGACCCCCAACTGTCGGGCCATCTCCTCGGCCATGTCGATTTCGAAACCCCAATAAGTGCTGTCGGCTTCGAGATAGGAGAGCGGACGGTAGTCGCCGGTGGTGCCGACCAGCAGCACTCCACGCTCCTGAATCCGCTGCACGGTGGGCAACATCTCCTTGTGCGGCTTGCACGATGTAAAGAGCATCGCACAACAGACGAGGATAACGGCGAGCAGCCTTGTGAGGTTTTTTTTCATTATTTGATGATTTTATATTTTTCGCAGGTTTGTTTCGATTATTTTGCCACTTCCTTCACGAAACTCATGAACAACGGATGCGGATGCAACACCGTGCTGGAGTACTCCGGATGGAACTGCGTGCCGATGAACCAACGGTGGTCGGGAATCTCCACGACCTCAACCAAATCATTGCCGGGGTTCACACCCACGCATTGCATGCCGTGCTTTTCGTATTCCTCCTTGTAACGGTTGTTGAACTCATAACGATGACGATGCCGTTCGCTGATTTGCGAAGTACCGTAGATTTCCGCCACCCGGCTGCCGGCGCGTAACGTGCAGTCGTAAGCCCCCAAGCGCATCGTGCCGCCCATGTTGGTCACGGATTTCTGCTCCTCCATCAGGTCGATGACGTTGTGCGAGGTGGCCGGATCCATCTCCGCAGAGTGTGCATCACTATATTTCAGTACGTTACGAGCAAATTCAATCACCATCATCTGCATACCTAAGCAAATGCCGAAGGCAGGAAGATTATGGGTACGTGCATACTCCACGGCAATAATCTTGCCTTCGATGCCGCGTTGCCCGAAACCGGGACATACTAAGATGCCCGCCACTTGCGACAGTTTCTCGGCAACATTCTCTTTGGTAATATTCTCGCTGTTGATGAAGTCGATTTTCACCTTCACGTGGTTGTAGATACCCGCCAGAATCAAACTCTCGCGAATGCTCTTGTAGGCATCCTGCAGGTCGTATTTGCCTACCAATCCTACGCGAACTTCCTTCGTAGAAGTGCGTTGTAGTTCCAGAAAACGGTGCCAGCCCTCCATCTTGGGGGTTTCGCCTACGGGCACACCGAACTTCCGTAAAAGAGCAGCATCCAATCCTTGGTTCTGCATGTTGACCGGCACATCGTAAATACTCGGCAGGTCTTCGCTCTGCACTACGCACTCCAAATCGACATTGCAGAAGGAGGCCACCTTCTGACGGATGCCGTCGGAGAGGTGCTTTTCGGTGCGCAGGACGAGCACATCAGGCTGTATTCCAGCACCTTGCATCTCCTTCACGGAGTGCTGGGTGGGCTTGGTCTTGAGCTCGTCGGCAGCTCGCAAATAGGGCACGTAGGTGAGGTGTACGCTCACGGCACGATTGCCCAACTCCCACTTCAGCTGGCGAATAGCCTCCAAAAACGGTGCCGACTCGATGTCGCCGATGGTGCCGCCGATTTCGGAAATCACGAAATCGACCTCCTCATCGTTCTCACGCAACATTCTGCGTTTGATCTCATCGGTGATGTGGGGCACCACCTGGATGGTTTTGCCTAAATAGTCGCCGTGCCGCTCCTTGTCAATGACCGCCTTGTAGATCTTGCCAGTGGTGAAAGAGTTGGCGCGGGTGGTGCGGATGCCCGTAAAACGTTCGTAATGGCCTAAATCGAGGTCAGTCTCCATCCCATCGACGGTCACATAGCATTCCCCGTGCTCGTAGGGGTTCAACGTACCGGGGTCAATGTTGATGTATGGGTCGAATTTCTGGATGGTGATGGTGTATCCGCGCGCCTGCAACAGCTTTCCGATGCTGGCCGAAATGATGCCCTTGCCTAATGAGGAGACCACGCCTCCCGTGACAAAAATATAGCGTTTCATAATTGTTTTAAGTTTAAGGTTTATAGTTTAAGGTTTAAGGTTTTGTTTTTCATACCAGTCCACGAAACTGCGGCAGGCGAGACGGGCACCTCCTTTGGTGGGATACCGTCCGGAGAAATACCAGTCGCCGGGATGGTTCGGAATCGCCTCATGAAGGCCTTCTAAAGATTGGAAGACCAGCTCAATCGGACAATGCACGCCAGAAGGTTTCAGCAATTCGACCATCTTGGCATTCAGCTCATCTGCGGTGAAGGGTTCGTAAAGTTTTCGCAACGCCTCCTCGTGATTCTGCCGGCAGGCTTCATACACCTCAGTCACCCAATGCTCCATCTTCCGCTCCTTCAGTAAGGAGATGCAGGCTTGGAAGGCGATGAACTCCCCGATGCGGCCCATGTCGATGCCGTAGAAGTCGGGATAGCGGATTTGCGGGGCCGAGCTGACCACCACGATTTTCTTCGGATGCAGCCGACCCAACATCTGCAGGATGCTCTCCCGCATGGTCGTCCCGCGCACAATGCTGTCGTCGATGACCACCAGATTGTCGATGTCAGGACGGATGGAGTTGAAGGTGATGTCATAGACGTGCGCGGCCAGGTCGTTGCGGGTGCTGCCCTCGGTGATGAAGGTGCGCAGCTTGATGTCCTTCCACACCACTTTCTCGGCGCGCACACTCGGCGCAACGGTCCGGATGCCCTCCACCATTCCGTGGTAGGCCACTTCCGCCGTGTTGGGGATGTAGGAGAAGACGGTGTGCTCCACGTCGCCATCAATCGCTTTCAATATCTGGTCGCGAAGCTGGAAACCCAAGGTCTTCCGTTCGCGATGGATATCGCAGTCGTTGCCTCTGCTGAAGTAGATTCGCTCGAAGGAGCAGGCCGCATACTTCTCCGCCGGCAACACCTGTTCCAGACGAATCTCCCCTCTGCGATTGATGATGATGGCTTGTCCGGGCATAAGCTCTTGAATGTCACTTTGTTGCAGGTCGAAGGTGGTCTGCAAAACGGGGCGCTCGCTGGTGATAGCGCAAATTTCATCGTTGCGGTAGTAAAAGGCGGGACGGATTCCCCACGGGTCGCGCATCGCGAACATCTCGCCGCTGCCGGTCATACCGCACATCACGTAACCGCCGTCAAAATGCGACAACGTGGATTTCAGCACATTAGCCATATCCACATGATTGTCAATGTATTCGGTCACCTTCCGATCATCCAACCCCATAGCCAACCCCTCCTGGTAGCAACGTTCCACCTCGCGGTCGAGACGGTGCCCCATGAGTTCCAGCAAGATGTAGGTATCGCTATAGACGCGGGGATATTGGCCCTTGGAGGTGAGATATTCGAACACCTCTTCGATGTTGGTCATGTTGAAGTTGCCGCACAGGCAGAGGTTTTTCGCCCGCCAGTTGTTGCGGCGGAGAAACGGGTGTACATACTTCAGTCCGCCCTTCCCTGTGGTGGAATAACGAAGATGACCCATGTACAGCTCGCCGGAGAAGGCGGGACCTGCGCATGGGTCATCGGGATCGGGGGTGGACGTCTGGCGGTAGATGGTGTCGAACACCTTGGTGATGGCGTCCTTGCCCTCCGCTTTCTCGCGGTACATGTATTCGTGACCGGGTGTCTGGTGGATATTGACGCAGGCGACACCGGCGCCCTCCTGTCCCCGGTTATGCTGCTTCTCCATCATCAGATAGAGCTTGCCGAGGGCATAATGGCTGTCGCCATACTTCTCTTCGTAAAATGCCAGTGGCTTGAGCAGGCGAACCATCGCCACGCCACATTCATGCTTTAAAACTTCCATTTGAATGTTATAACCAAGAAAAGGCGCAAAAATACACTTTTTACTTTTACTGCTTGCTAAAAATTTTTTAGAATTCGTTTTTTTCGTATTTTTGCAAAGATAAGTCAATCGTTGTCATCGGCGAATCGTGCAGTTGCAACCTGTATGATTGACGAAAACGGCCGCCACAATCGTGACAGCCGTTCTCATAATGTATGGAAAAAATAAAAATGTTACACTAGAAGTAGAGGTCGCGCTCGCCGGCTTTGATGCGTTCAATGCGTTTCAGCAGCTCGTCGTGGAACTTCTCATCGACGTTAACTATATTGTTTTCGATGACTTTCCAGCCTTTAGCGGCCACTTCGGGTGTGGCATAATCGACCAAGTACTCGCTCAAAGTGAGGATAGCGTTGGGCGTGCAGTAGCGTTTGATGAAGCCGGGTACGCTGAACTCCATGAAGTGTTCGCCTGTGCGGCCCAGGCGGTAACATGCTGTGCAGAAGCTCGGGATGAAGTTGTTGTCTAGAAGTTCGTCAATGATTTCACCCAAGGTACGGTCATCGCCGATCTTGAACTGCTCGCGGTGCAGGTTTTGATCCTCCTGTTTGTCGCTGTTCTTTTCGGTTTCCTCGTGGTGGTATTTGTAGTCACCGATTTGCAGGTTGGTGCCGCCGTCGATTTGCGAGATGCCGTACTGGATGGCCTTGGCGCGGAACTCAGAGGTTTCGCGAGCCGTCAAGATCATGCCGGTGTAAGGTACCGCCAGACGGAAAATGGCGATGATCTTTTCGAAGGTGTCGTCATCCACGAAGTACTTCTTGTCGATATCGAGGCCGGAAGCGTCCTTGATGCGCGGGAAGGAAATCGTGTGCGGTCCCACGTTGAAGCAGGCCTCCAAGTGGTTGGTGTGACGAATCATGGCCAGCACCTCGAAACGCCAGTCGTAGAGGCCGAAGAGGATGCCGAGACCGTTGTCGTCGATGCCGGCCTGCTGGGCACGGTCCATGGATGTGAGGCGCCAGTTGAAGTCGCCCTTGATGGTGTTGGCGGGGTGGTACCAGCTGTAAGCCTCCGGGTGGTAGGTCTCTTGGAATATCTGGTAAGTGCCTATACCAGCTTCTTTTACGATACGGAAGCCCTCCACATCTAACGGGGCGGCGTTGATGTTAACACGGCGGATGGAGCCATTGCCCTTATGTATAGAATATGCCAACTTTGTGGTGTGCGCGATGAACTCGGGGGAGTACTTTGGCGACTCGCCATAGACGAGAATCAATCGTTTCTGACCATCTTCCTCCAGCGCCTCAATGTTGTGCACAAATTCCTCGTCGGTGAGCGTGGTGCGCACCTGCTCCTTGTTGGAAGAACGGAAACCGCAGTATTTACAGTTGTTCACACAGTAGTTGCCCACATAGAGCGGTGCGAACAGGACAATGCGGTTGCCATAGACGTTGCGCTTCAGCGTGCGCGCACCCTCCTTGATCTCCTCCACCAACACAGGGTCGGTGGTGTTGATGAGGACGGCCGTCTCTTCCATCGTCAAACGGTTCTTGTTCAACGACTTGGCGATAATCTCGCGCACCCGCTCGGGCGTGCTTTCGGTCTTGTTGATAAAATCCCAGATCTCTTCCGGGTCGATAAAGGGCTTCCC
>LXOW01099067.1_pt1 | contig 14693 bp, 11 predicted proteins | sample 1368591 | NCBI WGS metagenome assembly LXOW01 (sample SAMN04884650, study PRJNA319009) | bovine gut metagenome | isolation source: Cow rumen | host: Bos taurus | place: Italy: Legnaro (PD) | collected 2014-07-09 | reverse complement strand
TCCAGCACCATTTCCGCCGTAACGTCTTCAATCATATAACGTTCAGGATCGGATTCTTTACGCAGGGATGCACCGGTAAGCATGATCTTGACCTTCGTATCCGAACGGAACACGTTATCGTCCGAGGTAGCCGTGCGGATGCGGAAACCGTAGCGGCCGTCCGGGCTTTCAATATAGGCGGTCTGGGTATCGGCCTCGTAATCGATGTAGTTGATGGTAAAAACCTCATTCTCTCCCATATTGCCGGACTCCGCGCGACTCACCACATAGCCCGTAATACAGTAATCGTCATTGATGATGTAGGTTCCGTCCTCGCGATAAAGTGCCCTCAGGTCCGAAAAACTGATCTCATCGCCGACATTATTGCCGGAAGGCGTCTGCGTTACGCGGATCAGGGAACTGTGAAGAGTATTCCAGCTATCCGTGAAGGAAAGACGGATGTAGGCCATCCTTTTGTTGTCTGGATCTGTGTTATCTTCCGTAGAGAGTACAAGCCGGTTTTCCTCCAGGGAGAGGGAACGAATCCAGCCGCCGTCATCTACATATTGGATGTCAATATCCACATTATCCCTTCCCACATTGCACAGAGCCGGAATTTCCGTATCCCCGAGTCCGTTATAGACGATGACGCTCGTCTGGGGAAATTCGAACAGTTCGGTTTTCAAACCTTCCTGCTTGATACGGATGGTGTCCCGGCGTGTATCCGTCTCCAGCAGGATTGTTCCCATTCGCGGCAGCCCCTCATTGGCAAGGTATTCCACATTCACGGAGGCGTCCGCGTCAAAGATGCTGAGATCCGTATGCAGCCACTCCTTGCCGGAAGTAACAAGCACGTGTCCCCTACGGGAGGCATATATCTCAAATGAAACACTGCCGGCTGTTGCCTCCACGACGAATTCCCTTTTCGTAGCACCCAGTTCGTCCCTTTCCAGATACTGCGCATCGTCTATTTTACAAGAGACGGCCAGGAAAAAGAGCAAAAGCAATAGATATTTCAAATCCGGTTTCATTGTGCAGGGTTTTGGGTAATTTGAAGCGATGCTTTCAGGACGGAGTCTTCTGCATCGGTGTGGATTACGGTAATGACGGCCTTGCGCCCTTCGCTTCCCGTGTTGGGTAAAAGACTGAATTCCAGAAGCGTTTCCGTCAGGTGTACTGCGCTGATCCAGTCTGCCCCGCCTTCTGTATAGTCCACCATCCATTTGACATCTGCCCAATCAGCCTTGAGATTGGTACTGACAGCCGCGCTGCCCGAAGTCTCACCCGCGCCTAAAGTAATCGTCTGGGGAGAGAGGGAAATCGACGGGTTGGCCAGACTGCCTTTCTGAATCATCCAGACCGTGTCACGCACGCCACCCGCTTCGAAGGCCAGCGCCACTTTGCGGGCAAGATTATAATTGGCAGCATACGAGAAATAGACACCGGACGTATTTTCGCCTTCCAGGCGGTCAAGGCCCGCCCAGGAAACTTCCGGAGTAAGATGCACTTTCCAGGTAGTATTGCTATACACCGTTACGGGAGTGAGGCCGGTCTGCGCGGAAAGGACGACGCGGCGGGATTGCAAGGCAAGCGGTCCCCGGAAGGGCTCTGCCTTGCGGCATCCCGGAACGGCGAAAAGCATCAGGGCTATCGCCCACAGGCAGTATTTGTTACAGGCCGTATTCATTGTAAACTTTATTGTCAAGGTTGTTTCCGGAGGCAATGACCTGCTGGTCCGGGATAGGATAATATTCATGGCAGGGCTTGATGTTATCCTGAATCATATAGTAGGTGTTATACTGAAGGGTGAACGAATACCAGATTCCCCAGCGTACCAGGTCATATTTCCGCTGGAATTCCCCGAAGAGTTCCCGTCCCCGCTCCTTGCGGATTTCGTCGCGCAGTTTCGCGATGTTCCGGAAGGACCCGTAAGGAAGAAGCCCGGCACGCAGGCGCACTTCATCAAGGCAGGCGATAGAGGCCGTGAAGTCACCCTTCTCACACCAACATTCGGACATCATCAACACAGCATCGGCAAAGCGGAACACCTTGTAATTGTTGGAGTCGTTGGTCTTATACATGCCAGGGCACCAGAATTTCGGCCCCATCCAGGTATTGGAGAATTTCTGTCCATTCCAAGTGGAAACCATATTGATGTCACGCCGGCCGTCTGCGACCGACGCCGGCATAACCGTCTTTTTCATATACGAGGTAGGACGGATGGGGCTCCAGGCAGTAGCTTCATTGCCCAGTTCCGGGATATCCACCTTATCATACGTATAGGTATCCGCCGACCTGGGATAAGGCATACAAGCACTCGCACAATTGGAGGCATAGTTGAGCCCGCCTTTTTCGTAGGTATGCTGGATTTCGAAAATAGACTCGGCCGTGTTCTTGTTGCGGAAGGGAATATCTTCGATGCTGTAGGCAGAAAGGTCTCCGTATATCTCCCGCAAATGGCCGAGAGCCATCAGTGCCGTGTCCCAGTCTTCGTTCCACATAGACATCTTGGCGATCAGCATCCAGGCCATCGCAGCACCGCAGCGGTTGTCCTTCTCTTCGGATGTACGGATTTGTTCCATCTCCGGAGCAAAAGCAAGCAGCTCTGCACAGAGGTCGCTGCGGGTTTTTACAGCGCTCATACGAGGCAGGGCAGCCACTTTCAGGAGGTCATCCACCGTGTGGACGTAATCCTTGTAATAAGGGACATCTCCAAAGAAGGAGGTCAGGATATAGTAGTAGAAAGCCCTGAGGATTTTCGCCTCACAAAGCGGACGGAAAACCTCGTCGTAATCAAGTTCAGAATTTTCGATGCCAAAAATGGCGCATGTGGTATTCCTGATGCCAATATAGCATTGCTTCCAAACGGTTTCCCCGATGCCCGGACTCGAGGGGGAAATCAGCAGACGGGCATCCGGCTGTGCGTTGTTGTTCGCAGAGGCAAGGTCTGTCACAGCCTCTGTCGCAATCAGGTAACGGAAGCCGAAAATGGACTTCAGGGGAATATAGGAAGAATTGACCGCCGCCTGACATTGCTCGGGCGTTTGAAAGAAGTTGTCCGGGGACACGATGCCACGGGTATCCTCGTCCAGGCATGCACTCAATAGCACACCTGCGAATATCAACGCTACGATTGGTTTAAACTTTATCATAGAAAGGTCAAAATCTGAATTGGATGGATGCCATAACAGTACGAGCCTTAGGATAGGCGCCGAAGTCCATTCGCCGGATGGTGGAACCGTCAGAAGAGGTGGACACATCCGGATCGAAGCCATTATAGGCCTTCAGGAGAAAGAGGTTGTCACCGGAAACAGAGAAGGTAATATCCCTAAGCCATTTCTTTTTGACATTCCACACATAGGACAGGGAGACGTTCTTAAGGCGAAGATAGGAAGCGTCGTGAAGCTGGCGGGTGCTATGAACATCTGNNGGACATATACATTTCAGCAAAGTTGAAAATCTTTCCGCCCAGCGAATACACAAAGTAGATTCCCAGGGTGAATTTGCCGATACGGAAGGTATTTTGCAGGCCACCGTACACGAACGGATCCGCATTCCCGAGGTAGGTAAGGTCCTCACTGTCCAGAACCCCGTCGTGATTCTGGTCCACATAGACAGGATAACCAAGCTGGGTACTGCCGCCGATGGTGGCGACGGCGTGGGTCACCTTGTTCCGCTCAATCTCTTCCTGGTTATGCCAGACTCCGGCAGACTGGAAGCCCCAGAGGGCATTCAGCGGATAGCCCTTCACGTAGCCATACATCATATATCCTGTCGCAGGACCTGCATAGGCAATGATATAGTTTTCACCACCGATGTCCTCCACCCGCTGTGTATTGTGCGAAATAGAGAAAGACGTCGTCCAGACAAATCCCGCTTGGACGATGTTCCGGGATTCCATACTGAGTTCCAGACCCTTGTTTGTGGTTACGCCGATATTCGTCAAGCGGCTGGAATAACCGGTCTGGTTGGCCACCTGGACATCCAAGAGCAAATCCGAAGTGCGGGCGTTATACGCCTCGGCCGTAATGTTCAGCCGGTTATTGAAGAATGATCCGGTAAGGGCGGCGTTCACCAGATCCGTCTTTTCCCAACTCAAGTCAGGAGATGCCAGCCTTGAAGGATAGTAGGCCGCCGGCTGCTCACCGGAGAAGATGTAGCCCGTCGTCGTGGAAGTCATGGCAGCCAGAGAGCGGTAGGCAGGGATAGCATCGTTGCCGCTGCGGCCGTAACTCAGTTTCAGCGAGAGTTCGTCCACTTTGTCGGCATTTTTCATAAAATCCTCGTTGTGAATGTTCCAGCGCAGCGCGGCCGAGGGGAAGAAACCCCACTTCTTGTTCGCCGCAAAGTTGGATGCGCCGTCGCCCCGGGCCGTAATCGTGAGATAATAGCGCTTTGCAAAGTCATAATTGACACGGCCGAAGAACGACAGTGTGTGTCTGTCAAGATCATTTGTCGTTGCCTGATAGGTATTTTTGTCCTGCACGGCATCCATATCCTTCCACATCACTTCATCCACCAGATACCCCTGTCCGGTAAGGGAAAGCCCCGTGCTGGTGAAGGAATAGAAAGCGCTGCCCGCCATGGCGGTAAGCGAGTGCTTTTGGCCAAACTTATGATTCCAGGTCAGGGTATTGTCCCAGGTGAACTTATTCTCAGAATAATACTGACGGTTGGCCTTTCCGCCCAGGCCATCCATTCGGGACGGGAGGGTGGAGGGGTCGTACTGGAACTTATTGCGGTCAAAGCGGTAGAACGAAACCTGGGAATGGAACTTGAATTCCCGGGCGAATTTCGCATCTGCAAAACCGACGGCCGTAAACATACTTCGTGTCGCCTGACGGGTATTTTCACTGACCTGATAGGTTGGAAGCGTAATCTTCGCCCCGGAGTTGTTCAAGGGATTCGTGATAGCGTCGGGCGGAATCAGCGGAGAAAGGTAAATGGCAGAGTTGTAAATATTGGTACCGCCAATCTGGGCCAGATTCTCATCCGTGATGCGGTAGGTATAGTTGAACTTGACTCCTGCATTAAGCCATTCAAACACATCTGTGGAGGCATTGAAGCGGGCCACCATATTGCGTACGCCGCTGTTTTTGATGATACCCCGGTTGTCATAATGATTAAAAGAAGCGTAATACTTCGTCTTGGCGCTTGAGCCGCTGGCAGAAATCTGCTCAGAATGATAGGGGGCAATCCGGGTGATGGCTCCTATCCAGTCCGTGCCCTCGCCCTGGGAAAGCGGATCCTTGACGCGCGCTTCACTCAGCGGCGTCTCCGTCGTAATGGTGGGATACAGACCGGAAAGCTGAGCCGCCTCATTCAGGTAATTGGCGAACTGGACACCGTTCATAATATCCAATTTAGCGGGCAACATAGAGACTCCGCCAGTAAATTTGGCCGTGATACTGACATTGCCGCCGCTTGTGGCCTCTTTTGTTGTAATCAAAATAACGCCATTGGCACCCCGGGCACCGTAAATGGCAGTGGATGAGGCATCCTTGAGGATAGAAATGGTCGCTATGTCTGCAGGATTGATGTCGTTCAGGTCTGAGACGGCATCCAACACACCATCCACGACAATCAGCGGATCGTTCGACGCATTGATACTGCGGGTCCCGCGAATACGGATGGAAGTCGTCGCATCCGGATCACCGGAGATGCTCATAATGTCGGCGCCGGCAACCCTTCCTTGAAGAGCCTGATCAATGCTCGTCGTGGCGGCGGCGCGCACATCACCCATATTGACATTGACTACACTGCCCGTCAAATCCGAGCGGGAAACACTGCCGTAACCCACGACCACCGCTTCGTTAAGCACCGAAGACGCGCTGGGATGCATCACAATACGCACTTCGTTGCCCGACGTTGCCGGGACCGTCGTATCGTCAAAGCCCATAAAGAAGGCGACGAGGATATCGCCAGGCTCGCAGGAAATCGAAAAGTTGCCATTCAGGTCAGCTGTCGCCGTTGCGCGGACGGCTCCGTCTGCAGAGGGTTTCGCCACCACGATAGCGCCGGCAAGAACCTCCCCGGCCTCACTTACGACACTCCCCTTGACGACCATGGGTGCGGCGAAAGCCGGAAGGGCGATCGCGGCACAGAACCATGCCGCCAGCCAATGCAGGACTTTATTCTTCATCGTATTCGTCATCATCAGAAATTGCGTCAATATCGTCCCCGGAAGCAGGAATCTCATAGACACTGAGATTGTCTATGATAACGGAGGCCTTTGCCGATTTGGGAACGGATAAAACAAGGGTAGTTTCAGAACTGAAGACCAGCCCCGCATGATAGATTTCCAGTTTATAGAAAGTCGAGTTGTCGAAAGCCGATGCGCGATTGGCATCAATCTGATACACATCCCGCGCTATCTCGGGGAAACTGCTCCCGCTTGTCACGGCGATATGCAAAGGCTCCGAAATGAAGTCATCCGTACCGGAAGAAGACTCAACGCGTGCTTCAAAGGCCACATATGCCCTTTTAATGGAACTGATTCCCGCGATGCGGCTACTCTCCCACGACTCGCCCGGCGCAAGAATCAGCACGCCATCGGCCTGCTTGGAGAAATCCTCGCGCCAGATGCGTTCATACCCCTGGCGGACGTCCAGGAATGTTCCAATGGAGGCACTCGGGGCGGAAAAACAAAGGGTCCCCTGCCGAAGGTCAAGCGTATTCCCTCGGGGCGCGGACGAACATTTTACCGTGTATTCTCCGGCTCGGGTCTCTTGCACGTCAAGCAGTTTAAACCACCCGTTCTCATCGCCCGAGGCTTCTTCATAGAAAATATCCAACCCGCAGACGGATTTTGCATTGAGGGTAAAAACACCGCCTTCGAGGGGAAGGACAAAACGCTTCAAAAGCGTCTTTCCTTCTGAAGATGAAACATGAATGCGCGAAGCCTCCTCCTGGGGGATACAGGAAAGTACCATCGCGATACTTAGCGTTAGTATGATGCCGGCTTTTCTCATTTGATCTTGTCAAGTTTGAAATCCACGATAATCGGCAGGTGGTCCGACGGTCGCATAAACTTATTGATTCCGGACGGCTTCTGTTTTGTATAGGCATCCGGTGACGTTTCTACATTCTTGATGGACTTCAACAGAGGCTTGGTTACGTAGATATAGTCGATTCTTTTCTTCCCATGGGACGGGCAGAATGTTTCCGGGAAGAGTTCAGCCACGACATCATACAGATAGGGGGCCGATTCCTCTATATAATTATGCGTCAGGAAATCCTGGCTTGCAGGGGAGAGTTTGTACTGGAAATTGTCCTTTCGCGAACGGGCGTTGAAATCGCCCATAACCATCCAAAGTTCGTTCTCCGGAGCACTGTGGGTGCGGACCGTATGGTCCAGTATCCACTTCATTTCCATACGACGGTACTTCTCTCCACCGTAATCCTTCTTGGACGCCTCTTTTTTTGCCGCAGGAAGGAATCGCCAGTAGGAGAAAGGCTGCAGATGGAGCGTCACCACATTGATGTCTTTTCCGTCCACGCGGACCTTTGCCCATCCGGCACCATGCATCACCACGGAATCCGGAGCATTCCCTATAAAACAACCCATGGAATCAATAGGATACCGGGACGTGATAACCTGAGGGAAAGGATCCCTGTACCCACCCACAAAAACATAGTTATGACCATATCTGGCCGCAATCTCCGGCCAGCCTCCGGGAAGGAAACGATCCTCTTTTTTAATGGTCTCTTCCGACTCCGTTTTGACAAGGGAAGCGCCTTCACACCAGACGCAAATATCCGGATTCTTACTATTTACCCAATCGACAAAGCGGTCATAGTTATCACGCTGACCATCCCACATCCCCATCTGGATATTCCAATAGAGGAGACGAACCTTGGATTCGTGTTTTTTTGCTGATAGAAGCAGAAATAACGCGGCCAGTGCAAGCGGACTTAGAAAGAATAGAAGGAGTCTTCGTTTCATGGTTTCTGTCTACGTGGTTACCTTTTTGCAAAATTAAAGAACATATGACGTTCCACCAATAGGAGGTATGAAAAATTCAAAAGAAATTCAGGCGTTATTCTTGAAAAAACCATTATAGACATCATTAAATCACATATCACCCAGATAAAACTATAGGTGAAAAATTCAAATATTTTCTATCTTTGTGACATGAAAAAATTATTGCTTCTCGCCATATTCCTTCTCGCTTTATCCTGCACAGAAAGAAGTGACCTCAAAAGGATTGACGCGGTCCTGGATTCTGAAGTCGCATATGAGAAACGCTTTCGAGCCCAAATCGACAGCATTACCCATCTCTATCATGGCGCGGAATCCGACACCTCCCGCTTCCGGCTCATATGGGAACTTGCCGAAAGGTATAAGACCTATAATATTGACACCTGCCTGCTTTATTCGCAAAGAATGCAAGAACTGGCTTCTGACAAAAGAGATTCCATCATCGCTCAATCTGCGATGGTTTACGCCCTGGCAAGTCAGGGAAAAGAAGAGGAAGCGCTCCGGATCTACCATTCCCTCCCCTCGGATTTTCCCTACGATGACGGGCTAAGAATCTATTATGAAAGCGCCCACCACTTGTTTCTGGTCATATCCGAGCTGCATCATGAGAAAAGGGATTCCTGTTCCAGGATGCGTCACCTTATCCGCAGACAACTGCTTCAGCGTGATTCAACTTCCTATTTTGCGCTGACGTACCTCTTCCATGAAAAAAGACACTTCAAACAAGATGAAGAGGCTATCCGCATTATGGAGACCTTACTTGCGATGGATGGGGTCCCCATCCGGTATCGTGCCATCAATGAATATAATCTGGGCCGGGTACTTATGAAGACAGGGCGCCCCGACGAAGCCTTGGGACATTATGCCCAGGCGGCACTACTGGACCTGACGACTGCTACAAAAGAATACAATTCCCTGTATTCCCTGGCCCTGTACCTTCACTCCCAGAATGACAATGAAAGGGCCTGCCGTTACATCATCCGGACCATGAACGACGCCGTTTTCTGTAATTACAAATCCCATTATATCCGGAGTGCGGAATCGGCCAACCTTATATACAGTGCTTTCAGGAAAGAGGCGGAAGCCCGGTTTAAGCAACAGATTGGACTGATTGTCCTGCTTGCCCTCCTGTTTTCACTGATGACACTGCTCTACGTCTTACATCGGATCTATTCCGCAAGGGAAAGGAAAACGCACGAAAAGATTCGCCACATCAACGCCCGACTTGAAGACGGCAACAGAATCCGCGACAACATACTCTCCGATTACATGGAAAAGTCTGCCAGGTACATCCGAAAAATCGATGAAATGAAAAGCGAGATGCGCCGCACCTACCGTTCGGAGGGAGAGGAAGCCCTTCTCCGTATGCTTCGCAGCCCAGGATATTCAGACGTGGAGTTCAAGCACTATCTGCAGGAGTTCGATGAGGGAATTCTTCATCTATTCCCGGATTTCGTCGAGCAGGTCAACGAACTGATGTCTCCGGAGCATCCTTTTGATTTTAATAAGAACGGTTCCTTCTGCACGGAACTCAGGATTCTGGCCATCATCCGTATGGGGATTACCGACAGCAAAAAAATCGCCAAAGCCTTGAACATTTCCGTCGGCACCACCTATTCCTACCGCTATCAGATGCGGCACAATGCCAGATGCCCGGCCAAAGAATTCGAGGGCAAGATTCAGAATATCGGACTATAAAGTTCTTATCTGCTGTTTTTCCAGTGGCCGCGGCCAAAATGCGGGAAGGAGAATCAGAACCGCAGGGTGAGGCCGAGGCCGGTGGCGGTGGGGCCCATTTCCAGGCTGGGGCTCTGCCCGAAGCGGCGGTTGTAATCATCGGCCAGGGCGCAGAGCTTGCGGTTTCCCTTGACCCAGAGCGGGATGCCAACAGCAAGGCCAGCCGCTCCGGCGAGCCCACCGACAACCAAGATGGCGGCGGTTACCCCGGTATTCTCATGACCGAGATCGCCCATGCCCATACGGATAGAACTGCGGTTGTAATCTTCCAGCATGGCGCCGCTCACCAGCGAGAAACTCAAAAGGGCAGCCCCGCCCAAAGTGAGCCCTATGCCCCCCTGATACTGCCGACGTGCCTGGAGATAATCACTGCCATAGAGCGCCACCCCAAGATAGTCGCGCAACTGCTCTTCGTACACGCGCCCGCGGCGGTCATAGTAATATCCCCAGTGGAAGGACAGCGGACCATACGGGCCACAGGAGCCATAAGGACCGATACCCTCATAGGGGTTGGGCACAAAGAGGGGCACCTGTGAAAACAGCTTCTCCGTCCCGTTTTCAAACACAATGCGCACCACCCGATCCAGAGACATCCGGTAATCCGGCCCTTCGAGGTTGTCGAATGTCTTGTAGCGGATATCTTCGTCGGTGATTTCCAGCACCTTGGCCTCAATGCGCCGACTATCCAGCGTATAGATGATATCCTGTGCAAATCCCTCTGCGCAAATAGCCATCAGGAGGCCGATCAACAGCAGTCTTGTCTTCTTCATAGCTCTTGAATTTTACTAACCTATCGCTAAAAAAGCAAGAACTATGCCCGAGAAGGCCCTGGAATGCCTTATTTCATCTCCCACCCAAAGCGTCCGGCCAGTTCCTTCAAGAGTTTCAGATCCTTACGGGGAACTGCGAGTTGCACGGTATCCCGGTTGCCATACGCAGGAGCCTCCGGCTCCATGACCATGGCCGATTCCGGCAGCTCCGCGCCATAGCCAGTCACCAGAGAGCCGGGCGCCACCCACGGCTTCTGAACAGCCTCATTCAGCGCCTTTTTCACAAACGCATTGATAGAGATACCCGCTTCGGCCGCCCTGTTGGCGATATCCCGGTGCGTATCCGGCGCAATACGCACATTGAACGTTCCGGTGTAACTCTTCTCCGGCTTGCAGTTGTGCTCCTCGCAGAAGATCAGATAATCCTCCACCGCCTCGTGAAAAGCATCCGTCAGTTCCTTGACCGATTCGCCTTCGTAGTTCACCAGCCCGTCAATACCCTCAATCTTTCCAAAGAAAACTTTATCAGGTTCACTGTATGCCACCGATCCGATGTACCCCTTGTACTTTAACGTATTCATATCTCAATATCTCCGTTATTAATGAGTTCATTCAATAATTGCTTTACCGCATAACCCTTCAAAACGTTTTGAGGGTGAGGTCTGTGCATAAATACCGGAATGTACCCGTCCTTAAAGAATAAGGACACGCTATCCCGAAGTCTTTCCCTTGTTTGATTTCACGTAACCAAACAAGTTCAGCAGTCTCTCCGCTTCATCAAACGTGAAGTCTTTTGGCAGGCTCTTCAGCCGCTCCAATAGTTTTTACTTCGTCCCCATGTGCAAATGCAACTACCATTTAGTTACAGTGCAAATAAAAATGATATTTTTGGGTCACACCTATCCACTCCTCTGTCGCAGGTCCCCATTATTCATGACCACCTGCGACATTGCAGGCCCGCCAAAGGCCGATTCCCGTCGCAGGTCCTCCAGTTTTTGCAGGACCTGCGACACCACCATTAGCGAAAGGGCCCAAACGGGCTCACCAAAGACCATTCGGGTGCAAAAAAGCCGTTATCACACCCGAATGAAAGGGCCATACACGCAACCACGGGCAAAGACAGTATCGTCGCGCCGGACGCCTTGCCGTAAAAACGGGCACTGGGATGCCTGCAGCAGGCAAGGCGTCAGGTATTTTGGCTAAAACGGGCGTTTTCGCTGCCGCCTTGCGCCAAAAACGGCCACCCACGCCCCTGTGGACAGCAAGGCGTCCAAACGAGCGGCAGGAACTGGCAAGGCAAGGGCACAGTTGGGCGGAACGGGCACCGCAAATGCCATGAGATGCCCGGTCAAGCCGGGCATGACGCGAAAACAAGCCGGGCATGACGAGCGCATGGCGGGCATGATGGGGCGGGGGCGCTGATTCCGGAGCGAATGGGCGGAAACGGGGATGAGCGGGGACACGAGGAGGGAGCGGTGACGCCGAAGGCGGCAGGACGGAACTTGTTCGACGACGTTACGGGCCTGGCCAACGGCCGGGACCGTATGAGGAGGAGTTGAGACGTCCAGCGACCGAGTCGGCCCCGTTTCCGCCCGTTGAGCGAAGGAACAGCGCCCTGCTCCTTCGGCCAGCGAAAAAGGCAATAGTTGACGGGAGGGCGGCAGGAGATGCCCGGTCAAGCCGGGCATGACGCGAAAACAAGACGGGCAGGACGCAGCAGCGGGGCGCCGGGGCAAGCGCAAAAGCCTCAGAAGCGGAAGACGTAGCTGAGGCCGGCGGTGAGGACGAGGGCGTCTACGTAGGAGGCGCTGTAGAAGCGGTTGCCGGCGCTGTTGGTGTCCAGTTTGTAGTCTGAGGTGGAGTCCAGCAGCAGATAGGGCGTGAAGCTGTGGTGCTTGCCGGGAGAGAAATCCACACTCAGATTGCCCCGGTAGCGGTTGATATACACGTGCGTGTAACCGGCCGGCGTATAGTCATAGTAAGTCTTGCCCTTATCCGTTGTCTGCAGGCTGCCCGAGGTGGTGCCCCAGGGGCCGTTCAGGGCCGTCCGGAACTCAAAGGACAGGGCGGGCTGCACCTTCTTCCAGCGCTTGTATTTGACGCCCAGCCTGCTTTTCAGCGCCAGGGCGTTGCGCGGATTCTGGTACACATTCATGCCCGCATCGGAATTATGCGTGAGTTGCAGGCGCTCCCGCAGCGAGAACTGCCAGTCTCCCCAGCGGAGGCTTCCCGTCACGTCCCCGTACAGCCGGTAGCGGGGCGACCAGAAGCCGGTATAGGAGACATCCCCCGCGCTCGTTTCCAGGGTCTTCCCCACCTTATAGGGGTTGATGACCACGCCCCCCACGCCCACTTTCAGGAACTTGAAGGGCTTATAGCTCACCCCCAGCGTAGTGCGCACGCTCCCCAGGGCCGAGAAATCGTCGGCCGAGCGGATCTCCTCCTCCAGGCTCAGGTGCAGGCCCTTGACAATCTTGTAATCGGCCGCCACCGACGCCCGCCCGGCGAAAGTCTGTCCCCAGGCGAAGGAAGGCACCAGCAGCGCCAGCAGCAATAAACAGCGTCTCATTCCACGTAATCTTTGGCCCGGGTGAGGGTGTTCACGGAGTTGGACTCCCCCTTCCCCAGCCGGTAAAACACCTTGATAAAGGCGGCATCCTTCAAAAAATCCACATGGCCGATCTCTACGTTATCCACGGCAACGCCCAGGCGCTTCTCCAGGTCGGCCACGAGCTCCGCCCGGCGCTCCGGGACGATGAGCTCGATCCGGTCGTAGAGCACCAGCTTGGTGGAGGTGTGCTTGGTCACCTTGTCGCTCTCCAGGAACCAGACCAGCAGCACCACCAGCAGATTCACCAGCGCCATCACCCCCACGTTGCCCCAGGACAGCGCATAATGCGGCGCCGTGCTCAGGTCCACCACATGATAGAGCGGCGCCAGGCCGTTCACCGCCGCCAGGGCGATGATCACGAAGAGATAGGTCATCTCCCGGATGGGCACCGTCTCCGTGCGGTAACGGATTACCCCGAAGATGGCGAACAGTCCCAGCGTGAGCCCCACGCCCACCTCCACGTTACCCATGATATAGAGCAGCGTAAGCATGGCCGACGAGAACACCATGAAGGTGAAATAATAGTCCCTCCGGCGGCTCTTCCGGTAATAGAAGCAGTGCACCAGGAGCCAGCACACCAGCAGGTTCAGGCCGAAGCGGATGCCCAGCTCCCCGATCTTCTGTCCGGTGGTCATGAGGGCGTCCGTGATGGTCTGGACGTCCAGCAGCATATCGTCGTTCACATCCAGGTTGCCGAAAGCGGCCAGGTCGTCCTGGACAAAGCGGAAAAGTTTATCGATCATATAGTCATAAGTTTATTGCCGATGGTTTTCTCAATGGCGCGCACCTTCACCTTGAAGCGCCCGCTCCGGGCCGATGGATCCGTGAGCGTGACCGCGATGCAGTATTTGCTCACGCGGACGGGCTTCACCCGGTGGTCCAGCAGGATGCCCTTCATCCGGGACGCCGCATGCCCGTCCTGTTTCAGTTCAATGATCACCGCATCCTGCAGCGAGGCCTCCCGCCCCGTCCGGAAGTTCCGGAAACGCAGCTGCGTATCGATGGTGATCCGTTCCGTCTTGTCCGGATTCACCAGCGTGATGCGCCGGAAGGCCGTATCCAGCACGGGCGAGAGCTCGCCGGCCGTGAACCAGGACTTGGCCGCCAGAAAATCACAGGCAGCCTCGTCGGCCCTGAAATCCATGAGTTCGGCCGAAGGAATCTCCATGCGCTTTTTCTTGGTGCGGCCATGGTTGTTCTTGCGCTTGATCTCGAGGAAAGTCACCCCGGAATTCTCGTACACCCGCGTGCGGACNNCCGCCGTATCATAATAGACGGAATTGTACGGACTGTTGCGCAGGCCCTCCGATACCAGCACCCGGTAGCCGGCCGCGGCGGCATCCGACAGGACGTCCAGCAGCGTGGCCTCACAGGTGAGGTATTTGGTATCCGTACGGTTCATCAGCTTGATCGCATCCATCTCGGGCAGCGTGATGGGCGCAAGGCTTTCCAATACGGGTCCCATCTCGATATGGGAAGGCTTGGTCATGGGAATACAAAGATAGGCGAAAAAAGCGAGAAAGCCTACCAGCCGCCGCCGGGACGTCCGCCGCCGCCAGGACCGCCACCCCCTCCGGGGCCACCGCCGCCGCCAGGACCGCCGCCGCCAGATCCG
>LXOW01151439.1_pt3 | contig 14696 bp, 11 predicted proteins | sample 1368591 | NCBI WGS metagenome assembly LXOW01 (sample SAMN04884650, study PRJNA319009) | bovine gut metagenome | isolation source: Cow rumen | host: Bos taurus | place: Italy: Legnaro (PD) | collected 2014-07-09 | reverse complement strand
GTGATGTCGCAGTTGTTGACGATTATAGTACTGTAGGGTGTAGTGTAGCCAGCATTAAAGCTCATACCGCCGCATTGACTGCCAGTATTTTCCGTAATCATACAATTATTGAATTCGTATGTGGCACCGTAGGTTTGGCTGCCGCTGAACATTCGCACCCCCCCGTATGTAGTATTGCCAATAATCTTGCAGTCGGACACTTGGAAAGTAGAGTTGTAGTATGAGTTGGAATAGCTCATTTGCAAACATAGTCCGCCAGCGTTGCCGGCCATGGTACAGTTGGAAATAGTATGGGTGCTGTTTGCCACATCATAAATACCGTAGCTGTTGCCGCCCGTTACATAAAATCCGTCGAGGGTGTTTCTCCCGCAATGATAAGTGCTGTTATAGTAAAAGTAGCCATTGATACTGACTGCATAGTTGCTGTTCTGCTGTGCATCAATTATAGAACAGGAACTGTCGGCAGCGACACCGTAAGTGAGTGGCTGTCGTTGATACAGATATGTCTCCGTGCCCATAAAGCCACCATATACATGTGTGCTGTTTTTCACGGTGCAGGCTGGATAGGTGCCCACCGCCACAAACACAGAGTCGTTATTGGGTGAGGTGATCAACGCCATTGCCCCGTTGATGGTGGCCTTGGCGGTCGCCCACGACAGACCGTTGTTACTGTCATTCCCTTGATTGGATACATAATAAGTGGTCTGTGCTGCTGTTAGGATGAAACTCATCACAACAGCAGAAAAAACGAAAACACGTCTAATCATTTGTTTAAAACCCTTTTTTCTCATATTTATGGTATGTCTCGTCTGCACGATTTATACGATAAGCCATCAAAGCCTCTTTGCTTTCTTTATCCCATTGTTGTGTCATAATGCTATTCCTTCCCTCATAACATTCATATAAAATGGTGTGACAAATGGTCTGTTATCCCAATCTTTCTTCAGGTATACTTTAGGACTTACGCTGATACCTGTTTGGCATTCAATTAACATCGCCGCACCATATATCTCTGATTCACGATCAATATTTTTTTTATCTCCTGACAGCAGTACCAAAAGGTCTATGTCGCTATCAGGACGAGCATCGCCACGAGCCTCGCTGCCGAACAAGATGATTTCAGCATCCGGTTCTATAGCATGGATAGCTTGTTCTGCTTTGCGTACTATTTCTTTGCGATTCATTTTGGTTGTTTTTTTCCTTTGCAAAGATACAAAAAATAATATGCATGGGGGATGGTTTGGAAAATTTTTTATATCTTTCCCTCTATTTTTGCGGACGCGATGAATCGTGTCCCTACAATAAAAATTTATACGTCTGTGTGTAATTCAGGAATTTTATGTACATTTGCAGTTTGTAAGAGTAATAGGAGAGGAACTGGATGCAACGAACTTAATTTCAATATTATGAAAAGAATCTATAGCTTGATTGTGCTGTGTGTGGCGCTGTGTTGTGCCTGCACCAAAACCGAGACTGACCCCGAGTGCGTGGCTATGAGGGGGCTGGTGGACCGTGTGGTGCCGGAGTATTCGAAAAACATTATGCTGGAACGCTTGGAGTGCGACAGCGTTGACCGTTTTGAACTGGAGAGCAAGGGCAAAAAGCTCATTATCCGAGGCAACAATGCCAATAGTATGGCAGTGGGGCTGAACCACTACCTGAAATACTACTGCCTGGCGCAGTACTCTTGGTTTAAGGAAGAGGCTTTGGAACTGCCTGCTACGATGCCCAAACTGACAGAGAAAGTGAGCCTGACAGCCCGAGTTCCAGAGCGTTTTTTCCTCAACTACTGCACCTACGGCTACACCATGCCCTGGTGGGGTTGGGAGCAGTGGGAGCATTTTATCGACTGGATGGCACTCAATGGCATCAACTTGCCGCTGGCCATCACGGGACAAGAGGCCGTGTGGTACGAGGTGTGGAGCGAGTTGGGACTGACCGATGAGGAGATTCGCAGCTATTTCACCGGTCCGGCGCATCTTCCGTGGCACCGCATGCAGAACATCGACCGCTGGGGTGGTCCGCTGCCTATGGGCTGGCTTGAGAACCAGAAGGAACTGCAAAAGAAGATAGTGGCCCGCGAGCGTGAGCTGAACATGAAGCCTGTGCTGCCGGGCTTTGCAGGGCATGTGCCGCCTTGCATTTCCCGCATTTATCCTGATGCCCCATTGGCTTCCTTGGGCGATTGGGCAGGGTTCGACAGCACCTGCTGGTGCAAGTTCCTCGACCCCGAATGCGAGCTCTACACAGAAATCCAAAAGAAATTCATCACCAAGGAGATAGAAATGTTCGGTACTGACCATATCTATGGTATCGACATCTTCAACGAGATGATTCCGCCAAGCTGGGAACCCGAATATTTGGGCCGTGTGAGCCGTCAGGTATATGAGTCGCTGGCTGCCGCCGACCCCGAAGCACGTTGGTTGGAGATGACCTGGCTGTTCTGGAACGAGCGCCAGTATTGGGAGATAGACAACCGCATTGAGGCTTACATCACCTCGTTCGACAAGAGCAAGCGCCTGCTGCTCGACTATTACTGCGAGCGTCAGCCGATTTGGGAGCGCACCAATGCCTATTATGGGGTTCCCTATATCTGGTGCTATTTGGGCAACTTCGGGGGCAACTCGATGCTGGCGGGCAACCTTGATACGGTGAATGTGCGCATCGAGCGGGCGTTTGAGAAGGGTGGCGACAACTTTGTGGGCATTGGTTCCACCTTGGAGGGCTTCGACTGCAATCCCTTCATGTACGAGTATGTGTTTGAGAAGGCGTGGGACAATCCGCTTACGAAAGATGTGCCTGCTTGGGTGGAACGCCTGGCCGACCAGCGTGCCGGGAAAGTGGACCCCGAGATGAGGGCAGCATGGAAACTGTTAGCCGACAGCGTGTACAACAAAGTGTCCTCTCCCGGACAGACGGTGCGTATCAATCAGCGTCCTACGATGGGCGACATTCAGGAATATCATCAATATTACATTGCGCCGACCTATAAGTACAACAACATTGACTTATTGGATGCCCTTGACCATTTGTTAGGTGCTGCATCTGCGGGGATGCAGATGCCTACAGTGTTTACCCGTACTCGTCATTTCGACATCGTGAATATCACCCGCCAGCTGCTGGGCAACTATTTTGGCGACCTGTACGCCGATTATGTGAAGGCTTATCGTGAGGGTGATTACGAAAAGCTGAATCAAACTGAGCAACGGATGAAGGCTATCCTCGATGATGTTGACCCGTTGCTAGCCACCGAGAGCGCTTTTCTGCTGGGTCGCTGGATTAGGGATGCGAGGGCTATCGGCACCACCGCGGAGGATCAGGACTATTACGAGTGTAACGCCCGCAACCTGATTACCACCTGGGGTGAGGAGGATGCCCTGCTGAACGAATATGCCAGCCGTGCATGGGCAGGCCTTACCGAGACCTATTACGCCTACCGCTGGAGGGAATTCTTCAAGGAGGTGGATGTCGCCATCGAAGCGGGAGTGCCTTTCGACGAGAAGACTTATCACGATAGCATTTGTCGCTATGAAGGCCGCTGGTGGCGCGAGCGTCTCGGTAGCTTCAGTCCCGAACCGCAAGGCGACGGGGTATCTCTTGCCCGCAACATCGCTGATAAATACCGTGCGGAACTGGAAGAGAGATACCGATAATTTGTGTATCTTTGCATTTTTAAAAAACAGGTAATATGGACTCAACAAGACAACAGAAAATAGCGAAACTGATACAGAAGGAACTGGCGGAAATATTTCTGGCTGATGGTATTCCGGTTTATGACTGCATGATTACTGTCACCAAGACCTCGGTGACCAAAGATTTGTCGCTGGCGCGCAGCTATATTTCCATTTTCAACGCCGAGGACAACGAGAAAGTGTTGAAAATGGTGAAGGCCAACATCAAGGATATTCGTTACCGGCTTGGACAGAAGGTGAGAAACCAGCTGAGGGTGATTCCTCAGTTGGATTTCTTTATTGATGATTCACTGGATTACATTGAGAATATTGAGAACCTGCTGAAACAATAGCCTTGAAGAGCAACTCGCTACATACCGCCCGCTTTATCGGATTGAGGTATCTGTTTTCTCCCAAGAAGCATCATGCCATCAATGTGATATCCATCATCTCGATGCTGGGCATTATGGTGAGCTCTGCGGCATTGATTATTGTCCTTTCGGTGTTCAACGGGATGGAGGGGCTGGTACGTTCAAGTTTCAATTCCTTTAATCCTGACTATCAGATTCTTCCCATGGAAGGCAAAGTGTTTTCCATGGACACTTTCCCTGTGGATCGCTTGCGGGAAGTGGATGGGGTGAGGGAGGTGTATGAGGTTGTGTCGGATATGACCCTGATGACCTACAATGAGAAGCAATTGCTGGTGTCTGTAAAGGGAGTTACCCCTGATTATCTGCACAATACAGGCATCGACAGTTTGTTGATTGACGGCAATGCCACACTGCAATACAGTGAAGGTTCCGCTGCGGTGATGGGTGCCATTGCGGCTGGCAATATCCAGCTGAATCTGCACAGTCCCGAGCAACTGAAGGTGTATTATCCCAAACGTTTGCTCAAAAACTTTTCCGACCCGGGCAAAGCGTTCAATATTGATTATATCATCCCTTCCGGTGTTTTCGCCTCCTATACCGATTATGACGAGAAATATGTATTTNNCATTATGAACTATGAGAACGAGGTTACTTCCATTGAGCTGAAACTGAAAAATCCGAGGGATTATGCCAAAATCAGGGCTTCCATCGAAAATGTTTTAGGTGGAAATTATATCCTGAAAGACAAATACCAGCAGGAAGAATCCCTATACAAGACCATGAAATCGGAAAAACTGATGGTCTTTGTCATTCTGGCTTTTATTTTGGTGGTAGCAGGTTTCAATATGATAGGCACACTTGCTATGCTGATAGTGGAGAAGAGGGAGGATTTGGCAGTACTGTATGCTATGGGGGCTCGCAAGTCGCTGGTACGCAGGATATTTTTGGTTCAGGGCTCGTTCATCTCCCTTTTGGGAGGGGCTGTCGGACTATTGTTGGGTTTGCTGATTTGCCTTCTCCAGATGAAATTCCATATTGTGGGCTTGGGTGACGGTAGCAGCGGCTATCTTATCAGTTATTATCCTGTACAAATGAAGTTTGTTGATTTCTTATTTGTTATACTCACCATTTTATTGGTCAGCATGGTTACTTCATATATTCCCGTTCGTTATATGAAGAATATAGTTATCGGTAAAAAATAGTTGGATTTATGAAACGGTTTTTGTTGATGTTTATGATATTCGCAATAATGGGCAGTGTAGTGTCACAAACACCCATAGGCACTTTCCGCGACCATTTGTCGTATAACCAGTTTTATTCTGTGGCAATTGCTGGCGATTATGTCTATGCGGCCAGCGAAAACGGTATCATGTATATATCTAAAGCCGATGTGAACGCTGGTGTACGCAAAGGGCTGACTTGGTCGAAGAGCAGCGGCCTGACAGATGTTGAAATAGCCAAAATCGCATACGATAGAAATAGCTCCACACTTGTAGTGGCATACGCCAACGGAAACCTTGACTTTATCAGAGATGACAAACTGACCAATGTACCGGATGTGAAGAACAAACAGCTGAGCGGTTCGAAAGCCGTACAGCAAATTTATTTTTCGGATGGCAGGTGCTACCTGGTGTATCAGTTCGGGGTGGTGGTGATGGATATGTCAAGCTATCTTATTTATGACACATGGTACACCAACACCGTATCAGAACTGATATCTAGTAATATGCTGATTATTGACGACCGTGTTTATTTGACCACCAGTAAAGGTGTTTACAGTATCAACAAAGAGAATCCTTCCATTGCGGATTTTGGAGAATGGCAATTGGAAAGCGAATTGGGAGCCAGAGACTATAATTTGATTTTGTCGTTCAAAAACAAGGTGTATGTGAACCGTCGTTCGCAGTTGCATGACGAAAACTGGCAGTTGTTGCAGACAGATTCGATTTATGTTTTGGATTGTGGTCACTGGCGTTATGAGCCATTGTTGGCAACAGAAGACACCAGGGATTTCATTGCGTCTGATGAGGAGATTTTTCTGCTTAATTGGAACACTGTGCTCGTTTATGATGGGGAACAGACGGAAGTCAGATTCTTTTATGACGATCCGGACAGAAGCCCAAGTTTGTATTCTGCGGCCATAGATGTTAATAGACTATGGGTGGCGGATAACCAAAACGGTTTATGGTTGTGGCATCGTGAGTATAATGTGATTGACATGTTATCCGCAAATGGCCCGATTTCAGACAAAACTTACAGTCTGAGTTGCGAAGGGGGTGTTCTCGTTTCTGTGGCAGGCGGTTATAATGGTTGGTCTCCGGCATATTTTCCTCCGGAATACAATTGTTTCCGGCAGGAGGAATGGAAGTCCATGATGAATGAATTTAGGGCATACGGCAATGCCCATGATTTGGTGAATGTGGTTGTCAACCCCCAAAATCCCGAGGAGAGCTTTGTGGCCTCATGGGGAAGCGGTTTATACAAGTGTGTGAGTGGGAAGGTGGTGGCACATTACGACCACAGCAATAGCCCTTTAGTGGGGACAGCTGATGGCGAGGAGGCTCGTGTGTCGGGAATCTGTTATGATGCATACGGTAATCTGTGGGTGACTAATTCTCAGGTTTCCAATTTGCTACATGTATTAAAAACTGATGGCACATGGGTCACCTTCAACCGTCTGCATGGTGACAATAGTACGGTGGCTCAACATCTTTTTGTCGATTCCAGAGGTTACAAATGGATTACGTTTCCCCGAAGCACTACTGTGTCATTATATGTATATGATGACAAGAAAACCATCGATAATCAAACTGACGACCGCATGCGGGTGGTGGATATGAATGCGGCAGCAGAAGTGGAGTCATCGGTGGTGAAGTGTATCACCGAAGATCAAAACGGCAGAATGTGGATAGGAACCAACAAGGGGGTGAAGGTTATTTATAACCCCAATCAGATTTTTGACGGTAATGCATATCCCCGGAATGTCATCATGGAACAGGGAGGCTATACTTCTGTGCTTTTGGAGTTTGAGGAGGTTTCGTGTATTGCGGTGGATGGTGCCAACCGGAAATGGATAGGCACCTCCAAAGCCGGAGTCTTTCTGATGAGCGATGATGGTACTGAGGAGTTGATGCATCTGTCAACCGAAAATTCGGTGCTGTTGTCAGATGTGATTTATGACATAGCCATAAACGGGATTACGGGAGAGGTGTTTTTCAGTACTGACAAAGGATTGTGTTCTTACAGGGGAACTGCCACCGAAGGTGAAGAGGAGTGGTACATAGACGTGAAGGTGTTTCCCAATCCTGTCCATAGTGGCTATACGGGAGTGATTGCGGTAAGCGGACTGATGGAGAATTCTTTTTGTAAGATTGTTGACGCTGCCGGAAATTTGATTTGGCAGGGTTATGCCAATGGAGGAGAACTGGTGTGGGATGGGAAAGATTTCAGAGGTCGCNNAAGGAAAAGAATGTGGCTAAATTGCTGTTTGTGAATTGAGAGTGGTTTAGAAAGTTTAGAAGTTTAGGAGTTTAGAAAGTTTAGGAGTTGTTTTTATAATATCTATATCATCATGTTTGTGTCTTCTAAAGCGTTGGTGTTGCATAAAACCAAATATGGTGATTCGGGTATTGTGGTGAAATTCTTCACCGAGAAATACGGCACTCAGACCTTTATCATCAAGAATGCTTTTTCGTCTAAAAACAGACATTTACAGCCCCTGTTATCGCCTTTGTCGATGCTTGAGCTGCAGTTTGACGACAGGAAGCTTAACCAGTTGATGTATCTGAAAGAAGTTACGTGTTACCAACAGTATAGCAGTATTCCGTATGATATTGTGAAAAGCAGTCTGCTAATGTTTTATGGGGAGCTTTTATACCGTCTGCTGTATGAATATGGGGAGGACCGGCAGTTGTATGCTTTCGTAGAGCGAGAGATGCGGATTTTGGATGAGACTGAACAGGTGCGTTCCGATGTCCATATAGATTTTATGTTGCGGATGTCTCAACTGTTGGGGTTCGCTCCAGTTGCCAATTACGACTCTTCTCATCAGATATTCTCCATTCTGCAATCTGCTTTTGTGCATCATTGGGTTGACGAAGAGCAGTCTTTGTCACCAGGGGCCAGTCGGGTGCTGTATGCGATGATGTGTGACAAGCAGCCTGTCCCGGCACCCAAAAGTGTGCGCAATGAGTTGCTACAAGGCATGATACGCTACTATCGACGTCACAACGAGCATATTGGTAAGATAGAATCAGTGGCCGTTCTTGCAGAGGTGTTCGGCNNGCATATTGGTAAGATAGAATCAGTGGCCGTTCTTGCAGAGGTGTTCGGCAGATAATCTTACACATTCTAAACGTGTTTTTCTCCACTTGAAATATTCAATAAAATTGATTATCTTTGCCACCTTTTAGAAAAGATAGGGGTTGTATAGCAACATCCTAAAAATCAAGCTTGTAAAAATAAAAAATATAAAGACATGGAAAAGAAGAAAATTGAATTTTGTCTCGTTTACCGCGATATGTGGCAGTCATCCGGAAAGTATGTGCCCCGTGTGGACCAGTTGATTGAAATCGCTCCTGTGATTATTGAGATGGGTTGTTTTAGTCGTGTGGAGACCAATGGCGGTGCCTCCGAACAGGTGAATTTGCTTTATGGCGAGAATCCCAATAAGGCCGTGCGCCAGTGGTGCAAGCCTTTTAACGATGCAGGTATCAAGACTCAGATGTTGGAGCGTGCGCTGAATGGTCTGCGTATGTATCCCGTGCCGAAGGATGTGCGTCGTTTGATGTTTAAAGTGAAGAAAGCCCAGGGGGTGGATATTGCCCGTTCATTTTGCGGTCTCAACGACCACCGCAATCTGGAACTTTCCATCAAGTATGCCAAAGAGGCGGGTATGATTTCCCAAGCGGCTCTCAGTATCACTTATTCCGACATTCATACAGTGGAATACTACATGGGTGTTGTAGATAAGTGTGTGGAATATGGCTGTGATGAGATTGGCCTGAAGGATATGGCCGGTGTGGGTCGCCCCGTGATGTTGGGTCGCTTGGTGAAGGCCATCAAGGACAAATACCCTCATATCAAGGTGCAGTATCATGGACATACGGGACCTGGTTTTTCGGTGGCCTCCATGCTGGAAGTATGCAAAAACGGTGCCGATATCGTGGATGTGGCAATGGAGCCTCTCTCATGGGGTATGGTACACCCCGATGTGATTACCATTCAGGCTATGCTGAAAGACGCTGGTTTCGATGTGCCCGAAATCAATATGAACGCCTATATGCAGGCCCGTGCGCTTACCCAGAAGTTTATGGATGATTTCTTAGGCTACTTCATCAACCCGAGAAACAAAATCATGACCTCTTTGTTGGTGGGTTGCGGTCTTCCTGGCGGTATGATGGGTTCTCTGATGGCAGACCTGCGTGGAGCGCAAAACGGTATCAACATGTTTCTGCGTAATGCTGGCAAAAAAGAGTTGAGCGAGGATGAGTTGATGGTGAAGATGTTCCAGGAGGTTCAATACGTATGGCCCAAAGTGGGTAACCCTCCGTTGGTAACTCCTTTCAGCCAGTATGTTAAGAATATCGCCTTGATGAATATCATGCAGATGGCGCAGGGCAAACCGCGTTTCTCGCAGATGGACAAGAACACTTGGGATATGATTTTGGGTAAGACCGGTCAGTTGCCGGGCACATTGGCTCCCGAAATCGTTGATTTGGCCAAACAGAATGGCTATGAGTTCTATACCGGTGTTCCGCAGGACAACTATCCCGATGAATTGCCCAAATACATCAAGCTGATGGAAGAACAGGGTTGGGACAGAGGCCAGGATGATGAGGAACTCTTTGAGTACGCTATGCACGAGCGCCAGTATTTGGATTACCGTTCGGGAGTGGCCAAGCAAAAGTTTGAGGCTGAACTCGAAGAGGCCAAGAAAAAGTCGAATATCCAGATAGTGGTGAAGGAAATCAAAGCTCCCGAGGTGATTCGCCAGGAAGTGATCGACCGCGTTTTGGCTAAAGAGCCTGAGGCTAAGCAGGTGGTGGCCACCACCAATGGTCAGGTGATTTGGGAACTGTCGGTGAATGAACCCTCGATGAATAAGCCTTTGGGAACGTCTTTCAAAGAGGGTGAGCCCGTTTGCTGGATTAATGCCTTTTACGGTCTGGAAGAAGTCCCGGCGTTGTATAGTGGCAAGCTGATAGAGGTAGTGGTTCGTCAGGGTCAGAAAGTCCAAAAAGGCGATATCATTGCATTCATCAAATAGAAATTTATGGAACAAGATACTTCTTTCGTGAAAGATGTGCCCTTTTTTGAGGGTAAGAACCGTTTTGTGCAAATAGTTTGTTTTCTGGCTGTTATTGTAGGTAGCATGGTGGCGGCATCGGTTCTGGGAATACTGGTGGCCAGCCTGATTTATGGTTTTGGAATCCCTGCCGAAGATGTCACAAAGGCTTCCTATTACCGTATCATACAGTCCTTTGGTTCGGTGGGTACCTTTATGGTTCCCGCTTTGTTGTTCAGTTATCTCTCAGAGAATAAATTCTTTAGTTATAACCTGATGAACAAAGCCCCCAATTACCGTATGGTGAATATCGTCATTGTGCTATCTTTGGTGATTCTGCCTATTGTACTGGCTTTAGCTGAATGGAACGAGGGGTGGAAATTGCCTCAGTCGTTGGCCGGTTTGGAGGACTGGATGCGCAGAATGGATGAGCAGAATCAGGAGCTGGTGAACCTGATGGCACACGACTCGCGAATCGGTATCCTGCTGATCAACCTCTTTGTAATGGCGGTGCTGCCGGCAATGGGAGAGGAGTTGTTGTTCAGGGGTACTATTCAGCAGTTCCTGCACAAGTGGACCCATAGTCCGCATTGGGCCATTTGGATTACCGCTGTTATCTTCAGTGCGATACATTTCCAAATCTCAGGTTTTGTTCCCCGTATGCTGANNTATTGGAGTGGTTCGCTCTGGCTGCCGATTATCGCTCATTTTCTGCACAACAGCTGGAGTATCATCTCCGATTTCATTTTTATGCGTCGCGGATATGATATCGAAACCCTCCAATTCTCCGATATTCATGGCTACATGTATATTTTAGGAGTGTCGATTTTATTGCTGGTTGCTGGAATAGTATGGCTATGGAAGTTGCGTAAACAATAATTTTGTTTTTTGTGCAAAAAAATCATGTCGTATTAATCTTTTTCAAAAAAATTGTATCTTTGCACTTTATATTAGTATATAACGATAAATACAATAAATTATGAAGAAAATAACCCTTGTAGTTGCTTTAATCTTTTCATTATCAGTTGTCTTTGCCCAAGAGGGACAGGAAAAAGTGAAGAAATATCCCAAACTGCCCGCTGTGGATGTGAAGACGCTGAACGGCACCACTTTCAATACTGCCGACATTCAAAACGACGGTAAGCCTATTATTATCAGTTTGTGGGCTACCTGGTGCAAACCCTGCATTGCCGAGTTGTTGGCCATTGATGACGTGTATGAAGACTGGGTGGAGGAAACTGGTGTGAAGTTGTATGCCATCTCTATTGATGATTCCAAAACCGCTGCCCGTGTGGCTCCTTTTGTCAATGGAAAGGGTTGGGACTACGAGGTGCTGCAAGACCCCAACTGGGATTTCAAACGCGCCATGAATGTGCCTGATGTTCCTTATCTCTGCATCCTCAATGGTGACGGTGAGATTGTGTGGCAACATACTTCATACGCACCTGGTTCTGAGGAAGAAGTCTATCAGGAACTGTTGAAATGGGTCAAGAAGTAAGATTTATGATGCAAATATTCAAGAGAATGAACGATAGTTTACTCCGTAGGATTGCTTTTTTCCTTTTATTCGTTTCGTGTGTGTCATTTGCTCAGGCCCAGCATGTGGTGGGGAGTGGAAAGATAAGCGGTGAATTTGGCTTCAATGGTATGTATTATATACCTGATTCATTAATAGGTGCCGAACCAGTGGATTCGAAAGTGCGCGCCAATACTTACCTTAGTCTGATGTACAACAACGGAGGTTTTACGGTGGGTGCACAGTATGAGTTCTATTCATTTCCTTTGATTGATTTCGAGAAAATCGATTATAAAGGGCAGGGGCTTAGGCTTACCCGCTATTATTTTGATTACAAGAATAAATTCATACAGGTGACAGCCGGTACATTCTACGAGCAGTTTGGCAACGGTTTCACTTTGCGTTCCTACGAAGAGCGCCAGTTAGGGGTGGACAACAGCCTGTTGGGAGCCCGTATCAGACTGACCCCCTATAAGGGTATAACCATCAAGGGTGTCTGGGGTATTGAACGCAATAATTTCGACTTTGATTACAAATACCGTCATGATTTTGTTCGTGGTATTGACGGTGAGTTTGCCTTTGGCGAGATTTTCCCGGTTATATCCGAAAAAGGTTTCACCGCCACCGTTGGCGGTAGTTTTGTGAGCAGGTACGAGAAGTCTGATTATAACATCTACATTACCCTTTTCCCAGGAACCGCAGAACAGACGGAAGCCTATATCCCTGCTGACAAGATTCCAGCTAATGTGGCTAACTGGAGCACCCGCCTGAATTTCGGCTATAAGGGTTTCCGCTTTGAGGCTGAGTATGCTCATAAGTCAAACGACCCCAATGCCACCAACCAGTATATCTACAAGGATGGCAACGCCTTGTTCCTGTCAGCTACATATTCGATGAAGGGCTTGGGTATTTCCGCCTCTTTTATTCGTTCAGACAATATGGAATTCCGCTCACAGCGTTTGGCGATAGCAAAGACTCCTGTATTGGCCATCAACTATATTCCGGCTATCAACCGTCAGTACACCTACCAGTTGATTAGCAATTACGGCTATGCCAGCCAGCCCAACGGACAAATTGGCGCCCAGCTGCAGATTAACTATCAGATTCCCAAGAAAACCAAACTGGGCGGCAAATATGGCACAGATATCACCTTCAATTACTCACGTTTCCACGATATTGACCGTGTGTCAGTGCCTATGGCCGACTCGTTGGGTACGGTGTCGGGCACCGATGGCTATACCTCCAAATTCTTCAAATTCGGCAAAAACCTGCTGTATCAGGATGTGGGTATTGAGTTCAGCCACCGCTTCGACAAGCGCTGGAAGCTGATATTGGCTTATAATTACATTACTTATAATATGGATGTGTTGCAGGGTCATGGTGGTATGCTGCAGGGTCATTTGGTGTCGTCAGACCTGACCTGCAAAATCAACAACAAACATGCTCTACGTCTTGAGTTGCAACACCTCTATACCAAGGAAGACAAGGGTAGTTGGCTCTATGGTATGTTGGAGTATTCCATCAGTCCCAACTGGTTCTTCTCAGTGGGAGACCAATGGAATTACGGCAATTCGGAAAAAGGACAGCGCATACATTACTATAATATAGCCGCTGCATACGTGTGGCATACAACCCGTATCTCCCTCAATTTCGGCAAGACCCGCGAGGGTGTGCTTTGTATAGGTGGTGTCTGCCGCAATGTGCCTGCTTCCTTTGGTATGGGTTTGTCGGTGACGACCTCCTTTTAGTTAATTGATAGTTGACAATTGACAATTGATAGTTGATAGTTGAGAGGGGAGATAAATATAAATATGGATGTTTTTTTGTGGGAAAAAATATTATGATATTCCAAAAAAAATACGTAGCTTTGCAAATTAATTTTAATTACAATATAGAATGAGCGGAGAAAAATTATTCAACGAGTTTCCACCTATTACCACAGAACAGTGGGAAGAAGTGATTATCAAAGACTTAAAAGGTGCTGACTACCAAAAGAAACTGATTTGGAAGACCGATGAGGGTTTTAATGTTCGCCCATATTATCGTGCCGAGGATTTGAAGGATTTGGACTATTTGGATACGATGCCAGCCCAATTTCCCTATACCCGTGGAACAAAAAAGGATAACAACAACTGGCAGATTGTGCAGGAAGTGAACGAGAGCGATGTGGTGAAGGCCAACAAAATTGCCATTGATGTCCTCAAACGAGGTGCCAATACGATTGCCTTCAATGTAAAAAATGTGAAGGATGCCAACGATATGGCTGCCTTATTAAAGGATATAGACTGCACTAAAACCGGTTTACAGTTCGACCATGCCCAGAATTATGTCGATTTCATGACTCTTTTTGTCAATTATCTGACAGATAATAAAATTGACAAAGAGGCTGTGACTGGCAGCATTAATTTTGACCCCATCACTTATTACCTGCGTCGCACCAAGTTCTATCGCTCTCAGGAAGCTGATATGGCCGAGATGCTGAAACTTCACGAACTGGCTGCCGATATGAAGAACTTCAAGCTGGTGAATGTCAATGGTATAGCCATCCATAACGCCGGTTCCACCATTGTTCAGGAATTAGCCTACTCGTTGGGCATCGCTAATGAATATATTGCTTACGCTACCGAGCACGGTATCCCTGTGGGTAAAGCCTGCAAGAAAATACAGTTAACTCTGTCAGTGGGCTCCAACTATTTCTTCGAAATTGCCAAGTTGCGTGCCACCCGTTTGTTGTGGGCCACTATGGTTGACCAGTATCAGCCCACTTGCGACTGTGGCTATAAACTGCAAATCAACACTGTGGGTTCCACTTGGAACAAGACCCTCTATGACCCTGTCTCTTATACACATCT
>LXOW01015869.1_pt1 | contig 14703 bp, 11 predicted proteins | sample 1368591 | NCBI WGS metagenome assembly LXOW01 (sample SAMN04884650, study PRJNA319009) | bovine gut metagenome | isolation source: Cow rumen | host: Bos taurus | place: Italy: Legnaro (PD) | collected 2014-07-09 | reverse complement strand
ACGACGTCCTGCTGATGGACTGCGAGCTGGACAGCCACTTCGTCAACCTGCTGGAGGCCAAGGTCGAGCACACCCGCTTCGCCCGCGTGGACAGCGACTCCGTCGACAACCTCATCCCCAAGGAGGAGAAGGTCAAGCCGGAGATGAGCGAGGAGGACAAGAAGACGCTCGACGAGCTCTTCAAGGGCGTCCTGCCGGAAGGCAACGATTATATGATCGACGCGCAGAACCTGGGCGAGAACGCCGCGCCGGTGCTGATCACCCAGAGCGAGTTCATGCGCCGCTACCGCGAAATGAGCGCCCTCGGCGGCGGCATGAACTTCTACGGCACGATGCCCGAGGCCTACAACATCATCGTCAACATGCAGAATCCGCTGATCGCGAAGATCTGGGAGGAGAAGAAGGAAAGCGAGCTGCTGCACCAGGTCGTCGACCTGGCCCTGCTGGGCAACGGCATGCTGAAGGGCAAGGCCCTCGCGGACTTCATCGCCCGCAGCGAGAAGTTGCTGAAGTAGCGCGGCGGCTTCCAGCCAAAAATATCCCCCGGCAAGCTAAGAAATCACCTTTCGGTAAAAGCTTGCCGGGGGATATTTTTGCGCTGTCCGCGAGGACTATTTCTTCAGGTTTTCTACCTCTTTCTCGGTGCGGGGACCGAAGTTGACGGAGATGTCACCGGTACCGCCCTTGCCGAACTCGTAGTCGTTGCCCGGCAGGATGGCGTTGAGCAGGATGCCCACGAGGGCCGCGACGGCCAGGCCGCTCAGCGAGGTGAAGCCGAGGTCGATGGCGTCGTTCGCACCGTACTTGATACCGATGGCCAGCACGAGGATGAGGGCGGCGATGATGAGGTTACGGGAAGAGGTGAAGTCCACCTGGTTCTCCACGACGTTACGCACACCGACGGCCGAAATCATACCGTAGAGCACCAGCGACACACCGCCGATGGTCGCAGCCGGCATCACGCCGATGAGCGCGGCGAACTTCGGACAGAAGGCCAGCACGATGGCGAAGCAGGCGGCGATGCGGATCACGCGCGGGTCGAACACCTTCGTAATATTGAGCACGCCCGTGTTCTCGCCGTAGGTCGTATTGGCCGGAGCGCCGAACAGGGAGGCGATGGCAGTGGCGAGACCGTCGCCCATCAAGGTGCGGTGCAGGCCCGGATTCTCCAGATAATTGATTCCCGTCGTCGAGGAAATGGCGCACATGTCGCCGATGTGCTCGACCATCGTGGCGAGGGAAATCGGCAGGATGGCGATGATGGCGGCGACGATCAGGCCCCAGTCAGGGTTGCTGAACACGGCGAAGCCCGTATTCTCCCACTTGAACGGCAGGCCCACCCAGGCGGCGTCCTTCACCTGCGTGAAGTCCACCTGGCCGAAGCAGGCGGCTACGATGTAGGAACCCAGCACACCGAGGAGGATCGGCACGATCTTGATCATGTTCTTGCCCCAGATGTTGCAGACGATCACGATGACCACGGCCACGAGGGCGATCCACCAGTTCTGGCTGCAGTTCTGGATGGCTGAGCCGGAGAGCGTCAGACCGATGGCGATGATGATCGGACCCGTGACGATGGGCGGGAAGAAGCGCAGCACCTTCTTGGCGCCGAAGGCGGCGAAGAGGCCGGCCAGCACGAAATACATGAGGCCCGCGCAGAACACGCCGATGCACGCATACGGCAGCGACTGTGCCAGATCCAAACCCTTTTCAGCGCCCATCTGCGTCACGGCGGCATAACCGCCGAGGAAGGCGAACGAGGAGCCGAGGAAGGCGGGAACCTTCATCTTGGTCAGCAGGTGGAAGAGCAGCGTGCCGAGGCCTGCGAAGAGCAGGGTCGCGGAAACGGAGAGTCCGGTGATCACCGGGACGAGGACGGTAGCCCCGAACATCGCGAAGAGATGCTGGAGGCCGAGGACGGTCATTTTGCCCGCGCCGAGCGGACGGGCATCATAAATTGCCTGGTCTTTTTGTACTTGAGCCATAGTGCTATTGTAATTATTGCAGGATTATTCCCATTCGATGGTTGCCGGCGGTTTGGACGAAATGTCGTACACCACGCGGTTCACGCCCCGGACCTTGTTGATGATCTCGTTGCTGACGTCCGCGAGGAAGTCGTACGGGAAGTGGAACCAGTCGGCCGTCATCGCGTCGGTGGACACCACCGCGCGCAGCGCGACCGGGTTCTCGTAGGTCCGCTCGTCGCCCATCACGCCCACGCTCTTGATCGGCAGCAGGATCACGCCCGCCTGCCAGATGGCGTCGTAGAGGTTCGTCGCCATCACGCGCGGGTCGGAGGCGCAGGGGAAGCCCATGCCGGTACAGTCGTAGTTGCGCAGGCCGCGGATGTAGATGTCGTCCGCCTCGCGCAGCACGCGCAGTTTCTCCTCCGTCACGTCGCCGATGATGCGGATGGCCAGGGACGGACCCGGGAAAGGATGGCGCCCCACGAGCTCTTCCTTGATGCCGAGGGCGCGGCCGACGCGGCGCACCTCGTCCTTGAAGAGCATGCGCAGCGGCTCCACGATCTTGAGGTTCATCTGCTCGGGCAGGCCGCCCACGTTGTGGTGGCTCTTGATCTTGGAGGCGATGCCGGGGATGCCGGCGCTCTCGATCACATCGGGATATATCGTCCCCTGGGCCAGCCAGCGGGCGTTTTCGATCTGCTTGGCGTATTTGTCGAAGGTCTCCACGAAGAGGCGGCCGATGATCTTGCGCTTCTGCTCGGGCTCGGTCACGCCCGCGAGTTCGGAGAGGAACTCCTTCGAGGCGTCGGCGCCGATGACGTTCAGGCCCATGTCGCGGTAGGATTCGAGGACGTCCTCGAATTCATTCTTGCGGAGCAGGCCGTTGTTCACGAAGATGCAGGTCAGCTGGTGGCCGATGGCCTTGTTGAGCAGCACGCCGGCCACGGTGGAGTCCACGCCGCCGCTCAGGCCCAGGATCACCTGGTCGTCGCCGATCTGCGCGCGCAGGTCGGCCACCGTCGTCTCGATGAACGACGCCGGCGTCCAGTCGCCCGCGCAGCCGCAGATGCCCAGCGCGAAGTTGGACAGGATCTGCGTGCCCTCCGTGGTGTGGAACACCTCCGGGTGGAACTGGACCGCGTAGGTCTGCTCCCCGGCGATCTGGTAGGCGGCGTTCGCCACGTCGGACGTGGAGGCAATCACCTCGCCTCCCTCAGGGAGCGCGGAGATCGTGTCGCCGTGCGACATCCAGACCTGGGAATGCGCGCTGACGCCCTGCAGCAGCGGGGAGTCCGGGCGCACCACGTCCAGCATCGCGCGGCCGTATTCGCGGGCCAGCGAGCCCTCGACCTTGCCGCCGCAGCGGTGCGCGAGGTACTGGGCGCCGTAGCAGATGCCCAGCAGCGGGAGCTTGCCCTTGAAGAGGCTCAGGTCCACCTGCGGGGCGTTGGCATCCCGCACGGAGCAGGGGCTGCCCGACAGGATGACGCCCTTGACGCTCGCGTCGAGCGCGGGGACCTTGTTATACGGATAGATTTCGCAAAATACGTTCAGCTCACGCAGGCGGCGGCCGATCAGCTGGGTCACCTGGGAGCCGAAATCAAGGATCAGGATTTTATTCACCGCGGGAGTAGTTAGGGGTTTCCTTGGTGATGGTGATATCGTGCGGGTGGCTTTCCGCCATGCCGCTGGCCGTCACGCGGGTAAACTTGGCCGTCTTGAGCGCCTGCAGGTCCTTCGCACCGCAGTAGCCCATGCCGGAGCGCAGGCCGCCGACGAGCTGGTAGACCGTCTCGGAGAGCGTTCCCTTGTACGGCACGCGGCCGACGATTCCTTCGGGAACGAGCTTCTTGAGCTCGGCTTTGTCGTCCTGGAAGTAGCGGTCCTTGGAGCCGGCCGCCATCGCGTCGATGGAACCCATGCCGCGGTAGGCCTTGAACTTACGGCCGCTGTAGATGATGGTCTCGCCCGGGGACTCCTCCGTGCCGGCGAACATGGAGCCGCACATCACGCAGTCGCCGCCGGCCGCGAGGGCCTTGACGACGTCGCCCGAGTAGCGGAGACCGCCGTCGGCGATGAGGGTCGCGTCCGTGCCCTTGAGGGCCTGGGCAGCATTGAAGATGGCGCTGAGCTGCGGCACACCCACACCCGCGACGATGCGCGTGGTGCAGATGGAGCCGGGGCCGATGCCCACCTTGACGCCGTCGGCGCCGGCCTTGACCAGGTCGCGGGCGCCTTCCTCCGTGGCGACATTACCCACCACGACGTCCAGGGACGGATAAGCCTTCTTGACGCGCTTCAACAGGTCGATGACACCCTTGCTGTGGCCGTGCGCGGAGTCGAGCACCACGGCGTCCACACCCTCGGCGTAGAGCGCGGCCACACGGTCAAGCGCGTCCGGGGTGATGCCGATGCCCGCGGCGCAGCGCAGGCGGCCCTTGGCGTCCTTGCAGGCGTCGGGATGCAGCCGCTCCTTGATCAGGTCCTTGTAAGTGATCAGGCCCACGATGTGGCCCTTCTCGTCCACGACCGGGAGCTTCTCCACTTTATATTGCTGCAGGACGGATTTCACATATTCGCGGTCCGTGCGGGAGTCGGGGATGGTGACCAGGTTCTGCGAGGTCATCACGTCGCGCACGAGAATGTCCAGATCCTCCTGGAAACGGACGTCGCGGTTGGTCACGATGCCGACCAGNNCGCTTCACCTTGCGGACCTCGGCGGCCTGCGCGGCGATGCTCATATTTTTATGAATCACGCCGATGCCTCCTTCCCTTGCCAGGGCGATGGCCATCGGCGCTTCGGTCACAGTGTCCATGGCGGCGGACACGATGGGGATGTTCAGATGGATGTTGCGGGAGAAACGGGTCTGCAGGGAGACTTCCCGCGGCAGGACTTCGGAGTACGCCGGAATCAGGAGTACATCGTCAAAAGTCAAGCCTTCCAGGGCGATTCTTTCATCGATAAAGGACATAATGGAGAGACTTTTATTTGACCTGCAAAGTTAGTCAAAAATGCCTTTCTCCACAAAAAAAGTTTTCAACAATCCTATAATATTTGCGTGAGCTCCTGATAGACGCGCCGGGAGATGGGCAGGACGGTGCCGGGAACGTCCAGCTCCGCGCTGAAAGCGTCGTCGCGGTCGCGGCGCAGGGCGACGATGTGCGCGGTGTTGACGAAATAGGAACGATGGCAGCGGAAGAAGCCGTAGTGCTCCATCAACGGCGTGATGGCCCGCATCGTCGAACGGATCGTGTAGTCCTTCACGTTGCCGTTGTCGAGGTAATAGATCCGGACATAGTTTTCCTGCGCCTTGACATACAGGATAACGTCCTTGAGCAGCACCAGCCGGACCTGGCGGCTGCCGTCCGCAAAGCGGACCAGGTCGCGCTCGCGCGCCGGCGTCTGATTCGCCGCCACCAGGGCGCAGCCCCCCGTAATGGCCATATAGGGAAAGATCAGCACCAGAAAACTGTACTGCAGGCAGCGCGCCAGCCAACGGAAATACGGGATGGATGGATCCATCAGATAAAGATAGAGCGCCAGGAAATAGGTAATCACCGTCAATTCCAGGGCACACCAGGCAAATAGCTGCCACCAGCCGTTGTTAAGATGCCTGCCAAGCAGATAGCGCAGCGTCCGGGTCAGCAACAGGGTGACGAGGATGACGCACATCATCATCGTGACGTTGAACACGAACAGCGAACGGCCCATGTCGAGGTCCGTTTCGCTGTGGAATGGGACCCAGACCACCATGAAAACGAAGAAGAAAAAGGGCACATGGAAGACGTACCAGAGTTCGTTGGTGAAGCGGCGAAAGAGGGGCGGAACGGCAGACATGGCGCGTGTGACGAAATAAATATACTACAGATTCTGTCACAGAACAGAAACAATCGTCACAAATATAACACTTTTATCAAAATGGTCGGATATTCAACCCGAAATTAGTCACGCATTTCCCGTTTTCGTAACTTTGCCCTATATAATTATGGAAAAGAAACTATATCACTTCACCTATTCCCAGGATGTCATCCGCCTGCAGAGCAAATACGCCCTCTTCAAGCGCGTGCTGAACATCCTGTTCTCCCTCACCTTCGACGAAGGTTTCGACGAGAAGCTGATGCGACAGGCGTTCGAGAAACTCTATGAGCGCAACGACTGCCTCCGGCTTCGCTTCGTCAAGCAGGGCAAGGAGACGATGCAGTTCTTCGAGCCGGCGCGCAAGCCCGGGGACATCCCTTCCCTGCATTTCCGCACGAACCAGGAATACGAGACCTTCTTCCGCCGCTTCCGGCGCAAAGCCATCGACCTCACCAAGGGCGAAACGCTCCGCGTGGTCTTCGCCGTGAATCCGGAGGGCAAACAGATGGTCATTTGCAAGATCAGCCACTACGCCGCCGACACCTACGGCATCGGCGTGCTGGCCGAGGACCTGATGGCGATCTACCACGCGCTGCGCGACGGGAAGGAACTCCCGCCCGCACCCGGCAGCTTCGAGGAGATCGTCCGCAAGGACAACGAGTACCGGGAAGACAGCGCCGCCACGGAACGCGACCGGGCGTATCTCCGGGATTATTTCCTCAACCTGCACCGCAACCGTCCAGTCTATTGCGGTACGCACGGCAACCTGAACGACCGCTGGCTCAAATGCAAACAAAAGGGAAAATTCTCCATCCCGATGCTGATGATCCGCTGCGACACCTACCCCATGCAATACGCGGTTCCCGCCGCCGTCACCGTGCAGGCGGAGAAATGGTGCGAGGAGCACGCCATCTCCCTGAACACCCTGTTTTTCATGGGTTTCATGCTGACGCTCTCGCTGATCAACGACCGCGAGACGCGGCTCTTCAACGTGGAGATTCTCAACTGTCGCGGTTCCCTGGCAGACCGCAAGGCGGCCGGCACCAAGGCCCAGGGCATGGGCATCTGCACGGATATCGACTACAGCCAAGGCTTCCTCGCGAACGCGATCGCCCTGTCTGAGGAGCAGAAGGAGCTCTATCGCCACACCCGCCTCAGCTACCTCGAAGGCGAGCTTATGCAGCACGAAGCCTGGAAACATCCCATGATCGACATGCTCAGCGGCTGCGGTTTCTCCTACATTCCCTTCTACTCCCACGACGGTGTCCAGCTCAGCCTCCACAGCAACGGCAAGGGCGCGCTGATCACCTACGTGGCCCTGATGCACGACCTCACACACAACGAGATCTTCATCAACTACGACATGCAGAAACTGATGGTCACACCCAAGCAGCTGACCGATTTCCAGAACCGCTACCTCCGGGTCATGGAGACGGTACTGGCCGACTCGGAGACGCCGCTGGGCCAGCTATTATAAATAATAAGTATCTTTGTCCTCAATATGATCATCAAGACACTCCTTTTGATCCCCCTGCTGATCCTGCAGTTCGGGTCCGTGGACAAAGCCTTCGTGGAAGGCACCGACTACCGCGCCTGCGAGAAAACCCTGCTGGAAATGCTTCCGCAGGCCGAGAACGGCGCCGAGAAAGCCTCCGTACTCTGGCGCCTCGCCCGGGTGAACTACATGCTGGGAGACGCCCAGAAAGACAAACTCGCCCGACGCGAGCGATTCAACCAGGGCATCGCCTATGCCAAGCAGGGCATCAGCGCGAATCCCCGCGACCCCCTGTGCTATATGTGGCACTGCGCCAATACGGGCGGTGAATGCCAGACGCATTCCTTCATGGAGCAGGCCAAGTCCGTGCCCGCCATGACCGACGATCTGACCACGATCCTTAACCGGCTGGACCCCCATATGTCCGAAGCCTGGCAGGCGCTCTCGGAGATTTATTACCATCATCCACTCAAGTCCAACGACAGCGCGATCAACTACGCCCGCACGGCCGCTGCCTATATCCCGAAGGACGAACTCCGGGTCATCACCTACCAGTACCTCGCGAATCTGCTGTATGAGCGCAACTGGAGCGCGGAAAAGCGCGCGGCGCAGGTCGCCGACCACCGCAGCAAGCTCGCAAACATGGGCAGCGCCGCCAACATCGATCGCTACGCCCTCTCAGACGGCATGCAGCTGAGCTGCCCCTGGACCACCAAGGCCCTCGGCGCGATGTCCGACCGCGAGGAAGCGCGGGCCCTGGCCGAATACGCCGCGGCGTGCTACCGCGCCTGCGCGAATCCCGGTCCCGTAAACCACCAGGACTACCAGGCCCTCCAACAATGGATGCAAAAACACAAATAATAGATGGAACCTAAAACCTATTCCTTCAACTACTCGCAGGACATCATCCACCTGCAGACCAAGTACGCGCTCTTCAAGCGGGTCGCCAACATCCTTTTCTCCGTCACCTTCGATGAAGGATTCGACGAGGGACGTATGCTGGACGCCCTCCAGCTGCTCATCGACCGCAACGACTGCCTCCGCCTGACCTTCGTCAAGGAGAGCAAGGAGATCCGCCAGTACTTCGAGCCCGCCCGCAAGCTGGGCAAGGTGCCGAGCGTCCGCTTCGAGACCACGTCCCAGCTGGAAGCCTGGGTCCGCCGTTTCCGCCGCAAGGGCTTGGACATGATGAAAGGCCAGACCTTCCAGCCGGTCTTTGCCGTCAACGCCTCCGGCGAGAAGATGGTCTTCATCAAGATTAGCCACTACGTCGCCGACACCTACGGCATCGGCGTGCTGGTGAACGATCTGAGCGCCATCTACAACGCCCTCAGCAGCGGCAGCGAGCTTCCGCCCGCACCGGGCAGCTTCGAAGAGGTGATCCGCAAGGACAACGAGTACCGCGCCAACACCGAGGCCACCGAGAAGGACCGCAGCTTCTTCGAGGAGTATTACGGCAAGACTCACGCCGAGCGCCCGCTGTACTGCGGCATCCACGGCGATGGCAGCGACCGCTGGCTGAAATACAAGAAGAAGGGTGACATCTCCCTCCCCTACCTGTTCATCAAATGCGACACGCAGGGCTACCGCTTCGTCATCCCGGCCGCCATCACGCTCCGCGCTGAGCAGTGGTGCAAGGAGAACGAGATCACGATGAACACCTTCTTCTTCTACGCCTACGCCGTCGCCTGCTCGCTGATCAACGGCCGCGCCCCGCGCCAGGCTCCGCTCGAGCTGATGAACTGCCGCGCCACGGTCGCCGACCGCAAGGCCGCCGGCACCAAGGTCCAGAGCCTGAGCGTCTGCACGAACGTGGATTACGCGAAGTCCTTCAACGAAAACATCGCTCCCCTGTTCGCTGAGCTGACGGAAATGTACCGCCACACGCGCCTCACCTACCTGGAGATGGAAGCCATGCAGCACAAGACCTGGAACTACTCCATGCTGAGCCAGGTGATCAACTACTGCTTCTCCTACATCCCGATCAAGAATCCGAAGGGTGTGCACCTGCAGGTCTGGTCCAACGGCAAGGGCGCCCTGGTCACCTACCTCGCCATGATGCACGACGTCGACACCAACGAGATCACGATGAACTACGATATCCAGACGAAGATGGTCACCCCTGTCCAGCTGATCGAATTCCAGAACCTGTACATCCACGTGATCGAGACCGTCCTTGACAAACCGGCCACCCCGCTGGGAGAAATATTCTAGAACATGAAGAAAGACAGTTTATACATGACCGAACGCCAGCACCAGGCCACCCGCCTGCTGCGCGACGGCGACTACAAGAGCATCCGCGAAATGCTGGGACGCATCAAGGACCAGCTTCCCAAGCAGCCCATCCTCGCGGAGCTGAATGACAAGAAAGAAATCGTTTACCATAATTCCGAAGAGCTCTACGACGAGGTGATGTGCCTCGGCGACGGCCTGATCGACCTCGGCCTCGGCGGCAAGCACATCGCCATCGTGTCCGAGAACTGCGTGCGCTACGTCATCGCGGACATCTGCATCTCCAGCGGCGTCGGCGTCGTCACGCCGGTGGACGTCAACGCGCCTGCCCCGCTGCTCGCCATGCTGCTCGCCAAGTGCGACGCGAACGCCGTGCTCTGCGGCGCGGATCAGCTCGCCCTGATCCGCGAGGTCCAGCCGCAGTGCCCGCTGCTCCAGACCATCATCACGATGGACAGGCGGGTAGACGGTGTGCCGTTCTATGACGACCTGGTCGCCCGCGGCCGCGAAATCGGCCCCGAGGGCCCGTACCGCACCACCGAGCTGGACCTGGACGCTCCCGCGAAGATCCTCTTCACCAGCGGCACCACGGGCGCCAACAAGGGTGTCGTCCTGACGAACGCCAACCTGGCCGCCAACATGGTCAACTGTATGGACGCCATCCGGGCCACGGACGAGGAGAACACCTCCATGAGCGTCCTCCCGATGCACCACGCCACGGAGATCAACACGCACATCATGACGCGTATCGGCAGCGGCCGCCTGACCTACATCAACGGCAACATCCGCTACCTGATGACGAACATCAAGATCTTCCAGCCGACCATCACGACCATCGTTCCGATGATCCTGAACGCGTTCTACAAGAACATCTGGGCCAATGCCCGCAAGGCCGGCAAGGAGGAGAAGCTCAAGAAGGGCATCAAGATCTCCAACCTGCTGCGCAAATTCGGCATCGACAAGACGCACAGCATGTTCAAGGACATCTATGAGCCTTTCGGCGGCAAGCTCGATATGATCGTCAGCGGCGGTTCGATGCTCAACCCCGTCGTCATCAAGGGGATGAACGACCTGGGCTGGCGCATCGAGAACGGCTACGGCATCACGGAGTGCGGTCCGCTCATCTCGATCAATTCCGACACGCTTTCCGAGCACCTCAGCGTCGGCAAGGCCTGCCCGGGTCTCGAGGTGAAGATCGCCCATCCCGACGAGGACGGCATCGGCGACCTCTGCGTGCGCGGCAAGAGCGTGTTCCGCGAGTATTATAAGGACCCGGAAGCGACCGCGGCCGTCTTCGACGCCGAAGGCTTCTTCAATACGGGCGACAGCGCCCGCATCGATGCGGAGGGCCGCATCTTCCTGATGGGCCGCAAGAAGAATACGATCGTGCTGCCCAGCGGCAAGAACATCTGCCCGGAAGAGGTCGAGAACGTCATCGAGACCGACCTGGACTTCGCCGAGGACATCGTGGTCTACCAGGCCAAACTGCGCGTGGGCGCTGCCGAGAGCGACGTGCTCTGCGCGGGTATCTACATCCCGGACGAGGCCCAGCGGGCCGACCGCGACGGCATCGCGCGCCGGATGCGCGAGATCAACGCCAAGCTTGCGGATTACAAACAGATTGATTATGTTGAACTGCCCGAAACCGGCTACGAGAAGACGTCCACGCGCAAGATCAAGCGCGCCGGACTGCCGAAGGAGTGCTCCGGAAAGGGTATTAGCCTGAGATAATTAGAATGGAAAACAGTGAAGTAAAGAAAGTGTTCCTGGACATTCTCCAGGACTATGTGGAGTTCCCCGTCGAGGGGCTGGATACGACCCAGGCCTTCAAGGCCGCGTCCGGTGTCGATTCCTACGTGTTCATCGAGCTGATTTCGGCCGTGGAAGACCGCTTCGGCATCCGCATCCCGAACAGCGACCTGCGTGACTTCAACACCATCGACGACATCATCAACTACATCGCCGCCAAGACCGCGTAGTCTTACGTTATCCCTGATCGGAGTCCATCCTCAAAATGACCTGTATTTGAGGATGGACTCCGGTTTTTCAGGTGCGAGCGGCTTCGTCGCGCTTGCGCTTGCGGTACATCTGCCAGGTAATTCGGAGCGAAGCGACGCAGGGGGTCTGGGGGAAACGGCCCCCAGTATTCTATCGGCACAACTGCGCTAACAGCATAGCATTATCGTCGCCTGATTTCCTCCTGTTTGCGCTTCCTGTACATTTGGTACGTGTTGTAGCAGTTGTGCCAGATGGAGTAGAAGCCGCCGGCGACGGAGGTGACGGGGTCGAGGAAGGTGTAGCCCATCCAGATGCCGAAGACGGTGTTCTTCTGGCCGAGGGCCTGGCCGGCGGAGATGGGGCATTGATAGCGCTTGCCGATGCGGCGGCCGAGCCAGAACTGGAAGGCGCAGGCGAGCAGCGAGGCCACGGCGATCTCCCCCAGCACCGCGGTGCCGGAGTCGTTCTGCACGATGGCGCGCGTGCTCATCAGGATGGCGAGCGTCAGCGAGACCGCCCAGATATAGAAGGAAAGGTTCGGGAAACCCATCAGCCAGGCGTGGAACTTCGGCAGCAGGTAGCGCACGAGCCAGGCCGACAGGCAGGGCAGAATCAGCAGCGGGAACACTTTCGCGAGGATGCGCAGGAAGGCTTCGCCGAAGGTCAGCCCGGCCATCGGATGGATGAGCGGCACCATCAGCGGCACCAGCACCGCCACGAGGAGATTGATCAGCACGGTGTACGTGACCACCCCCGCCATATTGCCGCCCAGCTTGCCCGTGACCACGGCGCAGGCCGTCGCCGTCGGGCAGATCAGGCACAGCATCGCCGCCTCGACACCGGCCCGCGCCGGCACGGCCGGCCACAGGATCAGCACCAGCGCCAGGGCGACGAAACACAGCCCCTGCACGAGCAGCAGCCAGCCCATCCAGCGGTGCGGGCGCATCTGATGCGGCTCGATCTTACAGAAACTCAGGAACAGCATCGCGAAGAGCAGCAGCGGCTGCAGCTCCTTGACAATCCGTTCCAGCACCGGCCCCGCGGGATGCAGGGCCGGGATGGCATGATAGACCAGATACAGGGAGGCGCCCACAATCATGCCGATGATGAGCGCCCAGTCCCTGAGGAACTTCAGAAAAGTATAACGGTACTCCCCCATGCTACTGCGGGTCGACCCGCGCGAGGAAGCTTTCGACCGTATTCTCCATCAGCATCGCGATGGTCATCGGCCCCACGCCGCCCGGCACGGGCGTGATCGCGGAAGCGCGCAGGCGGGCGCCGACATACTCCACGTCGCCGCAGAGTTTGCCGTCCGCGTCGCGGTTGATACCGACGTCGATCACCACGGCCCCGGGCTTCACCATGTCGCCCGTGACCATGTTCGGCTTGCCCACGGCCACCACCAGCACATCCGCCTGCAGGGTCATCGCCTTGAGGTCCTTCGTGCGGGAATGCGCGATGATCACGGTGGCGTTGCGGTCCAGCAGGAGCTTCGCCACCGGCTTGCCGACGATGTTGCTGCGGCCCACGACCACGGCGGTCTTGCCGGCGAGGTCGATGCCGCTCTCGTCGATCAGCCGGAGGATGCCCTTCGGCGTGCAGGGAACGGTGCAGGGACGGCCGAGCCAGAGGTCGGAGACGTTGCCCGGATGGAATCCGTCCACGTCCTTCTCCTTGGCGATCGCGTCGATCACGCGCTCCTCGTTGATCTGCTTGGGCAGCGGGAGCTGCACCAGGATGCCGTCCACCTCGGGATCGCGGTTCAGGTCGTCGATCATCTTGAGGAGGGCCTCCTCGGTGGCGTCCTCGGCCATCGTGATCAGGCGGGAATTCATTCCCACGTAGATGGCGGACTTGACCTTGTTGCGCACGTACACCTGGCTCGCAGGATTGTTGCCCACGATGATGACGGCGAGCGAAGGCTTGCGGCCGTACTTGACCTCGAGCCTCTCCACCTGCTCACGCAGGCTGTCCTTGATGGAGGCGGAGAGCGCCTTGCCGTCCAGGACCTTGCCGTCCAGCGCCCAGTGGGCGATGTCGTGACGGAAGAAGAGATTCTCGCAACGGATCTTGGCGACCTCCGCGTACACCTTCTCCCAGGCGGCACGGGTGTCCTTGCCCTCGGCCACGACCATCATCACGCGGCCGCCGGCCGTCAGCAGACGGTCGCCGTCGCGCTTGGTGCCCATATGATAGACCCGGCCGTCGACCTGGTCGGCGCCCAGGATCTCGACGCCCTTCTCGTAGGAGCCGGGATAGCCTTTGGAGGCCAGCACGACGCCGAGGGTCACGGCCTTGCGCCAGACCGGCTCCGTCGCGGGACGGGCGGTCGCCACGGCCTCGAACACGTCGTAGATATCGCTTTCCAGCAACGGCAGCACGACCTCGGTCTCGGGGTCGCCGAAGCGGGCGTTGAACTCGATCACCTTGATGCCGTCCGGGGTCTTCATCAGACCGCCGTAGAGCACGCCGGACAGCGGGCAGCCCTCGGAGACCATCGCCTTCGCGGTGGCCTTCAGGATGTGCTCCAGCGCAAAGGCCTCGTCCTCCTTCGTGATGAAGGGCAGGCCCGTGTAGGCACCCATGCCGCCGGTATTCGGGCCCTTGTCGCCGTCGAAAGCGCGCTTGTGGTCCTGCGAGAGCGGCATCGGGTAGACCCGCTCGCCGTCCACGAATGCCATGAAGGAGAATTCGGGGCCCGTCAGGAAATCCTCCACCACCACGCGGCCCTTGCCGAAGGCCTCGTCCAGCAGCATGCTGCGCAGCGCGGCCTCGGCCTCCGCCGCATCCGCGGCGATGACGACGCCCTTGCCGGCGGCCAGGCCGTCGTACTTCAGCACGGCCGGGAACGGCCGGGCGTTCACATAGGCGAGCGCCTCGTCGAACTTGTCGAAGCTGCGGTAGCCCGCCGTCGGGATGGCGTATTTGTCCATCAGGATCTTGGCGAACTCCTTGCTGCTCTCGATGCGGGTGGCAGCCTGCGTGTGGCCGAAAATCTTCAGCCCGGCGGCGCGGAAGGCGTCCACGACGCCGACGGACAGCGCCGCCTCGGGGCCCACGACCGTGAGGTCGATCCCCTGCTCCTGGGCGAACTTCAGCAGGCCGGCCACGTCCGTGTCCTTCACGGGCACGCACTCCGCCTGCGCGGCGAT
>LXOW01216126.1_pt2 | contig 14707 bp, 12 predicted proteins | sample 1368591 | NCBI WGS metagenome assembly LXOW01 (sample SAMN04884650, study PRJNA319009) | bovine gut metagenome | isolation source: Cow rumen | host: Bos taurus | place: Italy: Legnaro (PD) | collected 2014-07-09 | reverse complement strand
GGACATACTGCTCTCCCAATCGGCGGTCTTGATGCCGGCAAAAATCATATAGACTCCCGCTCCCAGCAGCAGGCCAAGAACAGCGCCGGCAATGCCCGCCGCTCCGGCTCTGCCGGAAAAAACGTTCTTTATTTGCCCAAAGAAGGACCGAACGCCGCCCCACAGGGATCCCAGCGAACCGGAACAGAGTCCCAGAAGCGCGGTTCCCACAGCAGTCTTGCCGAGCAGTCCGCCCAGATTACCGGGAAATCCGCGGCCAAGGCCGCCGCGACCGAAGCTCAGCCAGGACAGCAGCTTCACCGCAATATTCTGGGAGTCCCGGGCGAAGCTCAGCCCGATCCAGGAGGCCAGAAGGGCCGCAAGAGGAATCATAGTTCGAGGTTGCTTCAGAATATTTAGCAGCCGCTGAAGATAGTTGGGACTTCGTCCCGCTCCCTCCTGTGCTTCGCGTTCCGCGCAGGAAAACTCCCCGGACATCTCCGGGGCTGCCTGTTCCTGCTCCGTCATGGGCGGCGGCATCAGCGCACCATCCGCGGGAGGCGGCGTCATCGGTTTCGCCACCGCCGAGGAAGAGACGCTCTGCTGCGTCTTCGTCCGGGCGGAGGGCCCGCTTTTGCCAAAGGGCTGTCCACAGGCAGTGCAAAAGCCAGCGCCGGGTTTGGCCTCCGCTCCGCAGGCCGGACAGTATTTGGCTGTCTGTGCAGTCGCTGTCAGCCGCATTCCGCAGCGGGTGCAAAAGCGAGAGCCATCCGGAAGGGGCACGCCGCAGTTTGAGCAGTTCATCCCATCGCCTCCTGTTTCTCGGATTCACAGTTTGAATTGGGTTCTGCTTCCACCATAGCATAGATCGTGTAAAATTGCAATAGCACGCAAGAATAATCGTTCATAAGGCTTTCCGCTTTCCCCGCAAAATCAAACTGACAGGATAGAATTATTTTCGTACGGGCTTTTCGTGCTACAGTTTTATACTCTTTCAAAACCAATTTCGCACATTCGACAAGCTCGCCTCCTTCGGCTACAATAGAGCCGGAAGGAGGCGACTGCTTTGAAACGAGAGAAACGCTATCTGAACCTGGATGACTTCGAGCACCGACTGGCCGTCGCGGGGATCAACCATTTCCGGAACCAGCTGATTCAAACCGGAAAGCCCACGGAAGACGTGGACGCCCTGCTGCTCAAGTTGCTGAGAGCCCCCATGAGAAAATTCAAACTCTGACAAACAAGGAGGATCGACCATGAAAGAACTGACTTATCACTGGGAAGGCGACTATCTGATCCCCGACCTGGAGGCCCCGGAGGCCCCGAGGATCGGCAAATACGGGACCATGCGCCACAAGTACCTGCGCAGTCATCACCGCGGCATCTTCGACGGCATGCTCCTGGAGGGCAGCCTCAACGCCCACCTGAAGGAGATCGACCGGCAGGCCAACGAGATGATGGAACGCCTCACCGCCCAGATGGCCCAGCGCGAAGGCGTCACCGAAGCCCTCAAAGCCCGCGACCAGATGGCCTGGATTCGCGCCATAAACAACATCAAAAACCGTGCAGAGGAGATCGTCCTACACGACCTGATCTACGCATAGGATAGCACAAAAGCAACTGCCGGCGGCAGTTGCTTTTGTGCTGGAGAAACTTTTCTTAGTTAATCATCATATTTCGGGTAATCTGGCGCCCACGCCTGCATAAGCTGTCCCTTGTGGCGGCGGTCAGCATTGTGGATCTGCTGATGCGATTTGTGGTTCGGGTTTAACTGAACTGCACGGTTGTTGTGGTTAGCCCTGTAAGCCGGATTGTTTTGGTTGTTCTGATTGGCCCAGTTGTCCAGCTGTTCTTTGGTATGGGTTTTCCCTGATACTTTTTTGGTACTCATATTTCCTCCTTTCTGAACCGAAAATGCCCGCGCACTTGCCTTGTGCGTGGGCAAAATAGTCAGAAATCCTGCCTTACACGCACCAAAACAAGACCGATACGGAAATATCGGTTCGTAATGTGTGGTGTAAAGCAGTGAAACAACAGGGGGACAACTACAGTCAACCAGCAACCGCTTTCTTGATCCCATAATGAGAATTGTGGAGGGAGCAATAGTTCCACAGGTTTACTCATTTGTATGTCAAATGCTCAAATCCTTACCGACCTATATTCGTACTCTCATTCAACGAATCATTGATGTTTAAGGACACATTTTCACTTGACAAGATTATTATATCTCTAAATCACAAAAAGTGTGTTTGTTATGAAAAATCGATTCGATGTTATCCTGAAAGAAGGACTTCAAGGAATACCGGCAGGAACATCAGGAACTATCGCTATTAGAGACGATTTCAAAACAATGAAAATTGATTTCATCGGTACTGATGGTAAAACGGTCAGAATACATGAATCGCCTGAAAAAATACTTCAAGTCGTAGAAGTTGTTACACCTACAGATAATGGTTCGTGTTCAAAATCCTGACATTATGTTTATAAACAGTTGTACGATCCGGGCGGGATTATCTTGCCCGGATATTCTTTTTTTGAGTTAAAAATATTGAAATACTCCAGTACCTGCTGGAAGCGATCTTGTGCGGGGCCGCAAGTGCCGGGGGGGTGCAGCCGGGTTCGATCTTCCCCGTTCTGGACGCCGCGGCAGTCGCAGACCTTCGAATCATCCGTGATGATGAAGGGGACGATGCCAAGTCGCAAACATTTCTTAAGGCGCAAAAGGCAGCCTACGGAATCACGTTGGAGCGCTGCATTTCTTGTTTTGCAGCGTGACATCATGGTTCCCGGTTCTGTTAGCAGGAGAAACTGATATTGCAGGTTAAATCCGGTTTGAATCTCCGGATAGACCGTAATACTTCAGGCAGAGCATGGTGAGATCATCGGATTGCTTCCAACGATCGGAAAAGCGTACAACGGCCTGTTTCACTGTCTGAACAAGTACGCTGGGCGTCGCATCCGGTTCCCGGTTCAGTGCCTCCAGAATGCGCTGCCTGCCAAAGCATTCCCCCTTTTCATTTGGCGCAGACTTCACGCCGTCGCAGTAAATGAACAGGCTGTCCCCGGGATACAGTTGGAAGCCGTGATCCCGATAGCGGCAGCCCTCCCGGACTCCAATCGGAGAATCGTGGGGATATTCCTGTGTTTCATACTGTTTTCCCGCACGGCGCAGAGCAGGATGCTCGTGACCGGCGTTGACGGCGATCCCCTTGCCGGTGGACAGCTCCAGCACCGCAAGCCACACAAAGGATCGCTGCTCGATACTGTATGCCCGCATCTGTTCGCTGACACTCTGCATCACCTCAGCAGGAGAAAACCCCTGCATGGCACGGCTCTTGATGAGCGTTGCGACAATTACCATGTGGAGTGCAGTAGGAATGCCGTCTCCGGCAACGTCCCCCGCCACCATGGCAAGATGGTCCTTGTCAATGAGGAAGAAATCATAGTAGTTCCCGCCAATTTTGTCGCAGGGGGAAAGGGCGGCGTAGATGTCAAAGTCATTTCGCTCCGGGAAAGCCGGGAATACATTGGGAAGAAGATCGGCCTGGATCTGCTTGGCCACGTTTATTTCCGCGTGGATCCGCTCTCTGTCAGCAGTCACCACTTTGAGCCGAGCCAGGTATTCATGGAGATCGGCATCCATCTTTCGGAAAGAGTTCGCCAGTTCTTCTATCTCATCCCCGGTGCGGATTTTCAGATCAAACTTTGCGTTGCCGCTCAGCTCGCCAACAATACCTTTCGCCGCGGTGTTGAGCTGCTCAACGGGCTTGACGATTGTCCGCCTTACATTCTTAAACAGGAAGAAGACGGAGATGAAGGTCACAAGGATGACCGCCGCCAGAATCAACAGCAGGTAAGTAATAAATTTTTCCAGCACATACCCCACCGACAGATCAATACCGACCAGGGCAACCGGCTCTCCGGCACTGTTGAAAATTGGGGTAAAAGCGATCAGGAGACGGCCCCATTGGGGATCATTAATAAAGGCAGTCTCTTCCTCCGGATCTTTGCTGAAGGCAAGCTCGACGCTTTTTTTCTCTTCCGGGAGGCATCTTTCGAAGTAGCCCTGCCGGGAAAAACCCTTGGCTGTATTTGCATCCCAGATGTAGATCAGGCCGTCCTCATGCGGGACAGCGATGTAATAATACATCACCAGATCATTCTCTGAATGAATGACGTTCAGGTACTCCATAATCCGGTTATAATATTCATCGGAATAATAAACCGGCTCCCCGTTCTCGTCGGTGCCAACAATATTCAGGTAGTCCATGATCCGATCCCCGTCCACCAGTCGTGCGCCGGAGCGCGCAAGGGCAAAGGCACTGTCCGTGGATTCCATAATCTCAGCATAGAAATAATAAAACCCGACAACCAGGGAAATAATGACCATATTGACCATTGCATACTGCAAAAGGCCGATCAAAAGCCTCTTGCTCAATTTCCTTCTCTTTCCGGCTCTCTCCCGTTTCGCCATGAGACAACGCTCCTTTCCCCGCCAATCACCGCAGCGGTCTCCACTCAGGTCAGTTCAGAAACAATCTCGAGCATATCCCGGTCGATCCCCGCCTCAAAAGTCACGCGCTTTGTATGCGTGCGAATATAATTCGCCGCACTGCCGTCTGAGCCTCTCCCGTAATCGGTAAACGGATTATTCCCGTCCATCGGCGCAAACATCCGCAGGTGGAGAACATGCTCCTCCCGCTTGACAGCGCACTCAACCTTGATGTCGGCGTTTGCCTCGCAAAAACGGCAGCACAACGCAAAAAGCTCCTCCGCCAGCAGGATTTGCATAGCAAAGGCTTTGGGCGCAACCTTGCCGTCCTCCAGGGTCTTGCGCATGAATTCAGTGACAAAAGGGGCATCCTCCGTGGAGGCGCGCACCAACGTGAAGGTAAAGGCACTGTTTCCCCTGTTGTATTCCAGTGCTATGGCCGCCGAGCTCATCATATCATCTCTGTTTCCACAGAAGGCTGCAGCTTCAATCTGAACAAACTCCAGCAGTTCTTCCGCACCGTCGGAATGACTCCGGCTGCGGTTGAGAACCGACTGAAACTCCCGGTCTTTAAATTCTTCGCCATTCCGGTTTGTCAGCTTGCCAAGATCGGCAGTATAAAGAAAAAGGCGGTCGCCCTGGTTCAGCCGCATAACTTCCGAACGATAGCTGACGCTCTCGTTCGCGCCAAGCGGCGCATAGACCGGCGTATCCAGCCATTCATAGTCCTCCTCGTTACGCATCAAAAGAGGCAGCGAACCGCCTGCGTTGACAAAGCTGAACCGACCGCTTACAGTGTTCAGTACGCACACAAGCACGTTCGCACTGTTCCGCCCTCCCAAGTCGTATAGCTGGGCATTGATGTCGGACATTGCCTCAGCCAACGGTCGTCCCATGCGCAGCTGACTGCGGATTACAGCCTGGGCCACAACAGTAAACAAGGCGTCTGCAATTTTGCTGCCCGGGACTTGGCCAACAGAAAGGCAGATTGTTTTTTCATCCAACACGAAATAATCGTAAAATGCGCAATTCTTTCGTCTTCCCGGCAGAATTCCGCCCGCGAGAGAAAAGGTCATCGCTGCATGCCGGTTATCCGGCGGCTGCGGAAGGAGGGATGTGCAGATCTCATCTGCAACCGCCATTTTATACTGTTCCTCCGCGGCGGCATTCTCCGCGCTCCGGAGCTCCTCCAGCGTCTGTTTTTGTGCGGCGCAGGCGTCCAGGAGTGCGCAGGCTGTGGTTCCCGGCAGCCCGCCAATCAGCTCCGCCTTTTGACGGAGCTTTTCCGGTTCCGCGGAATCAAGCCCTGCGGCCAGTCGTCTGAGACGGGCCATCGGTTTGAGCACCCGAAGCCACAGCAGAACGAGAGAAATGACGGCGCATAGCAGCAACCCGCCGAATATCCATATCAGGACGGTTTCCATTCGTCTCAATCTCCTTCCAGCAGATCCGCGTATTCCCGCAGCTGTTCCCGTACAACAACAATCTCATTTTTCTTCATTTCCGTTACGGCGGCACGCAGAAGATGCTTCATTGAAATTGGAAAGCCCTCTTCGGCCGCCATAAAAGCAGCGGAGATAACAATGTTTTTTATGTGGCCGCCGGAGAGCTCAAATCGTTCTCCCAAAAAACGCCAGTCAATCGCCCCATCCAGGGGGGCATCCGCCGGGATCAGGCTGCGGTAAATTGCCTCCCGGGCCAGGGCATCCGGAAACGGGAAATGCACCACATAGGTGATGCGACGCATAAACGCCGCGTCGATATTCCCCACCAGGTTAGTAGCAAGAATACATACGCCGTCGAATTCCTCGATCTGCTGCAGCAGGTAGGCCACCTCCACGTTGGCGTTCCGGTCGTGGGCGTCCTTGACCTCGCTGCGCTTGCCGAACAGGGCGTCGCACTCGTCAAAAAACAGGATGCAGCTGGCGTTTTTCGCCTCGGTGAACAGCGCGCGGAGGTTTTTCTCCGTCTCGCCGATGTACTTGCTGACGATCTGGGACAGATTGATCTTGTAGAGCTCCATGTTCAGCTCATGGGCGATCACCTGGGCGCACATGGTCTTGCCGGTACCCGGCGAGCCTGCAAACAGAATCGACAGCCCCCAACCGTAGCTGACCTTGTCCTGGAAGCCCCAGGAAGCGGAAACCCGATGGCGGTATCGGACATGACTGCATGCACGGCGCATAAGCGTCTTCTGCGCTTCGGGCAGCACCACGTCATCCCAGCGATAGGCAGGCGTCACCCGAGACGCCAGCTCTCCCAGCCGGTGAACCGCCTGGCCATAGCAGCAGCTGTGAATCAGGGAACCGGATACTTCTTCGATGCCGTCCATTCGTGCCAAGCCGATTGCCTGCTCGCAGGCATTGCGGATCTGTCTGGGGCTGAAACGGAATTTGGCGGCCAGTTCCTCCATTGTGCAGCCTGCCAGACGCACATCCTGAAGGAAGCTGTTGAACAGCATCAAACGCTGTGTCTCATTCGTCCGGGGCAACTCCAACTCCACCGACAAAGTACACAGCCGCATGGGGGCAGGCAGGCAGGACAGGAAAAATCGCTTGTCCCGATGCAGCTCCAACCGTTCCAATTCCTCCAACATAGCCTGCGGCGGCGGGATCGGCTGCCCTACATCGTCTTTACGGTCAAGATGGTACAGGCACAGAAACGCATCCGTCAGATCGGCTGCCAAAGAGGCGCTGCGCGCCTTTTCACGCCAATCGTCGCCCTCCAGATTGGAAAACACGCAGCGTTCACCATGCCTCGCAAAGAGATGCATAATCTGAAACCTTTTGCCGCTGCCCTCCGGACCGCATAGGCGGACGCAGCACCGCTCCGGATAGTGAAACGCCGCATCCAACCGCCGGGCAGCGTCCTGCTGGATAATGAGCGAATCCTGCGGCCGTTCGGTCGCGCCGTCAAACAGGTAAAACGCATCGCAATCCCGCAGAGTACCGTTTGCCAGATACTCGACAACCTCGCGTCGAAGAACCAGCAATCCTCGTTCCAACTCCGCGCTGTCAAAGAGTCTGACAAAGCCGCCGCCGTGAAATCTCGAGATGCAGGCGGTCAGTTCTTCCCCTTCCGGCAAAAAAAGCTCGCAGCAAAGGGATACGCTCGGTACCTTGCGGGTCATATCATCCTGTAAATAGGCAAAGAGCTTGGTGTACTTCAGGTCGATCTCCGCCGCATAGGCCAGAACCACGCTTTTCCGTTCAAATTCATCCAGATCAAACCCCGTGAACAGTTGCGTGAGCGGGAAAAAGGCCGTTGTCTGTTCCAGCCGCAGTCGAATCGCAGCCAGAGAAAGGTCAATCTGTTTCCGCTCCTCTTCGCTCAGCTCCGCAGGCATTCCGCGCTGGGCTGCCTTCGTAAGGTTATGCTCGAACTCCTCCCGCGTCACCACAAAACCCAGCAGGTTCTTCATCTCGCTGGAGGGGCCCAGCCACTGGTGATGGGAATAGTAATAATACAGATGCAGATCAAGCCAGGCAACCAGATCATGCAAAAGCTCCTCCTGTCTGGCATAGCCACAGCCGAGACGGGACAGATTGAGACCGTTCAGATTGTTGGATTCCATTTTAACTCCTTAAGGCGTCTCCACAGTGGTCGCGGGGCTCTTTGTGACCTGGATCACGCCGCCGTTGATGCATATCAGTTTTGAAGAATCGTTCAGCAGGGGTTTCCCGCACACCAAAACCGTCGCTGCGCCGGGCACCCAGGGTGCAGGGATTGCTGGCGTGCAAGGCGCAGGGGTAAACACTCCCAGCTTTGCCTCAGTCGCCGCAATGACCGCCGGATTTGTAGGGCTGCTGCACATGCCAAAGTTTTGAAACCTATTATCCATAATCGTCGCCACATTCAGCTCCAAAGACTTGACTGACGCTTGGGAGGAAACCTCCAGCGGAAGCGGAGCAGCCCCGAACGCACACTTGCAGACAGTCATTTCCACCACGGGGTTAGCCATTGCTCATCCCTCCAGATTCCATTCCAAAAAGTTTTCGCCCGCGCTCAAATCTGCGGAAAGCACTCTGTCTGTCAAGCAGCCTATCAGTCTTCCGGGCTGGTGCAGATGCACTTGCAGTCTTCCCGCTCCATCCGCAGTGTAGGACTGCACGGCAACAAGCTCCGTGCCGCGAGCGTGTCTCGCCGTCAGACCCGGGGCGAACTCTCCGTTCTCACCCTGCAGGGAGCGAAGAAAGACGAGTTCCGCTGTGTTTTTGTCCTCCATCAGAAAGTGCCCCGGAATGGGAAGCAGCGCCCGACTGCCCTCGCAGAACAGTTTTGCATGGGAATCGCCGGCCTTGGCCTCCTCTTGGGCAAGGACCAGCCTGGCCCGGGACTGCGCCCCTATCCAAATCCGCTCCCCGGAAGCCGCAGTTGGGCCGCGCCGGAGAGAAATGGTAACACGTACCGTCCCCGACGGGAAAAGGTACCCGACGCCGGGCTTCAGACAGACCGTGTCCTCCGCAGGCCCATGCGCAGGAACCTGCAGCGAAATCCTTTCGTCCCGATAGCCGCTCCTGCAAATCAGAAGTTCATGCTTTCCAGGTGGGATGTCCGTCAGAACCAAATACCCATCCCGTTTCCAGATCGGCCGAAGCAGCGGTCTTTCATCCAGAAAGCAGCGAGTCGCCGCGCTTCCGGTCAGTGCCCGCCCGGTAAATCCATCCCGCAGCAGCAGGGCTGCGCTCACTGTTCGCCAGATCACGGTCTTTCCCCTTTCTTCTCTTTCGTACCGATGATGACCTCCGTAACACGAGGCACATGGCGAGAACGTGCGGAATCAATGGTAACGCCCGTCAATGACACCACGGCGGAGAGCTTATAGTCCTTTGAAGTATTGTTCCAAATTTTCAGCATCTGTTCCATGCCCGTCCTGTCCACCATGACATGAAGCCGGGCATTTTCAGCAGCAAGGGAGCCGTTGAGAAACCGCTGCGGAATAACCGGGTTGTCCCGCAGAGTCTGAAGCGCCGCACCCATGATCCGATAGCAGTCTGCCTCCTTCATCTGGACCGGGGCCTTGGAATGGGGCGTCATCAAAAAATGAAGCGTATACTGTGCCGGACGTATTCGTTCTGTTTCACTGTCCACGCTATAGTATCCCGCGCTCATACTCTGCGCATCTTCTTCAATGTGATACAGAAACAGCGTCAGTTGATTGTTTTCGCTCTCGTGCGGGGAACAGAGACTGATCAGTTCCCGATTTCCCAGAGGCTCCGGCGTCAGGTTTTCGCGCAGCAGCTCGACAAGCGCCGTCCCCGCCTCCGTCAATGCCGTATAGTCAGCCATAGCATACTCCCTTCATTCCCCGCCGCTATCCTGAGACGGATCCGTGGGTGGGTCTTCGTTTCCGCCGCTTGACCCGATCGGGTCCGTCTGGTCCGTCGGCTCCGTCGGTTCCATCGGTTCCGTCGGCTGCTCTGTCGGTTCCGTAGGCAGCTCCGTCGGTTCCGTAGGCAGCTCCGTCGGTTCCGTAGGCAGCTCCGTCGGTTCCGTGGGTTCCTCCGGGGGAACCTCCGGCAGAATTGCATCCCGCAGCAGCGGCTCAAACACCTCTCTGTGCCATTTGAAGGTCCTCGATACCCATCCGCCAGTCAGTTGATTGAAATGATTTGCCTGTTTTGAGAACTCTGCCAGTGCGGCACAAAGCTCAACGCGGGCCAGGGTCTTTGCATCCATCGCCTCATACCATACGTTCTTTGTGCTCACCCCCATTGAGAAGTCGGCAAGTGCGGCGGCATAGGCCTCAGACAGCGATTGATACCGTGTCTGTGCCAGCTTGGAAACACTGTGCGCATCGGATAGATTGAGCAGGCTTTCTTTCACGCGATTTTCAATGGCAGTGTCGTCCTCCTCGCTTCCGATCGCCAATGCGTAGGATGTGGCATACAGCACCAGATCGTCAATACTTTGTTCGCCCGGATCGAAGGAAATCAGCATATCCTCCAAGGCGAATTCACCCGGCTTGGTCACGCCGAAGGTGCTCGCCTGAACCTCTGCCCGCTTAATCGCGGTCTTGGACATATTAATCTTTGTCGCAAGCTCCTTCTGCCTGTCCTTCAGCTCGTCGACTTGGTCCGGCGTCCCGAGACCATTTGCCGCCGCATCCTGCGCATCAGCCAGCAGAACGTCATTGCGGTCGGAAAGCTCTTCCAGCGCGGTCAGTCGTTGCGTTTCCAGCCAATAGTCGATCATCGCATCCGCAAGGGCCACTGCATCCTCCGTCTTGGAAGCGCCGGAAAAGGCAAAATCCGGGTTGGTGCCGCCAAAAACCGCCCCGTTGCTTCTGGCAGTTCCCTCTGCGCTGATCATTTTATCCAAGGCGTCGATCAGCTTCTCCACCTTGGTGCTTTGGGGCTTGCCGCCGGGATTAATTACAGATGGGGCAAGATCCGTCCGCTCCCAAAACAGCAGCAGTGCCTGGGAACGTGTTGAATCCTCATACAGAACCGAGATGCGGAACCGGTCAGTCTCCGCCTGCTCGGCTTCATATAGGCCGGCGCTGACAGGCACACCGGGCTGAACCGAATATTCTGCCGAAAGTCGCTCCGCCGCCGCATCCTCCGGCCATTGCATCACCTCAGTGTGGGCCATGCCGGGCATCAGTGCGGTCCAGGCGTTCTTTTCGGGCATATACAGGAATAGCTGGCAGACTTTTGACTCCTCTTTTTCATTCTGGAAGGTGCACAGCGCTGTCAGCCCCAACTCTTCGGCAATCAAAACGAACCCCTTTGTCTGAGTCTCGTTCCGCAGACTGCCTTCGCCCAGGACGGTGCGAAGTTCCTCCGTCGTATAGCCCAGGAGGCTACTTCCATCGATGGTCCCGCCCAGGAAAGGCCCCTCGTAGATTACCTTTCCAGCCTTGTTGTACAGGGTGCCAAAACCGTTCGGCCCCCCTCTGGCCCATTCCCCCTGATAATACAGAAACCCGTTTTTCTTCCATATCACATTCCCGGCTGCCTCACCGGCAAGGAAGCTGGCTTCAAGCTGGCCGCCATCAGGAAAATACAGGACGCCCACGCCGTTATACTTGCCCTCGGCAAAGCCGCCGTCATATAGCTTGCTGCCGTCCTCCCGGTAGGCAACACCGCTTCCCTCCGGCTCCCCCGCCAGGAACTGCCCCTGATAGGAGATTTTGCCCGAGGGATAGTAGGCCGTCCCCGTTCCTTCTGCCTTTCCAGCATGGAAAAAACCGTCATAGACCAGGACATCGTCCAAGTACATCATGCCGCGGCCTTCATAGAGATCGTCCAGAAACTGTCCTTCATAGATCAGTTCACCGCTTCGGTATGCCTTTCCGTTTCCGGAACGGTCTCCGTTTTCAAACTGTCCGCTGTAGCTTATTTCTCCCTCCTCGTACCTTACCCCATAGCCATCGTACTGTCCCGCCGTAAACTGTCCCTCATAAACCAGGACTCCGTCCTCATACTCCCTGCCGATGCCGGTACGTTCACCGTCCCGGACTTGTCCCTCATAGCACAGGAGGCCCTTTGCATCATAAAACTTGCACTCTCCCTGAAGCACGCCTTCCTCCAGGCGGCCGGAATACAATGGAATCGTTTTTTTCTCGTCCGAATAGACAATGACGCGCCCGCTCCATTCCGCAATCCGACTGTCTCCTGCGTAGAATTTCGCAGTCAGAAAGCGACTGAGGATAAATGGCCAAACGATAAAGTAAAAAATCAGGCCTAAGGCAACCAGGATCAGCACAATCCGGATAATCAGCGCTTTTGATATGAGCAGTCGTCCGGTCTCCACATAGTCAGATCGACTGCTGGGCTTCTGCGCGGAGGCGGCAATATCCTGCACTGAGGTCGCGGCAGCCTTGGTGGCATGGCGTGAAAAATTCGTCAGTCTGCGGAATCCCGAGGTGATACCCATGAGCTTTCTCGATACGAAAGCCCGAATCGTTCGGAAAAACACGCCGAAAGACTTTCCAAGTTGGGAAAAGAAGTAGCTCAAGGCCTTTTACCTCCCGCAGATGCTTTTAATCTGTTTTGCACATTGGCGTCCTCAGTCGGTACGAATTAAACCGGTTTTCAGCAGCACTGCCATAAGCAGCACAAAAAATACCAGGACAAGGACTCCCAGTATGATTTTTCGAACACGTCTGCGCAAATAATCCGGTGCCGTGTGGTATTGCTGAACCGGCGATCGGCGCACATAACCGTCCGGAAGGGTTATCGGCTCCCGGTTTGCGGCAGGTTCTGCCGCAGTGTCACCGCTTGGCTTACTGTCTCCGCAAATACGGCGGATGAGACTGGTCCTGTCACGAACCGGGCCTGGGTCTTGCTCCGCAACGCTTTGTTCTGTCTCATTCTGCTGTTGAAGCAGTTCCTTCCACGCCATATTTACAGCCCCTCTCTCCCGATGTGCTCCAAGTTCAGCACGCAGGGAAGTGTCGGATCATGCTCCAGTCGATCTGCCAAATGCAGGTAATAGCGGGCCCCACCGTCCAACGGATTGCTGTGGGCCAGCTCTAAAAACGTATGCTTTGCCCCGACTGTATCGCCGCCGTACAGATCATAAACGCCTTTGGCGAACACCTGGGCGGAGCTTGCCTTTCCACGCCTTGTATGGTATTCGTCCCCGTCAAAAACCTCATAAACCCGCACCGACTGCCCGCCTACAACACATTTTCCCATATATCGGCTACTGTAGTCCTGTTTCTGTGGGATGATCGACTCAGTACAGAGAATACCGGCCTTAAGTCGATCACAGAGCTCCATCAGTTCCCGAACAACAGACAGATTGGATGAAATCGCCGTTGGTGTCAGCATCGAATCGTCACCGACAATACCCAACATAAAGTTCCCCCTGTCCAGTGCGATACGCAGCACGACCTGGGGCAGACGGCTCTCAGCACGGGCTTCGTTGAAGGACAGAATCTCCTGCTGAATTGCTACTGCTGTGCTGACTGCCCCGGCGCTGTCACGCATAACGAGATCAAAACCGTTGTAGGCAAAATGAAATACCGTACCACCCTTTCGCGTGGCGATGGAGGCCGTTCGTTCAATCACCTCATTCACGCTGTCAAACAGAAGTCGGCTGTTCTCCGTATCTGTGTAAAGTGTTTCCGGAAAGGCGAACCGAACGGCCATCATCACCATTCGGCGGGAGGAGAAGTCGCTCTTGTCCACCTCTTGGATTGATTCCTTTTCCAGCAGCCCCAGAACCTTCTCCGGCACAAAACGCCGGTAAGATTGCTTCACGGCCTCCAGATTTTCCTCCTGCGCCTTCGCTGCTGCACCGAAGGAATTTACGATGCTCGTCATACTTTCCAGTTCGTCTCCGGTCTGAAGCCTCAACGGTTCTGAGACGGTACCCTTGGAAATAGTCTCCATCTTGTGTGATATTCTGCGAATATCCCGACCGACAAAAGCAAGAATCAGCAGCGCCAGGAAGGTCAGAATGCCAAAACCGCCCGCCGCCAGACCGTAAAGTCGGGCATTGTCCGCCACCCCCGGAACATCCATGCGAACACTCAGGCCACGGTCATTTCTTGCCAGGACACAGCAAAACACGCCGCGTTCCAGCAGGCAGGAAGTTCCGTCCCGCCGGGCCGCATCAGCCAGAGATGGCGAGATCCCCCGCGTTACGGCATTTCGTCCGTCGGCGCTTTTCCATGTCCCGTCGACCCACTCTATCCCCATAATGCGGGCATTATCGCCGAGCTCCGTATTTTCCAGCATCAGCGCAACATCATATTCCAGGCTTTCATCATCCAATCGGTTCTCTGCCCTCGCTGCCCGAAGAATCCCGGCCAACACAGCCTCATAATCCTTTCGGGTGGAATCACGGGCAGAGGGTCTCAACACGGCATAACGCAGGACCGTAAGGCACAGCAGGGCACAGGCAACCAGCGCGCTGCCGCGCAGGACAACGAGAGGCGCATATCCTTTTCGTCGGCCGCACACCAGAAGCCAAAGCAGCGCTGCCCCAACCAGGGCTATTGCCGCGAAAACAATCAGAGTGACCCGCAGGCCGGTGGGCGAAGGGCCCAGAATCCCCGTTAGCTCTCTGACCCCATCCGCGTCTGACAGGGTGAGAATTGAACCGTCAAGCAGCATGATGACCCCTTCCTCCTGGGTCAGCGCCGCAGAGCTCAGGCTACCCGGCCCCCCCTCCCGGTTCGTATTCAACGCAAGCAAGCGGGAGGTCTCTCTGAGTTCGGCATCTACAAAGCAAAGCTCAAACCGAACCGCGTCAATATAGTACCAACCGCCTCTGCACCTG
>LXOW01225959.1_pt1 | contig 14710 bp, 12 predicted proteins | sample 1368591 | NCBI WGS metagenome assembly LXOW01 (sample SAMN04884650, study PRJNA319009) | bovine gut metagenome | isolation source: Cow rumen | host: Bos taurus | place: Italy: Legnaro (PD) | collected 2014-07-09 | reverse complement strand
GAGCCGTGCTCACCGGGCTTGATGTTCAGCATGATGTCGTCATCAGCCAAAACTGCTGACACCGGCATGGTGCCGCCAGACAGAGCCTTACCCAAAATCAGGATGTCGGGACGAACGCCTTCGTGGTCGCAGCACAGCATCTTACCCGTACGGGCGATACCGGTCTGAACCTCGTCAGCGATGAACAATACGTTGTGAGCCTTGCAGAGGTCATAGCATTTCTTCAAATAACCTTCGTCCGGTACATATACACCGGCTTCGCCCTGGATAGGTTCAACGAGGAAACCGCAAACCATAGGATCTTCCAAAGCCTTGGCTAAAGCGTCAACATCGTTGTAAGGGATTTTGATGAAGCCAGGGGTGAAGGGGCCGAATCCTTTGTATGCATCGGGGTCGATGGACAAGGAAACGATGGTGATGGTACGACCGTGGAAGTTGCCTTCGCAAACGATGATCTTGGCTTGGTTTTCGGGCAGACCTTTCTTGTCGTAACCCCAACGGCGGCAAAGTTTCAGAGCTGTTTCGTCAGCTTCTGCACCTGAGTTCATGGGCAGCACTTTGTCGTAGCCGAAAGTCTCGGTGACATATTTTTCATACGGTCCGAGGCAGTCATTGTAAAATGCGCGTGAGGTCAGGGTCACTTTCTGAGCCTGGTCGATCATAGCGTCGATGATCTTCGGGTGGCAGTGGCCTTGGTTCACTGCTGAATAAGCGGACAGGAAATCGAAATATTTCTTGCCTTCCACATCCCATACGAAGGGACCTTTACCGCGGGCGATAACAACGCCAAGCGGATGATAGTTATGGGCGCCGTATCTGGCTTCCATGTCCATAGCCTGTTGGCTTGAGGTGATTTTTGCTACTTCCATAGTTGGTTTAATTTGATTATAAATTATGTTTGTGTAGTTCTTCTAAAAATTAGCTTGCAAAGTTACATAAAAATATTGTACGTTATACAGGCATAGTGAAATTTTATTGGCCGAGATGCACTTTGCTGCGGTCTTCTTCGGCTTTCTTCATGTGCTTCGAGCCTTTGTAAGAGTTGAAATTGTAACGTATGCCTAACCATAACATGCGGCTTTTGTTGTGACTTTCATTTCGCAGGATGTAGACGCTGTTGTCAGAATTGACTGCCCAATCGTTGGTGTTGAACACATCGGTCAGCAGGGCGGAGACGGTGAGACTTCCTTTGAGAAATTTCTGGCTGATGCCAATATTCATCGCATGGGCGAATGGTATCGTGAATTGCGGATAGTACTCAGGAGTGGACAAACTGTATTGCAGTTGGATTTTCATCCCTTTGATAGGCATGAAATTGAGCTCGATAAGGCTGCTGTTGACCCATCCTTTGTTGCTCAAGTCTATTTGCTCATACTTTCCCTTGGCACTGACATAATAGGTGTTGGTATTCAGGTCGATATCAACCCACTTGGCGGGACGAATCGTTAACTGAAGGTCTAAGCCGGTTCTTAACTCGGACAAGCCGTTGATGTAGGTCAGAAGCAGCAAACTGTCCTTCAGAATGGTGATTTCTGTGATGTAGTTATTGGTGTGTTTGAGATACAGATTGGCGGAGAAATCGACGATTTTAGTGTTGAGAAGATAGTTAAATTCCATATTGTCAGAGGTTTCTGGCTGAAGATAGGGGTTGCCTTGCTCGAAAGTGGTGGCGTCGAGCATGCTCATGTATGGGTTCAGCTGCGGATAAGTAGGCCGGCTGATGCGTCGAGATAATGCAAAGGAGATGCTGTGATGTTCGTTGATTTTATACTGTCCCATCAGGCTGGGGGCGATAAAAAGGTCGTGCTGGGTTTGATTGATGTGGTCTTTCTCGCTGTGAAGTTTGACTTGCGAGTATTCGATGCGGATACCGATTTTTCCGAACAGCTTTTTCCCTTTCGGGGTGGAGAACTGTACGTAGGCGGCGGGGATGAACTCTCTGTGGGCGAGGTCTTTGCTGAAAGTGGGGGAATAGTTCCATTGCTGAGATTCCCGACTGTAGAAATCATGGTAGATATTGTTCTGCCGATAAGAGAATTTCACGCCAGTTTCCCAGGTTCCGTATTTTTTCTTGATATTGAAATCCAACTGATGGGCGGTGAGCAGCGGACTGCCTCCGGATACGGATTTGTTGACCGTGTCGCCGTTCAGAAAGTAGTAGGAGGGACGATGTCCCCAGATTTTGGAGATGGAGCTGCGGATGGAGAAGGATAACTTATTGGGTTGTATGATGTGTTGGTAAAAGAGCACTCCCTCAATGTTCTCGCGGTTCCACGATACATCGCGGCTGCGGTACTCCTGTCGTTCGTTACCATTTGTATTGTACAGATTGTCAAAATTTTGCTTGGTGTTAAGCCGGGGAATGTTCAGCCGGAGGTCGGCTTGGAGTTTGTTCTTGGAATTGATTTGGAAGGTGGCGCCAAAGGCGATGTTGTTGTTGAAGACGGTCCTGGCGGAGCGCACGTTCTGTTCCAAGCTATTGCCGGATTGTACAAATTTCCGGTATAGCTCGCTGTGGATGATGTCGTCCTCGTATTTGGTCTGATAACTGAAATTCAGCGAAAAGCCTTTGGATGCATAATGCAGGGCGATGTTGCCATTCACAAAGTGGTTGAAACCGTAATTGGCGGCAACCTGTCCGCTGAGGCCTTTGCCTTTTTCTTTCTGGCTGACGATGTTGATGATGCCGCCAGTGCCTTCCGCGTCATAGCTGGCATCGGGGTTGGTGATGATGTCGATGCTTTTGATGTTGGCGCTTGACAGTGCCGACAGTTCTTCTATGGTGGTGGGCACTCCGTCCAGCAGGAGTAACACATTCTTTTTGCCACGGATGGACACCTGTCCCTGCGGGTTGACGCTCACCGCTGCGGAGGACCGCAGGATGTCGGCCACCGACCCGGTCATTTCGGTCATATAGGCTTGCGGATTCAGAGAGGTACGTTCCACATTGCTCTGCTTGCTGTTGGCTTGGGCTTCCACGGCCACTTCGCCCAGCATCTGAGAGTTTTGACTTAAAACGATGTTCGGCAGTTGCACTTTCTCCTTTGAAGCGCTGAATGTCAGTGATTGGGATGTGTAACCCACAAAGAACACCTGCAAAGTGTAGAGGGAGTCAGAAGCCTTGACCTGTATGGAAAACGCTCCGTTTTCCTGGGTGAGGGTGCCAGCGATGTTTTCCCCTCCCTGGCTGACCACCACGGATGCGTACTGGATGGGGCCGCCTTTCTCTTCGGTCACAACTCCCGAAACGACGCAATTCTGCGCCATTGCCATTCCTCCCCATACCATCAGGAAAAATATCAATAATGTAAAATCCTTGATTAAAAACTGCTTGAAAAATCTCATATACTGATGTGTGTTTTTGAATTTTGAATTCTGAATTTTATTTGCTAAATAGTGACTTGGTGCAATAATTCGATATCCTTGGCTTGTTTGACGAATCTGATTACGGCCTCGAAGAGGTCGGATTTCAGTAACCCCGCACGTAAGTGTGGGGTTTGGAGTGCTCTGTCTACTCTCCTCGCGGCACGTGTTAAGCATGCTCTGATGATATGCCGTGCTTGCCGCGAAAGGGAGAGGTGATGTTACGGAGCTGCAGGGCCTTGACAGACCGAGACTCTGTCAATGTGTCGCCTCTTCGAGGCTTGGAGAAGAGGAGGGCTTGTCCATCACCCCAGACTCACGTCTGGGGTTACTAAGCTGTCGCCTCTTCGAGGCATGGGCTCATTATGGCTTTTCTCCCTTCTTGAAATACTCGCAAATCCCCGTCAACCCGCACTCCTCGCACTTGGGTTTGCGGGCGAGGCAGACGTAGCGGCCGTGCAGGATGAGCCAGTGGTGCGCCTTGGGGATGACCTTGTCGGGGAAGGCCTCGGTAAGCTGCTGCTCCACCTTCAGCGGAGTGTCGGCATTCTCCACAATGCCCAGTCGGTTGGCCACCCGGAACACGTGAGTATCTACGGCAAAGGCGGGCTGGTCGAAGATGACCGCCAGGATGACATTGGCGGTTTTACGGCCCACCCCCGGCAGGGTCTGCAATTCCTCCATGTTGTCGGGCACCACGCCGTTGAAACGCTCCACCACGGCCTCGGCCAGCCCTTTCAGGTGCTTGGCCTTGTTGTTGGGGTATGAGACCGACTTGATGTGCTCGTATATGTCTTCCACTGAAGCTTTCGCAAGCTCAACTGGAGTGGGGTAGTCTTGGAAAAGGGCAGGGGTCACCATGTTGACGCGCTTGTCGGTGCATTGGGCCGAAAGCACTACAGCCACCAGCAACTCATAGCTGTTGCTGTACTGTAGTTCAGGTTCCGCCACGGGCATGTGTTCTTCAAAATAAGAAATCAGAGCGTCAAATTTTTGCTGTATCTTTTTCTTCATAAATTATAATGTGTGATGATTTCAATTTTTTTTTGGTGCAAATGTACAAAAAAATGCGTTTGAGTCTTGCTCAATAAAATAAATAGTTGTAACTTTGCAAGCTAAAACCTCATTGTGAATAAAAATGGAAAAAGAACCGATTAAGCAAGACAATACATCTCATAACAAAAGTAAACTCAAGGTAGGCATATTCTGCATCGCGGCGGTGGTGATCTTCTACCTCGGTGCCTGTTTCTTCAAGGGCGTTTCGGCTTTTGGTAAGAAGACCTACTACTATGCGGTTTTCGAGAATACCGGCGGCTTGCAGGAAAGTAACGCGGTGATGCTTAACGGCTACAAAATCGGTCAGGTGACCAAGGTCTCCATCTTGTCCGACAATCCCGTGCGTCTGTGCGCCGAGCTGATGATTACCGAGCCGGTGAATATTCCCAAGGACTCGAAGGTGCAGGTGGCCCCCAAGGACTTGTTGGGAGGTACAGTCGTCAATATCCTCTTCGGAAGTGAACCGGCTTATTTGCAGCCTAAGGATACCATGTCAACATTAGTGGTGCCGCAGATGACAGACGGTATTGATGAGCTTAAAGCGCAGCTGGCCAGTATTTTGACCTCTGTCGATACCATCGCATTGTCGCTGAAGGATGTGCTGGCTCCCGATGCCGGTGGTGGCGATTTGAAAAGCACACTGGCCAATCTGGAACATACAACCGCTAACCTGAACGACATCCTGTCGGGCAACAAAGCCAAGGTGAACAGGCTGGTAACAAATCTGGAAACTTTCAGCACTACATTGCAAGAAGCCAGTCCGCAGCTGGAAGAGATTGTGGCTAATCTGGACAAGATTTCCGACTCGGTGGCGAAAGCCAATGTGACTCAGCTGATTAACGATGCACAGAGAACTATCAGTGATGTGCAGCTGGTGGTGGATAAGGTACAGAGAGGCGAAGGCACTATCGGTCAGTTGGTAACCAATGATACTTTATATACCAATCTGGAAAACTCACTGCATAGTCTGGATGAACTGCTGAAAGACCTGAAAGCCAATCCGAAGAAATACATTAATGTAACCGTCTTCGGGAAAAGAGAGAAGAAAGTNNAGTAAATTCAGAATTCAAAAATTCAAAATCCAAAATCCAAAATCCAAAATTCAAAATTCAAAATCCATAACCTCCTAACCTTCCTAACCTTCCTAACCCTCCTAATCCTCCTAATCACTCGAACCTAAAATCAAAAATTATAATTATGAAAAAAACTATGATCATCATCGCCACCTGCGTACTCAGCTTGTCTGTGGTGGTTTCTTCTTGTAAGTCTAAAAAAACAGAAGAAAAAACGGAAACCAAAAGCGAGATTCAGTTGAAAGTGGAGGAATTCGCTCCGGTTGATTTGACTGCGGACTTGTCTGGTTTGACAGAGAACGAGAAACAGATTGTCCAGATTTTCATCGAAATTGCTGATATCATGGATGATTTGTTCTGGAAACAGACTTTCGGCGACAAGACTATCCTCGACACAATTCAGGATCCTTATGTTCGTGATTTTGTGGCTATCAACTACGGTCCGTGGGAAAGACTGAACAGCAACAAGAGCTTTGTGCCTGGCTATGGCGAGAAACCGCTGGGTTGCCAGTACTATCCTGAAGACATGACGATGGAAGAGTTTGAGGCACTGGAAGATCAGGATAAGAACAGTCTTTACACCGTTCTCCGCAGAGATGAGAATGGCGCCTTGAAGGTGGTGTGGTACAAGGATGAATATAAAGAAGAACTGACCAAGGTTTGTGAATTGCTGGACAAAGCCATTGCTTTGGCTGAGGATGAAGGTTTGAAGAATTATCTGATCGAACGCAAAAAAGCTTTCGAAACCGATGATTATTTCAACAGCGACATGGTATGGATGGATATGAAAAACAGCAAGTTAGACTTTGTTGTTGGTCCTATCGAGAATTATGACGATGTATTGCGCGAAGGTAAGGCTTCTTACGAGGCTTTCGTTTTGATCAAGGATGACCAGAAGAGCAATGACCTGGCCAAATTCGTGACGATGCTGCCTGAACTGCAGAAGCAACTTCCGGGTGATGACAAATACAAAACTTTCGTGCCGGGAACTTCTTCCGATATGAATGTATATAATGTAGTGTATTATGCCGGTGACTGCAATGCCGGTAGCAAGACTATCGCTATCAACCTGCCTAACGACGACCGCGTACAGGCTCAAAAAGGTGCTCGTCGTTTGCAATTGGCTAACGCACAGCATGCTAAATTCGACAAGATCATGATGCCCATCGGTGAACTGATTATGGAACCTGCTCAGCAGCAGTATCTTAAATTCGACGCTTTCTTCTGGAATGTCACTTTCCATGAAGTGGCTCACGGTTTGGGTATCAAGCAGACCATCAATGGCAAGGGCAGCGTGGACGAAGCCATGAAGAATGAGAAATCCACTTGGGAAGAGGCTAAGGCCGACATCCTGGGTCTGTTCCTGGTTAACACATTGATTGAGAAGGGCGAAATCACCAATATCACTCCCGAAGATGCTATCACTACCTATATCGTGGGTATCTTGCGTTCCGTCCGTTTTGGTGCCGGTGAGGCTCATGGCAAGGCTAACATGATGTGCTACAACTTCTTCGAAGATGAAGGCGCTTTCACTCGCAATGCCGACGGTACTTATCATATTGATTTCGAGAAGGCTAAATCAGCTATTTATAACTGGGGCGCTTTGATTTTGAAGACCCAGGGCGAAGGCGATTACGAATTTGCCAGCAAATATACGGCTGAGCACGCTTCAGTTTCAACTGAACTGCAGAAAGATCTGGACAGAATCAATAACTCCGGTATTCCGAGAGACATTATCTACAATCAGGGTTGGGACGTTTTAAATCGCTAAGATGAAGCTTTTTCTGGTACCGACACCGATAGGAAATATGGAAGACATCACCCTTAGGGCGCTTAGGGTCCTGAGGGAGGTGGATTTCGTGCTCTGTGAGGACACGCGTACCACCAAGAACCTGTTGAAACATTACGAGATAGACCAGCGATGCATGGCCTACCATATTCATAATGAGCATCAGCAGTTGAAGCAGATTATCGCCCAAATCAAGACCTCGCAGAGTGTGGCTTTGGTCTCCGATGCTGGCACGCCGGGTATTTCGGACCCTGGCTTTCTGCTTCTGCGTGAATGCATTGCCGAGGGAATCGAGGTGGAATGCCTGCCCGGTGCCACAGCGGTGATTCCAGCAGTGGTCAACTCGGGACTGCCTTGCGACAGCTTCTATTTCAACGGTTTCCTGCCCCATAAAAAAGGCAAGGAGAGCACTTTACGCCGCTTGTCGGAGATGAAGGAGACGGTGGTCTTTTACGAGTCGCCGCACCGCTTGGCCAAAACCCTGGTGATGATGCAGTCCTTCTTTGCGGAGGACACCCCCATATCCATTTCCCGCGAGCTGACCAAAATCCACGAGGAGAACTTCCGTGGTACCCTGGCCGACGCCATCGCCCATTTCCCGGTGGACAAGGAAGTGAAGGGGGAGATTGTCGTTGTGGTTGGGGGAAGGAGTTGAGAACTGAAAACTGAAAACTGAAAGTTGAAAACTGAAAGTTGACAATTAATAATTACAAATAACCTCGAAGAGGTTAAATTTCAATAACCCCACACGAGCGAAGCGCAGTGTGGGGGGAAACACAGAGACAAATACCCCCACATAAGCGAAGCTTAGTGTGGGGGTAACAAATCGGCAAATAAACCCCACACGAGCGAAGCGCAGTGTGGGGGTAATACAGAGACATATAAAATGGATATCAACGCACTAAACAAACTTACTTACGGAGTGTATGTCATTGCCTCCGGAAATGAAAAAGAGAAGAACGCCTTTATCGCCACGGTGGCGGTGCAGGTGACTTCGCAGCCCGTGCAAATTGCAATCGCTTGCAATAAGAATAATTATACCGCCGAGTTTATCGAAAAATGCGGAAACTTCTCGGTGTCAGTGGTGAAACGTGAATATGCTCCGGCTCTGTTGGGCAATTTTGGTTTCCAAAGCGGCAGGGATATTGACAAATTTGCCAAATATGACTGCATTTATGGCCAGAATACAGGTGTTCCGATTGTGACGGAGGACTGTCTGGCCTGGTTTGAGTGCAAATTGACCCAGAAAATGGATGTCGGCAGCCACATTTTGTATATTGGCGAGGTGTTGGATGCCAAGACTCTGACCCTGAATGAGTCCCCGCTGACCTACGCCTATTACCATGAGGTGAAGAGGGGAGTGGCTCCCGCCAATGCGCCTCACGGGGCTGCGAAACCGATGGAAACAACTGAAAATCAGAATAATAAACCCAATCAAATTAATAATAATCAAAATTCAACAGCTATGAAAAAATATGTTTGCTCAGTATGTGGTTATGTGTATGATCCTGAAAAAGGTGATCCCGATAGCGGTATCGCTCCCGGCACTGCGTTCGAAGACATTCCGGATGATTGGACATGCCCCCTCTGCGGCGTAGGTAAATCTGACTTCGAACCCGCAGAATAACTGAAAGTTGAAAACTGAAAGTTAAAATTTAAGAATTCAAAATTCAAAGTTCAGAATCCAAAATCCCGTAATCCTGTAAACTATCAACCCCCTCACCTTCTAACCCCTAACCCCTAACCCCTAACCACAAATCACTAACCCCTAATCCCTAATCCCTAACCCCTAACCCCTAAAACCTATAACCTAAAAAAATGTACAACAAACGCGAAATTGTAAAGGATATATACTACGTCGGTGTGAATGACCGGCAGAAAGAACTTTTCGAAAACTATATTCCCATTCCCAATGGGGTGGCTTATAACTCGTATCTGATTATTGATGAAAAAGTTACGCTGATTGATACCGTGGATGTGTCAATGGCGGGTCTGTTTGTCAATAAGCTGGAAGCCGCTTTGCAGGGCCGTAAGATTGACTACTTGGTGGTGAATCACATGGAACCTGACCATGCTGGCTCCATCGGTTTGCTGAAGCAGTTGTATCCTGAGCTGTGCATTGTCGGCAATGCCAAGACCTTCGGCATGCTGAAGGGTTATTATCCGCAGTTGGCTGATTGCCAGCAGCTTGTGGTCAAGGAAGGTGACGTGCTCTCTTTGGGAAAACGCAAGCTGACCTTCTACATGGCGCCGATGGTTCACTGGCCGGAGGTGATGGTGGCCTACGAGGATAGCGACAAGATTCTGTTTTCTGCCGATGCTTTCGGTACGTTCGGCACATTGGATGGCGACTATCTGGATGAAAATATCAATACGGACAAGTACTGGGATGACATGCGCCGCTATTATGCCTGCATTGTGGGCAAGTTCGGTACGGCTACCCAGGCAGCCATCAAGAAATTGAGTGGCTTGGAAATCCGTTTGATTTGTGCTACCCACGGTCCTGTGCTGAAGCAGAATATTGCCAAGGTAGTGGGTTTGTTCGACAAGTGGAGTCGTTACGAGGCTGAGGAAAAGGGGCTTGTGATTGCCTACGCTTCTATGTACGGCAACACTCAGCAACTTGCCGAGGCCGCTGCCGAAGGTGCGGTATCCGCTGGACTGAAGAATGTGGTGGTGTATAATGTGTCGAAGACCGACGCCTCATACATTTTGGCTGATATTTTCAGATACAATGGCGTGATTTTGGCCGCTCCGACCTATATGAACGAGATTTATCCGCTGATGGACAGCCTGATGCACAAGATTGAGCAGCGAGGCATCCTCAACCGTTCTTTGGGTCTGATGGGCAGTTGCACCTGGGCTGGCGGTGCTTTGAAGAAGCTGACTGCCTTTGCCGATGCCGTGAAATGGGAGGTCGTTTCCAATCCCGTGGATAACAAGCAAGGTGTTTCTGCCGACGACTACCAGAAGGCATTCGAACTGGGCAAGGCCATGGCACAGAAATTGTTGCAATAAACCCAATGTAGAGACGTCTCATGAAACGTCTCTACCCAAAAAAACAATATGAACACCGTCACATTGTCATTGGGTAGCAACCTTGGTGACCGCGATTTCTATCTTGCGGCGGCACGGAATATGCTGGAGCAGAGGGTAGGGGAGTTGACCCGTAAGTCGGAGGTGATGGAAACAAAGTCGTGGGGCTATGATTCCCATGACTACTTGAACCAGGTGGTGGAATGCGCCACGGACTTGGAGCCGTTGGAATTGTTGCGGGTGTTGAAGGAGATAGAGATAGCGTTGGGGCGTCCGGCAGAAAGCAAAACCAAGCCAGGCACGCAGGATTATCATGACCGTACCATTGACATTGACATTTTGTATTACGAAGATATTGAAATGAACACTCCCGAGCTGACCATCCCGCACTCGAGAATCCAGGAACGACCATTCATCCAAGAACTGCTCAAACAGTTGATAGTTGAAAACTGAAAACTGAAAACTGAAAACTGAAAGTTGACAATTGACAGTTTGTAATTCAAAATCCAAAATTCAAAATCCAAAATTCCTAACCTCCTAACCTTTCTAACCATCCTAACCATTAAACACTAAACAATAACTACTATCCCCTAATCCCTAACCCCTAATCCCTAACCCTCTAACCCCTATTCACTAATCCCTAATCCCTAATGTACAAGTACATCGTCATCGAAGGTTGTATCGGGGCGGGAAAGACCACCCTGTCGGAGATGCTGGCGGAGGATCTTAACGCCGAGCTGGTGCTGGAGCGTTTCGCTGACAACAGCTTCCTGCCCAAGTTCTACAAGGATCCGCTACACTATGCCTTCCCAGTGGAGATGACTTTTTTGACCGACCGTTATCAGCAACTGAAACAGCTGCTGTCACAGCGTGACATGTTCAAGGATCTGGTCATCAGTGACTATTTTATCGATAAGTGTATCATATTCTCCAAGAACAACTTACAACCTGACGAGTACAATCTTTATACCAAGGTGTATGACATTATTTCCACCTATCTTCCCAAGCCCGATTTGCTGATTTACCTGTACAATAATGCCGACAGACTGTTGCAGAATATTGCCAAGCGCGGACGCAGTTATGAGCAGGATATTACGGCGGATTATCTGAATAATATTCAGGACAGCTACATGACTTATCTGAAGCAGCATCCCAACTTTCCGATACTGATTGTGGAGGCCCGGGATTTGGATTTTGTGCAGAATCCTGCTGATTATCAGAAAATAAAAAACCTGCTGAATCATGAATATCCAGCAGGTTTGACAAGAATCACGTTTTAATTTCAGTATTCAAAATGCGGTATCGGCAAGAGCTTGAATAGGTTCTTGCGGTGCTTGTCGTCGATACGCGCTTTGGTGGCGGGGTCGTCACATTCGCCCGTCCGGATGTATCGGTCGAGCACGGCGTAAGTGAAGCCAAGGTTATCCTCGTCACTCTTGCCGCAGAGTCCGTCGGAGGGCGTTTTCTCCACCAGTTCGATAGGCAGACCGAGCTCCTTGCCAATGGCTTTCACTTCCTGTACGGTGAGTCCGCCCAGGGGTGAGAAGTCGCCGGCGGCATCGCCGTAGCGGGTGCTGTAGCCCACCCAGTCCTCGGAGAGGTTGCAGGTGTTGGCCACGCGGCCGTTCATGGACTGTGACACGGCATAGAGGGTGGTCATGCGAAGGCGGGGTGGCAGGTTCTGGATGGTCTGCGTGCTGATTTCCTGGCCGAGGGTTTTCAATTGCTCGCTCACGGCGGCCTCGATAGCGTTGAAGGTGTCGCCGATGTTGACGCAGCAATAGCGGATGCCCAGGTGGTTGATGAGCTTCATGCTGTCGTCGATGTCGGGCTGCACCTTGTTGGGCATGGTCACGCCAATCACGCGGTCTTTGCCCAGGGCTTCGGCACACAAAGCGGCCACCACGCTGCTGTCTTTGCCGCCCGAAATACCGATGACGGCATTACAGCCGGAGCCGTTCTCCTCAAACCAGTCCCTAATCCATTGGACAACTTGGTCCTTTACTTCTTTTGCGTTGAAAGTCTGCATGTTGTGTTACAGGAAATTAGTCGATGGTGAAGTTTTTCAACATGTTGTTGGCATCTTCCAGCTGTGTGTTCAAACCTTTGTGTTTGTCAGTAGCCTTGGCGATTTTTTCCTGCAGTTTCTTGATTTCTTTGTCGTTTTTAGCTTTTTCCTTATTAGCTTTTTCGATTTCCTTTTTCAGATCTTCGATTTTCTGCTTCAACTGATATTTTTCCACAGCCTTGGTGAACTTTGCCATGAGGACTTTGATGTTTTCAGCCGCATCAGGATTGTTTACGGATGAAATGGTATTCAAATTGCCCAAGCTACAAATGAAAATAATATCGCTGGAGAGGTCTTTCTTTTTGCCTTTCTGAACAGCCTTGAAGTAAATGTCGTAGGTGCCGTCGCCAATGTAGGAGAACTTCTGGGCTTTATAAGCGTTGTATTTGTCCTCGGTTTTGGGTTTCACCAGACCTTTTTCGGCCAGGAATTCGGTGATGGCCGCATCGGCAGCTTTGCTGTCCACATTGGGGATGTTGATGATGAAGCCGTTGACATTGGTCTTCAAAATGGTGACCTGAGCTTCGCTAACTTGCTGTGCAAAAGCGAATGAGATACCGGCTACTAATGCGAGTGCCAAAGTGAATAATTTTCTCATGATGTTGTGTTTTTAGGTTATTTAATCATTATTAAGTTCATGATTCCAAACTGCAAAGATACGAAAAAAGTTTGTATCTTTGCACGCTTTTTAGAAACTTATTATTATACTGAATTGAATACTACTTATCTCATATTTTTTGCTGCCAACTTGACGTATATAGTCACCCATCTCTACGGGTGGTTGCTCAAGTGGTTTTACCGTCCCGAGGCATACGGTGAGCACTTCCGGGCGCTTTTTCCGGCGCAGCGGATTGTGGGGATGACCTACCTCATGCAGCTTTTCGAATTGCCGTACCTGCTACAGATTGGCGATAGCGACGCACTGTTATACGTCAACGCCTTCTCGCTGCTCTTCCTCTCCATCCAGTTTATTATCATGTGCGAGGTCTATTTCTTCCCAAAACATAAACACAAGCGACAATATCCCTTGATCTACCTGCCGGCAATTCTGGTGTTGCTGCCGATGTTCCTGCAGGCCGTGAAACTCATCTCCCTCCCCGAAGGTTGGCGCACTTGGGCTATGGTAGCCGTGAGCATTCTTTTTGCCTTCTATTTTGGGCTTAATATCCATATGACCATAAGAATAGAGCGGGCTGTGCGGCTTGCCAACGAGGAACAGTACGCCGACAGTGATGACTTTCCTGTGCGCTTCGCCAATATCATCAAATGGCTCCCCACCTTCGTCCTCATTTTGTTAGCCATCAACTTCTATGCCGACGACCCATGGGTGAAGTTCGGCCGTGACCTCATCTTTATCTTCGCCAACGTTTGGTTCTGTATCCTAACCCTTAACCCATGGCGGAAGGTTAATTCGGAATCTTCCATTCAGCATTCAGAATTAGAGTCTCAAGAGTCGGAATTTGAAGAAGAGGATGACACTGATAATAATAATGATCATGATGTCACTCCGGGGTTGACGGAACGAAACAGCGAAAGCATCCATCTATTGAGTGATACCAAGTACGACGAGCTTGCGCATCGGCTCAACAAGCTGCTTAACGAGGACCACATCTTCACCGAACCGCACATCACCCTCGACACGCTTATACAACATCTGGGCACTAATAGCAAGTACCTTGCCGAAGTGATTCGTCGCAGTGGCTATCAATCCTTTTACGACATGATTAGTCAGCATCGTGTGCGCTATGCCATCGCCCTTATCCATCAGCATCCCGACGAGCGTCTGGCCGACATTTCCGACCGCTGCGGTTTTTCCTCCCAAGCTTCCATGACCAAGGCTTTCAAAGCCCAAGGCAAGGAGACGCCGTCGAGGTATCGTGGTGGGGAATAGGATATTAGGTTATAGGGGTTAGGGATTAGTGTTTAGAGTTTAGTGTTTAGAGAGTAGGGGAGGGCTGGATTTATGGGTTAGGTTCCGCCTTATTTGGGTGATATAGTGTGTTTTTTTTTAGTGACAAAAAGTTTTTCCTCTAATCGGAAAAGGCTTTTCCTTTAGACGGAAAATCTCATTCCTTTTGTGGAAATTTCCATTAGGGAAAAATCTATTTTTTCTATTCATCGTATTTTTGCCGCCTCAAAAATTTCCATGTTGAAATAAAAAAAAAACAAACGCAATATGACAACAAAGCTGATTATTCTCGTCGCTATTGGCCTCCTTGTTTTCGGGGCCCTCTTATGCATCATCGTCAAGGCTTGGCGTTACCGCCGCAATCACCCTGACGAGGTCTATTGGCCCTACAACGGACCTTTGCACAAGAAGAAAAA
>LXOW01226680.1_pt1 | contig 14717 bp, 12 predicted proteins | sample 1368591 | NCBI WGS metagenome assembly LXOW01 (sample SAMN04884650, study PRJNA319009) | bovine gut metagenome | isolation source: Cow rumen | host: Bos taurus | place: Italy: Legnaro (PD) | collected 2014-07-09 | reverse complement strand
ACATCAAGTACCTTTCAATCCCGAGGAAGATTACCTAAACACACAAAAATATGAAGAACCGAAATTAATAATCAATAAATAAAAACAACTCGATTATGCTCGTTGGCGAAGCATAATATATAAGGGAAATCATAATGAAAAGGTCAAAGTTATCTATTGTTTCGTTCGTCCTTGCGATACTACTCATGGTAGGCACTTTTCCAGTATTGGCCATATACTACGCAAACAACCAGCTACAAATCGAGTACAACTCTCCACAATACGCTACTGTACTTCCATTGATTATTAATGGATTGTATACAGGAACATCAGATTTAAGCATTATTCCATGTTCTTAACTATGTTCATAATTATATAATCCCTAATTAATACTTGTGATAAATCAATAAGGAGTAATTAATTATGTTTAAAGCTATAAGACATTTTGTTATAATATTGCTCAGCGCTATTATTATTTTCTCGCACGTTGGATGTACAACTCGCACGTATGCCTGTGAAATAATAGAAAGCGAAATAGAGGATGCCGGGAGCAACGGCCCTGATTCTTTAAAAACAGAAATAGAAATATACAGTAATATATTCCAATTGGCATTTATCAGTTGCAAAAAGAGCTGTTACACGGACAAAATATTGTATGATTATGAAGTGGCGGGAGAATCGTCCGAGTTGTTAAAAGGGCGGGTTAGAACTGACGCGGAAACCGGAGAGTTGGTCGGGTTCTGGAATGTTGACGCGTTCCCGGAAATAAGCGACATAGATACCCTCAATGACGCGGAAATAAAAAACGCCGCGGAATCGATTTTACGCGGATTGGATGATTTTTCCGGATACAATACCTTTTCAGTCAAGAGGTTGAACGGGGTTCATCCGGAGTACTGCCTTGTTTGGGAAGTAAAAAGAAAGATGTTGTGCAATGTAGGAGCTGTAGCATACGTTTCTGATAGAGGAGATATTACAAGTTTTTGTAAGACAGACGCCTGCCCGGAAGAATTAGCAGACTCTCCGGTTGATGAAAATGAGAGAAACCGCTTATTGGAAAAAGAAATATGCGATTATTTGGGATATGATTCATTAAAGAACATTGAGTATGAGATCCAATCAGAGGTGCTGACATATTATCATTGCGCCCCCGCTGTTTCATATTATGTCAAAATCATTGACGACGGCTTTGTACAAATAAAACAGTTTGTGATATATGTGAAAAAATAATTATCATTAGCGCACCATCCTTAAGCATTTAATTACAAAGAATGGACCGGAAAATGAAAACTGTAATAAACGACGATTTTCTTCTCGATACGGCGGCCGCGAAGCGGCTGTATAAAAACTACGCCGAAGGAATGCCGCTGATCGACTATCACTGTCATCTCGATCCGGGACAGATAGCGGAAGATAAGCGCTTTTCGGACGTAGGAGAGCTCTTTCTCGGCGGCGACCATTACAAGTGGCGCGCGATGCGCGTCCACGGCGTGCCCGAGAGATTCATAACCGGAGACGCCTCATTCCGCGAGAAATTCTTCGCCTTCGCCGACGTCCTTCCTCTCTGCGCGGGAAATCCGCTCTACCACTGGACGCATCTCGAACTGAAAAGATATTTCGGTATCGACGAGGCGCTGACGTCGGAATCGGCGGGCAGAATATTCGACAGGTGCTCTTCTCTGCTCGCGACCGACGGCTACTCGGCGAGGGGACTGATGCGCAAATCGAACGTGAAGACGGTCTGCACGACAGACGATCCGGCCGACTCTCTCGACGCGCACCGCGGGATACTTGAGAGCGGCTTTGAGATCCGCGTCCTGCCCGCCTTCCGCCCCGACAAAGCGGTCGCGATAAGCAAGGATACCTTCCTGCCATACATTGAAAAGACCGGCGCACAGACGCTCTCGGGGCTCAAGGCGTGGCTCTCGTCGCGCATGGATCATTTCGCGTCGCGCGGCTGCCGGCTGTCGGATCACGGTCTGGACTTCATACCCTTCCGCGAGGGCGACGCCGACGCCGTCTTCTCGAAGGCGTTATCAGGCGAAAAGCTCACCGAAGAGGAATCCGAGATATATATGACCGATATGCTTCTCTTCCTCGGCAGGGAGTACAGCCGCCGCGGCTGGGCGATGCAGCTGCATTTCGGAACGATGCGGAACAACAGCACGCGCGCCTTCCGTTCGCTCGGACCGGATACCGGTTTTGACGCAATGAAAGACGGGAATAACGCCCGCAAGCTCTCCCGCCTGCTCGATTCGCTCGATTCAGACGGCTCGCTGCCGCGGACGATTCTCTATTCGCTCAATCCGAACGACCTGTATATGCTCGGCGCGCTTGCCGGATGCTACGCCGAAGAAGGCGTCAGAACGAAGATCCAGCTCGGCTCGGCCTGGTGGTTCAACGATCAGAAGGACGGTATGGAGGCGCATCTGCGCGCGCTCTCTAATCTCGGCGTGCTCGGAGATTTCATCGGAATGCTGACCGATTCGCGCAGCTTCGTATCCTACACGCGGCATGAGTATTTCAGACGCATACTCTGCTCTCTCGTCGGCCGCTGGGTGGAAAACGGAGAATACCCCGACGATGAAGCCGCGCTTGAAAGAATCATTTCAGGCGTCTGCTACCGCAACGCGGCGGATTATTTCGGGTTCTGAGATAATTATTTTGGTTTTCCGGCGCCGGTTTTTCTGCCATCGGAATCCGGCGCGATTCAAATTGCATTTCAACACTTCTGACAAGGTATATGAACTCGAATTATTGGAATCCGCCCGTAGGGGCCGATCCGTTCCGCGTAGCGGAAGGGTTCGGCCCGCAACAACCGGTACGCAGTAACAATAGCGGTTAAACCACGTCGAAATTGTTCCTTGCCGGGCACCAATTACCAATCGCGGTATTCGTTTCTTGCGGGCCGAACCTGACATTCCTCTTGCGCGAAATGTCAGGCTTCGGCCCCTACGGGTGGTTTTCAATAATAATTCTTGCGGTTTCCAAACACAAGAAAAATGAAGAAACCAAAAATCCGGATAACCGGACAATTACAAAATCAGACCGCCGGGAAGTCGAAGACTTCCCGGCAGCCCGTTTATTCGGTTTTAAGAATTATCAGAACTGACTGATTATTCCTTTACGCGGCGCAGAGCGTATCCCGCGGCAAGAAGCGACAGTAGCGCGATCGCGGCAACGACGAAGATTTCGTCGCCGGTGGTCGGGTTGGAAGCGGTCGGATTCTTATACTCGTTGTTCTCGAAGACGACTCTCTTGTGTGTCGCGTCGAAGGTCGGGAACGCATCGGTGCCGATGGTCTGGAAGAAGACTTCCTCGCCGAGGGCCTGATTGAGCTTGTAGCAGACTTCGCCGTAGGCAAACTTGTCGCCGGCGGTCGGATTCAGATCAAGATATGTGCCGCCGAATCTCGACTCGTTGGTCGCGCAGCCGGCGAGGTAGAAGTTGTCCTTCGTGAGAGCGGCGTTGGCGCCGTCCCCCTTGTTGTAGAAGATCGCCAGGGGTTTTTCGCCCGCGTCGGTGGTGGTGATCAGTCCGGTGTTGAAGCAGGCTACGGCCGAGGATTCAGCACCGCCGTTGAAGTATCCGAGGATACCCGAAGCTTCGCATCCGCCTGTCACGTCTCCGTTGTTGTAGCAGCCCTTGATCGTGAGCTTGGCTACCGAGCTGCCGTTCGCGTAGGCGACGATTCCGCCCGCGGTGTCAGCGGTCGCGACGATCTTTCCTTCGTTAGCCGAGTAGGTAACGGTGGATTCCTCTTTGTTGGCGTCGCCCGATCCGAGCGCGGCGATGATGCCGGCCGCCTGCTTGGTGCCCTGGATCTGGGCGTAGTTGAGGCAGCGCAGAACGGTGACAGCCGATCCGTCGGTGCCTGCGATTCCGCCGGCGTGAACGCCTTCGACGGCTCCGTAGTTGACGCAGCCTTCATAGACGTGTTTACCGTTCTTGCCGGATCTGCCCATGATGCCGGCGGCGTCCTGGCCTTCCGAGTGGATGTGTCCGTAGTTTACACAGTTTTTGAACGTTCCGTTTGTCGTAGCGGAGATGTAGCTGACGATTCCGCCGGGAGCGTCGCCCGTCGAGGTGATGTCGGGAGTAACCGTCTTGGAGCCGTTTTCGCAGTTCTCAACGGTGAAGTCTCCCCACAGCCAGCTGATCAGTCCGCCGCCGCAGTCGGCGCCTTCGACGTCGCCGAAGTTCTTGCAGTTCTTCATCGTCAGAGCGGCATGGCTCTTGCCGACGAATCCTCCGGCGTCGTAGCCGACGATCTTGCCGTAGTTTTCGCAGTTTTCAATGGTTACCGGAACGTTTTTGAGCATCGTTCCGATGATGCCTCCGTAGGAGCCGTTGACGCCGAGATCGTCGGCGGCGGTAACTTTGGAGGTGGATCCGGTTACGTTAGCGCGGTTAATGATGCCGGAAAGGGTGGTTTCGCCGGTAATCGTGTTGGCGAACGGGCCTCCGCGGTCAGCGGTCAGCGTCAGGGCGCCTTCAATGGTGAAGTCCTTGGCGGTTCCTTCAAAGGTGTCGAAGAGCGGGACGGTGGTCGTGATCTTGTGTCCCTTGCCGTCGAAGGTTCCCGAGAAGGCGGCGGCGTGCGTCGCGCTGATCGTGATGTCCTGGGTCAGGAAGTAGGATCCGCCCGTTTCCATCGCGGCAAATCCCGCGGCGTCCGAAATGCCTACAGGATCTGATCCCTCTTCTTTAGCCAGAAGAGATATCGGAAGCGAGAGGACGAGGAGCGCAGCGATAAGCGCAGCGGTGATGACTGTTGCGAGTTTTTTCATGCGTATCTCCTTTTCGGTCCGGACTGACTGTTTTCGCACCGCGCGGCTGAGAGCCGCAGCGTAACGCGCGTCCGGACGAGTATGTTTTTAGTCATAGTAATAATACACCATTTTCACACATTTGTCAATCTTATTTTTCAATAAATATGTGATAATTCGAAAAAAGGTCTTGCAAGAAACCTGTTTCGCATAAAGGTCTTATTGACAAAACTATAATTTAGTGGTATTATATATTTTGTAAAAATATACTTTTTCCGATATCTTGTCGGAAGAATATAAAAAGGAGAATCGGCAGAAATGAAACACCTGCGGACACAGATACTGATTGCGGCCGCGGCCATAGCAGTCGCCGCCCTCTCGGTTCTCTCATCGTGCGGAGGAAACACTCCTACGCCCGTCCCCGAACCCGGGACAACCGCTTCAACGCCGGTCAGCGACACGCTACCCGTCACCGACCGGCAGACCGAAGCAACCGAACCCGTAACTCCCGAAGCAACGACCGAAGCCCCGGCTCCCGACGTCGTAAAGAAAGCCGTCATAAGCGGCGGCGGCGCCGGATCTAAAACCTACAAGGCGGCCTTCTCGCTGATTGACAAAAAGAACCCGAAGGTCATCGTCCTCTGCACCGCAGGACGCGACACCGTCAGCAATATAAACAGCTACGTCGGCACGATGAAGGGCTATTCGAGAGACGTTGAAGCTATTGCGCTCAGCACAACTCTCTACGACCCGGCGGTTCTCCGCGAGAAGATCATATCCGCAGACCTCATCATCGTCGGCGGCGGACAGAGCGAATATATGATGGACACCTGGAAGAAATTCAACGTCGACCAGTATCTCATCGAAGCGTACAACCGCGGCGTCGTCTGTATAGGCGGCTCAGCCGGCGGAATGTGCTGGACCTATTCGGCCTGGAACGATTTCTACGAGCTACCCGATTCGATTTACAAATGGTTTGACGGAATCGACGTTATCCACATCTATTACGGTCCGCACTTTTCAAACAGCGCCCTTTGGGCGGGATTCGATAAGGCCGTGCAAAGCATTACAAATCCGAAATACAACGTCGGATACGCGATGGAAAACGGCACGGCGCTCGTATTCATCGACGGCGAGATTGTTAAATCGATCCGCGAGGACGGTACCGAACACATTTACGAGTACAAATTCAACAACGGCAAATGGACAAAATCCGAGTTTGCCTATATTGACTGAGTAAAGCGCGCACAGCAGAAAGAAATAACGAGGTAATAATTATGAAAAAAAGAATTACGTCGATAATACTGGCCGCGCTGATTCTTCTCGGCGGCAACATTCTCCCTCTCGGCACCGGAGCCGACGCAACGCTCGCCTATCCCGAACTGATAATAACCGAAATCAGCTGCGATCAGTACGGCGACGCCTCGAACGCGAACAATATAAACCCCGGCTACAAAGACGCTTCCGCGGCGCGCGACGCCTACGAATTCATCGAAGTCTACAACAACTCCGACAAAACCGTCAACATTTACGATTATATGCTCGCTTATCAGGGAACCGGATCGTCAGACGCCGACTTCTTTGAAAGCTCGATTCAGGAGTACACGCCATTCCATCCGGGAAAAGACTGGACCGACGCTCCCTACAACGCAACGGCGAAATACTGGACGGATATGTCCGCCTACCCGGCGAACCCCGATTACGAGCAAGGCGAGATCGCACCCGGCGAGGTCTTCGTCGTCTGGGTCTACAGCGACGTATCGCACTCGCTCCACTGCTCTTTTGAACAGTTCAGAAAATTCTGGAGCATTCCCGAGAGCGTCAAGGTCTTCCTTCTCGACGGAGACGGAGCCGACGCCGAGATGAATTTCTCGCTGAAGAACAACAAGACGGGAACGTACGCGATTATCGTCCAGTCGGAACGCTTCCCGAAGCGCCGCTCATCCGACAAGACCTTCTATCCCGAATCCGACAACACTCATCACAATTATTTCAAAAAGACCTACGAAGAACTCGCCGAGGTCGTCAACTGGGCGGTAATCGATTACAAGACCGAGCCGCTCAAGAGCTTCTCAGAAGCGAACGGCGCCGACAACTCGAAGACGAACTTCACGATCAGCTATCTGCCCGAAGTCGCGGGTATGAAGGCGGAAAACGGCTTCACAACCGCGTCGTTCGTATCGGGCAAGCGCTCTCATCTTGAAAAAATCAATCTCTACGCCGACGCCACCGTCGGAACGCTTGACGCGGCGCAGACCGCGGCCTTCGCGAAGACGAAGACGGGCGTCGTCCGCGGCGTAAAGGCGCACGAGATCTACACAGATCCCGTCAACAACAACGAACGGCCCGACCTGCTCATCACGCGAATCTCTCCCGACCAGCACGGAAGGGTCTCGGGCAACACCAACCCCGAATACACAAGCGTCAACAACGACACCTACGAATTCATCGAAGTCTACAACAACTCAGGAAAAGAGCTCAACGTCTTCGACTATATGGTAGGATACCAGGGCTCGGGCGCCAGCAACGTCTCGACCTACTTCGAGCGTCTGATCCAGGAATACACCGCGATTTTCCCGGGCAGCGACTGGATTGACGCGCCTTACACGACCAGAGCGTCGAACTGGACGACAAAGACGCGCCCGTCAAACCCCGAATATGAAGAGGGGGTCGTAAAGCCCGGAGAGACCTTCATCCTCTGGCTCTACAACGGCGACGCGCATGCCAACCACGCTCAGTTCGCAGATTTCCGCACCTTCTGGAAGGTGCCCGAAACCACGAAGATCTTCCTCGTCGACGCCGACAGCAATATCAACAAAAACTTCAACATCAAGAACTCGGACACCGGAACATACGTCATTCTTAAGCCGTCGACCCGCTATCCGCAGCGCCGTTCGGACGACGACACCCTCAACACCGAGAACGCCGCCCGCTTCTGGAGCCTCGATCTGACCTACGCCGATATGCCCGAGGTCGTCTGCTGGGCAGTCGTCGATTTCGGCTGCTACCAGCCGCTCTACTCGATGAGCGGAAACAACTCGACGACCGCGCTGACGACGAACTACACGCTGCTCTACGCTCCCTACAATCCGGACAAGGTTGAATTCAAGAACGGCTTCCTCACGACGTCTGTCGTCACCCCGAAGAGATGCCATCTTTCAAGCGTATGCCTGGAATATGCGAGTTCCTCTGTCGGAGTTCTCAACGACGTGCAGAAAGAACTGATAGCTAAGCACTTCGGAAACTGATAAACTGATAAAAAAACGGAGGCGCTTGTATAATACTTTGCAGGCGCCTCCCCGCCCGGAACAGCGAACGGACCGCGCTCACGCGCAACGGAGGTAAAATATGCCGCAAAAAAGCATAAGAGAAATGAACAAGCTGGAGCGGACGCATTATTCGCTCGCTTCACGCACCTTCCGCGCGACGATAATGGGCGCGATCGTGCTCGGCCTCGCCGCGCTGATACTCGGCCTCGGCCTCTATTCCTACGCTCTCGGCGGACAGTACGTCGGAGAGGCGTACAATCTCTGCCGGACTGTCAGCGGAATAATCGGTTACGCAGTCGACGTCGAGCCGCTCGCTGACGAGGTGATGGCGCGCTACAAGAGTATCGATCCCGCTCGTCTCGGCGACGACGGATACGACGTGACTTTCACAAGTCTGCTCGTCAGGGAGGACTACAGGACGGCGGTCAACACCCTTCGCGTCTTCCTCGACACGAGCGACGTATACGACGTCTATATCGTTGTGTTCGACGTCGAACACAATACGATAGTGTACGTTGCCGACCCGGAGGAAGAATCCGCATACTCATGCGCTCCCGGCACCTGGGAGGTCTCGGAAAAGGCGGAAACGAAGAAGTTTGTCGAGTGGGACGGCGAAAAAATGCCGTACACAATCTCTCTGACCTCCAAATACGGCTGGCTCGCCACGAGCGGCGTGCCGCTTAAGAACGCAGAGGGCGAAACCTACGCCTACATTCTCGCCGACGTGTCGCTCGGCAACATAATTTCTGGCATGAAGAACTTCTTCTGGCAGTATTTCATCGCGATGTTCCTGCTCGTCAACGTTGTCGCGCTGATTATGGCGCGCCATATGAAGAAGACGCTGGTTATGCCGATCAACAGCATCGCCGAAGCCGCGGAAAAGTATATCGCGGACAAGCGTGAGGGCAGCGAAAACTCCGATCACTTCTCCTCCCTGTCGATTTCGACGGGCGACGAAGTTGAAAACCTCGCCCTGATTATGGCGGATATGGAGAAGGACCTTGCCGATTACGAGGAGAATCTCACCCGCGTCACGGCCGAAAAGGAGCGCGTCGGGGCCGAGCTCTCGCTCGCGACGAGGATCCAGGCGGATATGCTGCCGAACATCTTCCCCGCATTCCCCGACCGTCCCGATTTCGACGTCTACGCCACGATGACTCCAGCAAAGGAGGTCGGCGGAGACTTCTACGACTTCTTCCTGATCGATCACGACCATCTCGCGATGGTCATGGCGGACGTTTCGGGGAAGGGCGTCCCGGCGGCCCTCTTCATGATGATATCCAAAACGATCGTTCAGAACCTCGTAACGTCGGGATATTCTCCGGGCAATGCGCTTGAAAAGATGAACGAACAGATCTGCTCGAATAACCGCGAAGAGATGTTCGTGACGGTCTGGCTCGGGGTTATCGATCTGCGCACGGGCGTGCTGACCGCCGCCAACGCCGGTCACGAGTATCCGGTCCTGAAAAAGCCGGACGGCAGTTTCGAATTTTTCAAAGACAAACACGGATTCGTAATCGGCGGCATGGCGGGAATGAAATACCGCGAATACGAACTGAAGTTCGAACCCGGTTCCAAGCTCTTCCTCTACACCGACGGAGTTCCCGAATCCACAAACGAAAATAACGTCCTCTTCGGCAACGACAGAATGCTTGAGGCGCTTCGGAGCGCCGAAGACAAAGCTCCCGACGCAATACTCGGAGCCGTCGCCGACGCCGTCATGGAATTCTCGGGAAGCGCCCCGCAGTTCGACGACGTAACGATGCTCTGCTTCGAATATATCGGAACAAAAAAAGATCCCGAACCCGGGATGAAGACGCTGACGCTCGACGCCGTAACCGATTCCATAACCGAACTTACAAACTTCGTCGACGCCGAGCTTGAAGCCGCCGGAGCGTCGCTCAAAGCGCAGACGCAGATAGACGTCGCGATAGACGAGATATTCAGCAATATCGCGAGATATGCCTACACCGACGCGGGCGGAAAGGCTACCGTCGGGATCAGGACGACGTCGGATCCGCACGAAGCGGAACTCGTGTTCACCGACGAAGGCCGTCCCTACGACCCGCTTAAGGCCGAAGAACCGGACACGACTCTGTCCGCCGACGAAAGAAAAATCGGCGGGCTCGGAATACTCATCGTGAAGAAGACGATGGACTCGGTGTCCTACGAGCACCGCGACGGCAAAAACGTGCTGACGATAAAGAAAAAACTCTGAGAGGTATAAAAAATGTCGGAACTTAGACGCATCTTTGAAGACGGAACGCTGACCGTGTTTTTCGAAGGTCAGATAGACTCGGCAAATTCCGCCGCGGCCGGAGCTGCGCTCGACGCCGCCGTCGCGGAATATTCGCCCGGGCGTCTTGTAATCGACTGCGTAAAACTGCGCTATATATCCAGCTCGGGCCTCCGGATCATACTGAAAGCCAAAAAAGCGATCCCGGACACCGCCGTAATCAACGTTCAGCCCGAAGTTTACGAGATCTTCGAGTTGACCGGCTTTACCGAGATGATGGAGATTAAAAAGGGCTACCGCGTCATCAGCGTCGAAGGATGCGAGGTGATCGGCCGCGGCGCAAACGGCGAGGTCTACCGGACGGATCCCGAGACGATTGTCAAGGTATATCTCAATCCCGATTCGCTTCCCGAGATCAACCGCGAACGGGAACTTGCGAGAACTGCGTTCGTCCGCGGCATTCCGACGGCGATTCCCTACGACGTCGTGCGGATCAAAGAAGGCGGATACGGTTCCGTCTTCGAGCTGCTCAACGCGAAGAGCTTCGCGAAGCTGCTGAAGTCGGGAGAAAAGCGCGTGGACGAGCTCGCTTCTCTCTCGGTCGACCTGCTCAAACTTATTCATTCGACCGAAGTCCCGTCCGGGACTGTTCCGGATATGAAAAAAACGGCTCTCGGCTGGGCGCAATTCCTCTGCGATTATCTGCCCGAAAAGACGGCACAGAAGCTCTGCGCGCTGATCGAAGCGGTGCCCGACGACAATCATCTGATGCACGGCGATTATCACATAAAGAACATCATGCTCCAGAACGGCGAATGCCTGTTGATAGATATGGACACCCTCTGCCACGGTAATCCGGTGTTCGAATTTGCGAGCATATACAACGCCTATCTCGGATTCAGCGAGCTGGATCATTCGGTGACGGGAAAATTCCTCGGCGTTCCCTATGAAGCAGGAACAGAACTCTGGAAACTGACGCTCGAAGGCTATTTCGGTACAAAAGACGCAGCTCGCCTCGAAGAAGTCGAACGCAAAGCGGCACTGATCGGACACACGCGCATCATGCGCCGCACGATCCGCCGCGGCGGCCTCGACGACGCCGCCGGCCTCGCGCTGATCGAAGCGAAGAAAAAGCATATAATCGAGCTTACGGAAAAGCTGGACACGCTGGAGTTTTGAAAAAGTGAAGATTGCGAGCAGCAGGCGCGACGCGCCTGCTGCTCATGAATTGCAGGCTGCGTCCGCATGAATTGCCGCTGCGCGGCGTGAATTGCAGGCTACGCCTGCATGAATTGCCGCTGCGCGGCGTGAATTGCAGGCTGCGCCCGCATGAATTGCCGCATCCGCGGCATGAATTGCGCTGCGGCGCATAATATGAATAATGCATAGAGCGTAACGTCGATTATACTCTATGCGTCATTTTTATATGATGATGCGAACACGGACTGCGTTCAAAAAGCAAGCAAAATGTCGTTCATCATAAGGAGCGGTCACTGTTCTCTGCCTTCCCCCTGGCGGGGGAAGGGGGACCGCGAAAGCGGTGGATGAGGGGTGCAGGGACGATAAGCACTCACGCCGGATTGTGATGTCTGTTATCGTTTATGCGCACCTGCGGGGCGGGCAGCCCGCAACATTTTCTTCGAAAATGAGGCGCCCCTACAGTATCAAATAACGCATAGAGCGTAACGTTGATTATACTCTATGCGTCATTCTCTTTATGCGCCGCGGCGCAATCCATTCGGAGTCATCCGATTAATTAGCGCGTAGCGCGTCTTCATTAGCGAAGCGTCTTCATTGGCGAAGCGTCTTCATTAGCGCCTTGGCGCGTCTTCATCAGCATCGCTGCAAGTTCAACTACCGACCCAACATTAACTTCCGCCTCCTCCTCCGGGCATAGCGGCGGGTTGTTCCGGTATGATCCGGTTATGATCCTTGCGGCGAGCATGCCGCATCTGCGGGCGGGACCGATATCGTTGTCCGGTCTGTCGCCGACCATCAGCGCGCGGCGCGGATCGCAGCCTGCCGCGTTCAGGGCAGCAAGGAAGATATGCGGATTGGGCTTCGCCATCCCGCAGTCTTCGGATCCGAATATAGCGTAGGGTTCAAAACAGCCCGCATATCCGAGCAGATCGAGGCGTTCGGGCAGTCCCGGCCGCTGATTTGCGATAATCCCGAGCTTATAGCTGCCGCAGAGAGATCTCACCGCCTCGGGCGCGCCGGGAACCGGCACCTCGAGTTCGGAAAAGTAGGGCGGCGCTTTTTTTATTCCTAAAATATGCGCGGCGTATCCGAAAGCTCCCTTGCAGTGCATGCCTCCCTCGTCCATATAGACCGAGAACTCTTCGTAGGTCATATCGCGTCCTATAATCTCGCGCAGTTCCGGCCTGATTATTTCAAATCTCGCGCGGTGGACCGGCTCCTCGTCGGCTAGGACCGTTCCGACGTCGAAAAAAATCCACTCTATATCGCGCAGCGCTTCGGGCGCCCGGGGTTCTTCCGCCATTTTCAATACTCCGTTCGGGAAATTTGCCCTTATTATATCAAATCGCGGCAAAAAATGCAAACTTTTTCTTGAAAACCACTTGAAAAAAGCCATAAAATATAATAAAATATATTGGTATAGCAATTGCATTATTCGGAGGTATCGAAAATGGTAACAGCCGGCGATTTCAAGAACGGCATCACATTTGAACTGGACGGAAGCGTATTCCAGGTCATCGAATTCCAGCACGTAAAGCCCGGCAAGGGCGCCGCTTTCGTGCGCACCAAGATGAAGAACGTCATCACCGGAGCAGTGATCGAAAGATCCTTCAGCCCGACCGACAAGTTCGACAGCGCCTACATCGAGCGCAAAGATATGCAGTACTCCTACAACGACGGAGAACTCTATTATTTCATGGATATGGAAAGCTTTGATATGCTTCCCCTCAACAAGGACGTCCTTCCCGACTCCTTCGCGTTCGTCAAAGAGGAAATGATGTGCAAACTCGTTTCCTACAAGGGAAAGGTCTTCTCGGTCGAGCCGCCTACGTTCGTAGAGCTCGAAGTAACCGACACCGATCCCGGTTTTGCCGGCAACACCGCGACCAACACCCTGAAGCCCGCCACTCTCGAGACCGGCGCTCAGATCAAGGTCCCGCTCTTCATCAACGTCGGCGAGGTCATCAAGATAGACACGCGCACCGGAGAATATCTCTCCCGCGCCTCTAAATAACCGCAACACGGGGGTTTTGAAAATGGGACTCAAAGAAAAAGCGGCCTTCCTCAAGGGCCTTGCCGAAGGACTTGACTACAACAAGGAAACTGCCGAAGGAAAACTGATCAGCGCTCTCATCGAACTTGCCGACGCTATGGCGGCTGAAATTGAGGGGACGCAGGAGGACGTCGATTACCTTTCCGAGTACATTGAGGAGATCGACCAGGATCTCGGCACCATCGAAGAGGACTTCTACGGAGACGACGAGGACTACGAAGACGATCTCTTTGACGAGGACGATTTCGAGGACGAGGACGGGGAAGACGAAGCCCCGCTCGGCAACCTTGACGACTGATTTTCCCTGATTAATCTCTTATTTGCGGAGTCGAGAACTGCTTTCAGCGTTTTTGGCTCCGCAAAGCAGTGATAAGGAAAAACGAAAATGGACGACGGCAGAAGAGAAGAAATTATCGGCAGAATCGGTGTCGGCGTTATGGTTTTTTGGCGCCTTTTAATAAGGTTTGCCGTCTGTTCTCTTGCCGCCCTCGTTATCCTTCTGATTATCGGGAAGCCGCTTTGGCTCTCTCCGCTGATCGGTCTTGCAGGGGCAGCGGTCTGGACGGCAGCCGTACGGCTCTTTTACAAGCTGCTCATATCCTTCGGGAGAAACTCGGGAAGCTGAAAAGACGGTTATATGCCGGAACGGCCCGAAACGGTAAACTAAACAAATATTTGCGGGCGTGGCGGAATTGGCAGACGCGTTGGATTTAGGATCCAATACTCCGGTGTGCAGGTTCAAGTCCTGTCGCCCGTACGGAACAGAGACAGGGAGGCAAAAGCCTCCCTGTCTCTGTTCCGTCCAAGCACCAGCACGACGAAGGACCCTCATTTTCGCCGTCAGGCGAAAATGAAAGGTCGGGCGAGCAGGCACTTTATCAACGCACGCAGTATCGCGCCCGACTGTTCATGTCCTGTCGCGGGGGACGGCGACGCTGCCCCTCTTTCCTTTCCGTCCAAGCACCAGCACGACGCAGGACCCTCATTTTCGCCGTCAGGCGAAAATGAAAGGTCGGGCGAGCAGGCACTTTATCAAAGCACGCAGTATCGCGCCCGACTGTTCATGTCCTGTCGCCCGTACGGAAAAAGCACAGGGAGCGCCACGCGCCCCCTGTACTTTTTCCGTCCAGCCGAGCCAAATGGACGCAGAAGGGGCTGTTAAAAAAGTCTCTTAAAAAACAAGGCAACACTCGATGAAAATCGGGTGTTGT
>LXOW01250949.1_pt1 | contig 14728 bp, 7 predicted proteins | sample 1368591 | NCBI WGS metagenome assembly LXOW01 (sample SAMN04884650, study PRJNA319009) | bovine gut metagenome | isolation source: Cow rumen | host: Bos taurus | place: Italy: Legnaro (PD) | collected 2014-07-09 | reverse complement strand
GTTCCTGCAGTTCGCAGTGGTGTATGCGGTCGAGCGGAAGGCAGCGGTAGGGTTTGCGGGTGTCGTTGCGTCCGACGAGGTGCCAGCGATGATTGAAGCGTTTGAGGGCGTGCGGCATGAAGTCGTTGCAGGTGATGGGCTCGGTTGCGGAGTCGGGGTCGAGGGTGAAGCTGACTTTGCGTTGCTCGATTAAGGCCTCGATCAGGAGCGCCAGAGGTGAGTGGGTTGGGCTTTGCGGTAGGTCGATGTGCTGTGTGACATGCTGGTTGTCGGTGACGACGCGGTTGACGGCGATGGCGTTGAGGAGCCAGTGTCGGAAGTAGTCGTTTTTGCCTTTGTTGGCGATGCGGTAGTGGAAAGAATGGCCGGATCCGTAGCTTTCGATTTTGATGTCGAAGAGTTCTTCGATTTCGTTACGGTGCCGATGGAAGCTGCGAACGGAGAAGGCGCCGTTGCTGTACATGTCGTCGTCGGCATCCCATTGGAGGCCGATTTCTTCGAGGGTGAGGCCTTCGTCGCCGCTGCGCATGAGTGTGTCCACCAGCCAGATATATTTCTTCAGAGGGGTCATGATTGTATGTGGTTTCCCAGTTATAGAGCATCGGTGCGTCGCTTTTGGTGAAAGAAGAAGGGGGCTGTCAGTGCGATGACATGTGCACATAAAAAAAGCGTGGCACTTTTATGTTTTCGTTGGCTTCTTGAGGTCTTCGACTACCTAATCTACCCAATTACAACATATAGTTCCACGCCAATTGGCGAGAACGCGTAACGCAATTCTGGGGCAGATTCGTGAAGTTGTCGAAGTTTCAGGAAGGCCAGATTGTTTTTTCGCTTTTTTCTATTCTGCGATGTGCATATGTGGCTATGCGCTATACTTCATTGGCACTTGTTTTGGTTAATAATACGGTTGATTTTTGTACAAAGTTACAAATAAAAAATGAAAAAGAGGTGTATGGGGTGGAATTCATTGTATCTTTGCACTCTAAAAATACTTTTAACTATGGCTTTGATTAAAACCTATAAGGGACATACGCCCCGGTGGGGCAAGGATTGCTATTTCAGCGAGAATGCGACGATTGTGGGCGATGTGACGATGGGCGACCAGTGCTCGGTGTGGTTCAACGCGGTGGTGCGGGGCGATGTGGCGCCGATTACTATCGGCGACCGTACCAATGTGCAGGACGGCGCGTGTGTGCATGTGACTTTCGAGACGGGTCCCACGCATATAGGCAGCGATGTGACGATAGGTCACAATGTCACGGTGCATGCCTGCACGGTGCACGACGGCGCCCTCATCGGGATGGGGGCCACGCTGCTTGACGACTGCGAGGTGGGGGAGGGCGCTATTGTGGCGGCCGGCGCCTTGGTGCTGCAGGGTACCAAGATTCCGCCCCACGAGATATGGGGCGGTGTGCCGGCCAAGTATATCAAACCCACCCGTCCCGGCCAGACCGACAACGCGGCGCACTATGTGGAGTACGCCAAAGAGTATATGAAAGGGTAGGGTGAAAGATTTTTACCTGCACTTTTCATTTTTTTTCGTACTTTTATACTTTCCAAGTTAAGTGGAATTATTGTAATATTTAATTGACTATTATATGATTAGCAAGAATTTTACCGCTCGGCACAATGGTGTTTCCGCTGCTGCCGACGAGAAGAAGATGCTGGAAACCATCGGCGTGGCGTCGATGGATGAACTGATTGAGAAGGCCGTTCCCGCCGCCATCCGTTTGAAGGAGCCGATGCCGCTGCCCGAAGGCATGAGTGAATACCAGTTCCTCAACCACTGCCGCAGCCTGGCCCAGAAGAACAAGATGTACAAGACCTATATCGGCATGGGCTACTACGGCACGGTGACACCGGCCGTGATTCTGCGCAATGTGTTTGAAAATCCGGGCTGGTATACAAGCTATACGCCGTATCAGACCGAAATCAGCCAGGGCCGTTTGGAGGCTTTGATGAACTACCAGACCATGGTGGCCGAGATGACGGGTATGCCGCTGAGCAACGCCTCGTTGCTCGACGAGGCGACGGCTGCCGGCGAGGCGATGATTATGTTCTACAACAGCCGCTCGCGTCAGGCCGTGAAGGACGGCGTGTGCAAGATGTTTGTCGACGAGGGTGTGCTGCCGCAGACTTTGGCCGTGATGCAGACCAACGCCGCTCCGCGCGGCATCGAGATTGTGACGGGCAAAGCGGCCCAGACGGAGCTCGACGCCAGCTATTTTGCCGCTTTTGTGCAGTACCCGAACCAGTTTGGCGAGGCGCAGGACTGGACATCGTTTATCGCCAAGTGCCACGAGAAGGGTATCTTTGTGGGTATGGCCACCGACCTGATGGCGCTGGCGCTGATGAAGACCCCGGGCGAGATGGGTGCCGACTGTGCGGTGGGCAATGCCCAGCGTTTCGGTCTGCCGATGGGATTCGGCGGTCCGCATGCTGGATTCTTCGCTTTCACCGAGACTTTCAAGCGCGCGTTCCCGGGTCGTATCATCGGCTGGAGCGTCGACGTGAAGGGCAACCCCGCTCTGCGTATGGCACTGGGTATGCGTGAGCAGCATATCAAGCGCGACAAGGCTACGTCGAATATCTGCACCGCCGCCGCGCTGGTGGCCAATATGAGTGGCTTCTATGCCGTGTGGCACGGTCCCGAAGGCATCCGCGAGATTGCGACGCGCATCTGTGCCCGCGCCCACCGTCTGGCCATGGAGCTGGAGCAGTACGGCTACAAGCAGCACAACCGCGTCTATTTCGACACGCTGGCGCTGCAGTGCCCCGTGCCGACAGCCAAGGTGCGCGAGGTGGCGCTGAAACATGAAATCAATTTCCGCTATATCTGCGACGAGTGCATCGGCATCAGCATCGACGAGACCACCGAGAAGTGTGACCTCGACGCCATCGTGGCCTGCCTGGCCGAAGCCGCCGGCAAGAAGGCCGCCGCGCTGGAGTGCAAGGGCTGCTGTGGTAAGTTTGCCGACGAGGCTATCCCCGCCGAGCTGAAGCGCCAGAGCGCCTATCTGACCAAGAAGGTGTTCAACAGCTACCACGACGAGACCTCGATGATGCGCTATATCAAGCGTCTGGAGGAGAAAGACCTGTCGCTGAACCGCGCCATGATTCCGCTGGGCAGCTGCACCATGAAGCTGAACGCCGCCGCAGAGATGCTGCCGCTGAGCTGGAGCAAGTTTGGCGGTCTGCATCCTTTCGTGCCCGCCGACCAGGCCCAGGGCTATCTGGAGATGATCCACGACATCGAGAAGCAGCTGGCCGTCATCACCGGCTTTGCCGGTTGCTCGCTGCAGCCCAACTCGGGCGCCTTCGGCGAGTACAGCGGTCTGACCGTGATCCGCAACTACCACATTGCCAACGGTCAGCCGCAGCGCAACGTCTGCCTCATTCCCGCCAGTGCCCACGGCACCAACCCCGCCAGCGCCGCCAAGGCCGGCATGACGGTGGTGGTGGTGAAGTGCAACGACAAGGGCGATGTGGACATCGACGACCTGCGTGCCAAAGCGACCGAATACAAGGACACCCTCAGCTGCCTGATGATCACCTATCCCTCGACGCACGGTGCTTTCGAAGAGGGCATCCTGGAAATCATCGACATTATCCACAGCATGGGCGCCCTCGTCTATATGGACGGTGCGAACATGAACGCCCAGGTGGGCATCACCAGCCCCGGCCACATGGGTGCCGACGTGTGCCACCTGAACCTGCACAAGACCTTCGCGATGCCTCACGGCGGCGGCGGTCCCGGTGTGGGTCCGATCTGCGTCAGCGAGAAGCTGGTCGACTTCCTGCCCACACACCCCGTGGTCGAAGTGGGCGGCAGCAAGGGCAACACGATGGCGGCAGCCCCCTACGGCAGTGCGATGTTGCTGCCGATCACCTACGGCTATCTGCTGATGCTGGGTGGAGAGGGTCTGCGCGAAGCCACGACGCATGCCATTTTGAATGCCAACTACCTGCGCGCACGTCTGCAGAAGTACTACAAGATTCTCTACACCAACCGCAACGGTATGTGTGGCCACGAGATGATTGTCGATTTCGACGAGTTCAGCCTCAAGGTTGGTGTGGGCGACATTGCCCGCCGTCTCGACGACTATGGCTTCCACGCTCCGACGGTGGCTTTCCCGGTACACAACACCTTGATGGTGGAGCCTACCGAGAGCGAGCCGCTGAGCGAACTCGACCGCTTCTGCGATGCCATGATTGCCATCCGTCAGGAGATTGACGACATCATGACCGGCAAGTATGAGGAGAAGAACAACCCCATCGCCAACGCACCCCACACGATGCAGGTGGTCTGCGCCGACGAGTGGAGCTATCCCTACAGCCGTCAGAAAGCTGCTTTCCCGCAGCCCCACTGCGAGAAGTACTGGCCCACCATCAGCAAGATTGACGACGCCTACGGCGACCGCAACCTGCAGGCCGTGTGGGCTGAGTAATAGATTGATGAACCGCAAGGCACCCGCTCGACTGCGGGTGCCTTTTTTTGTTGAAATACGATGCTTATACCTGTTTTCGCTGTCCGAATGAGAAGGTGTCTGCTGCTGGCGCTGCTGCTGACGGTGACTGCCGTGGGGCAGGCCCAGCAAGCGTGGCGTGTGGTGAGCACGGAGGCCGACCGCTATGCGGCCGACGAATTGTGCAGGCTGCTGCGTGCCGGCGGGGTGGAGACGCTGCGCATGGGGAACGACGACATCACGGTCGATACCGCTTCCGCACCCACCGTCTTTCTGGGTCGTCAGGCTGTGATACACCACGGACCGCTGGCAGTACGGCAGGCGAAGGATTCGCTGCGCGACGACGGCTATCTTGTTATCGGCGACCGCAACCGTCTGTATCTGATGGGCAAAGGGGAGAAGGGGACGCTGTATGCCGTCTACGCTTTTTTGGAGCAGTTGGGCTATCGGCTCTACACCCCCACGGCGTTGGTCGTCCCCGATATTGACGGGACGATGCAATCCGCCATTCCCGATTTTCATATTATAGAAAATCCCGCATTCGCTTATCGCGAGGTGGCCTACTATTATCCCAACCACAGCCGGCGCTATGCCGACTGGCACCATCTGCACACCGAGGCCGACCGCGAGGCGCAATGGGGCATGTATGTGCACACCTTCAAAGATCTGCTTCCTCCCGCCCAGTATTTCGACAGCCATCCCGAGTGGTACTCGCTGAACAACGGTCGCCGCAGCCGCGACGGCCAGCTGTGTCTCTCCAACCCCGAGGTGCTGGAGGCGCTCTGTCAGCGGTTGGCCGACACGATGGCGGCGTTTCCGCAGAAGCGGATATGGGCGGTGTCGCCCAACGACAACTACAACGCCTGCCAGTGCGACGATTGTCGCCACATGGACAGCCTCTACGGCGGACAGAGCGGCACGCTGCTGCATTTTGTCAACCAGGTGGCGCGTCGGTTTCCCGACAAGACCATCGCCACGTTGGCCTACCAGTACACCCGTCAGGCTCCGACCCATAGGATAGTCCCCGACAGCAATGTGATGGTTATGCTTTGTCCTATCGAGGTAGGTCGGGAGGAGTCCATTGCCACCTCGGCCCATGCCGCCGATTTCCGCAAGGATATGGAGGACTGGCACCGTCTGACGTCGGGACCGGCCCAGGCACAACTGTACCTTTGGGACTATGTGGTACAGTTCCGCAATTTCTGGAACCCCTTCCCGAATCTCCACGTGCTGCAGTCCAACCTGCAGTTTTTCCGCGACAACGGGGTGCGCATGATGTTTGAGCAGGCCAGCGGCGCCGACAATGTCACCTCGTGGATGGATATCCGCTGCTATATGACAGCGAAGCTGCTGTGGAATCCGGATGTCGACATCGACTCCGTAATGGCCGATTTTTATCAGGGCTACTACGGTGAGGCGGGCCGGTATATCAAGGAGATTGTGGACACCATGACCGCGGCGCTCGTCCAGAGCGGCCAGCGGCTGGATATATATGGCTTTCCTGTCGATGCGGCCGAAAGCTACCTCTCCGCGGAGCGGATGCGGCAATACGACTCGCTGATGCACCAGGCTTTTGCGGTGGCCAATTATGTTGAAGTCGACCGTCTCAAGTTTTTCAACATGGCGCTGCAGTTTGCCCGGATTGAACTGGCGGCGGGATATGACCTGTATCGCTACATGGGCGAGGACAGTATGCAGGCAGCATTGGAGAAGCTGCTGTTTGTGCATCTGGATTCCATTATTACGGAGCTGCATCGGTTCGAGGTGCCGCAGATGATGGAGATGGGCATCACGCCGGACGACTACTATGCCACCATCCATGCATACATCGAGAAACTGGATTATAACAATAAGTCTGTCTACCCACCAGTGACGCTACGCAAGCCTGCTACGGCGCCCTACGACAAGACCGGCATTGCCGACGGGAAGGTGGGTATCATGGACTACCGCCACAACTGGATGGGGCTCTGGGGCGACACGCTGGATGCGGTGATGGATTTCGGTGAGCCGACGGAACTGGAGAGCGTGTCGATGGATTTCTATTTCTATCCGCTGTCCTGGATATTCCTGCCGCAGCGGGTGGCTTTCTATGCCTCGGACGACGGCGAGCAGTGGCAGTTGCTGAACGAGGAATTTCCTGAGAATCCAGAGATTTTGGCCACCCCCAGTATTCGGACTTTCTATTACTGGTTTCCCGATTGGGTACGTTCCAACGTGCAGCCGTCTGACGAAAACGGCGACCAGGTGTTTATGACCCGCTATCTGCGTGTGGTGGCCGAACCGTTGCCCGAAATACCCGCCTGGCATCGTGCCGCCGGTCAGAAGGCTTGGATTTTTACCGACGAAATGATTGTTCACTAAAGGAGTACCATGTTCGCAATCGTTAAAAATATCATTGGCAAAGCGCGTTACGACAGCTGGTACTTCGGTCGCCACTACCGTCGGCTGCTGCAGCGCGACGGCTGCGACTGCGGCCAGGCGGAAGGGGAGGAGGCTTATCTGAACCGCTGGCGACGGCTGTCGCGACAGGTGGAGCCATACAGCTATCGCTACTACAGCCGTTTCTGCGGTCCGACGGCCGATATTGTTCCAGAGTATATCCTGCACAACCAGATAGAGCCCTGCATCAATCCGTTGGCGCTGTGGGACGAATATGAGGACAAGAACCGTTTTGCGCATTATCTCGGCGACGACTGTCTGCCGGCAACGGTGCTCTGTCGCATGAAAGGCGGTGAAATCAGCGATGCGTGTCGCCGACCGCTGGTGGGAACCGTGGAGGCTGCGCTGGCGGACTGCCGCTACACTTCGCTGATACTGAAACCCGCCATGGGCAGCTCCTGCGGCGACCATATCATGAAGTTCGACAGGGTGGGGGACGGCTACCGTGATGCGGCGGGGCAAATGCTCGACAAGGCTTTTCTGCTGGGATATGGCGCCGATTGGATTCTGCAGGAGTGTATCGTGCCGCATCCTTTTATGCAGCAGTTCTGTTCGACGGCCGTCAGTACGTTGCGGCTGGCGGTGTACCGCTCGGTGGAGGACGGACAGAGCACGGTGACAGGCGCTGTGCTGCGTGTGGGACCTGAGGGGGCTGTGGTCGACAACACTTCCGCCGGCGGTTGCTATGTGGGGGTGGGGCTGGAGAGCGGAGCGCTGCATCGCACCTTTTTCGATTTGCAGGGGAAGAGACGCAGCGTGTGGAACGGTGTGGATTTGAACCGACAGACGTTGGTTGTTCCCCATTGGCAGGAGGTGCTGGCGCTGGCACACCGTGTGGCGGCGTCGATAACCGACCATCACCTGCTGGCATTGGATATCGCCCTGAATGAAAAGGGCGAACCCGTCGTGTTGGAATACAACATCGGCGGGTTCAGTGCTTTCTTATTTCATCATGTGGGACAGCCGCCGTTGGCTGGCCACGTGGACGAGGTGATTGATTTCTGTCTTCGAAAGCGTTAAGCGGCTGCTTACACCTCGGCCACTTCCTCTTCCAGCTCGGAGGCCACCTCTTTTGGGGCGTCGTTGACGGCCTGCATCAAGTTTTGCGACATTTCGCCTTTCTCGATGTCGAAGACCACTTCGTCGTTGGCGGCGGAGATTTTCACATTGTCGCCGGGCAGCAGTGCGGCACGGATGATGTAGTCGGCCAGCGGATCTTCGATGTAGCGCTGGATGGCGCGACGCAGTGGACGGGCACCGTATTGTTCGTCCCAGCCTTTCTGGAGGATGAAGTCTTTGGCGGATTCGTCCATCTCGACACCGTGGCCCATCTTCTTGATGCGTCCGAACAATCCCTTTAACTCAATGTCGATAATCTTGTGGATGTCTTCACGTTGCAGCGTGTTGAAGTAGATGATGTCGTCGATGCGGTTGAGGAATTCCGGCGCAAAAGTTTTCTTCAACGATTTCTCGATGACGTCGCGCTGCAAGGCCTCTTTCTCGGCGATGCGGGCCGAGGTGGCGAAGCCGACGCCGGTGCCGAAGTCTTTCAGCTGACGGCTGCCGATGTTGGAGGTCATAATGATGATGGTGTTTTTGAAGTCCACCTTGCGACCCGTACCGTCGGTGAGCATGCCGTCGTCGAGCACCTGCAGCAGCACGTTGAAGACGTCGGGGTGTGCCTTCTCGATCTCGTCGAGCAGCACGATGCTGTAGGGCTTGCGGCGCACGCGCTCGGTGAGCTGGCCGCCCTCTTCGTAGCCCACATATCCCGGAGGCGCTCCGATGAGGCGGCTGACGGCGAATTTCTCCATGTATTCGCTCATGTCGATGCGCACCATGGCGGCTTCGCTGTCAAAGAGATAACGGGCCAGCACCTTGGTCAGGTAGGTTTTGCCGACGCCGGTGGGTCCCAGGAACAGGAAGCTGCCGATGGGACGGTTGGGGTCTTTCAGTCCGGCGCGACTGCGGCGGATGGCTTTGGCTATCTGCTCGATGGCGTTGTCTTGTCCCACCACCACACCGCGCAGCTCGCTCTCCATGGAGAGCAGTCGGGTGCTTTCGCTTTCAGCGATGCGCTGCACGGGGACGCCGGTCATCATGGCGACCACCTCGGCGACATCGTTCTCAGTGATGCTGGGTCGGTTGCGCTCTTCTTCCTCCTCCCAGTGTTTCTTCCGCTCCTCTATGCGGGCAGTCAACGCACGGGCGGCGTCGCGCAACTCTTTTGCCTCGTTGTAGAGCCGTTGGCTCTTGGCAGCCTCCTTGCGGCTGTTGATGTCGTCGAGCTCATGCTCCATCTGCACCAGGTCGTCGGGTGTTTCGACGTGGGCCAAGCGCACACGGGCACCCACCTCGTCCAAAGCGTCGATGGCTTTGTCGGGCAGCAGACGCTCGCTGATGTAGCGCTCGGTGAGGTCGACACAGGCTTTCAGCGCCTCGTCGGTATAACGCACCAGATGGTGGTCCTCGTAGCGGTCCTTGACCTGCTGCAGAATTTGCAGGGTCTCTTCGGGGGTGGCGGGTTCGACGAGTATCTTCTGGAAGCGGCGTTCCAAGGCACCGTCTTTTTCAATATACTGACGGTATTCGTCGAGGGTTGTGGTGCCGATGCACTGTATTTCGCCACGTGCCAGTGCCGGTTTGAACATGTTGGAGGCGTCCAGCGATCCGCTGGCGCTGCCGGCGCCGACAATGGTGTGGATTTCGTCGATGAAGAGGATAATGTCGTCGTGGCTCTCCAGCTCGTTCAGGATGGCTTTCATGCGTTCCTCGAACTGACCGCGGTATTTGGTGCCGGCCACCAGCGAGGCCAAATCCAGGGCGATGACGCGCTTGTGGTAGAGCGAGCGGGGCACCTTCTCCTCGATAATGCGCAACGCCAGCCCTTCGGCAATGGCCGATTTGCCCACGCCGGGCTCGCCAATCAAGATGGGGTTGTTCTTCTTGCGGCGCGAGAGAATCTGAGCGATGCGCTGCAGCTCCTTCTCACGGCCGACGATGGGGTCCAGCTTGCCTTTGCGGGCGGCCTCGGTGAGGTCGCGGCCGAAGTTCTCCAAAGCCGGCGTCTTGGGCGCCTGTCCCTGTGAAGCGTTGGCGGCGTCGCGTTCCGGGTCAGGGTAGGGCGAGTACTCGTCGTCGTCATCAACGTTGTTCATCGGGTCCGACACATTCTCCTCGGGCAGACCGTTCATGTTGCGCACCTGACGGGCGAAACGCTCGTAGTCGACGTTTTCCCGTTCCAGCAGTTGCGACACCAGGTTGTCGCGCTCGGTCAGAATGGCGAGCATCAGATGTTCGGTGAAGATTTCTTTCGACTTCATCTTGATAGACTCCAGATAGCTGCGACGGTACACCGTCTCCGTCTGTCGGAGCAGCGGCAGTTCACTGTCGGGCGTAAAACGGATGTCGGAGTTGACTTGTCCGATGGAGTTCTCGATGCGTACCCGGATGGCCGACAGGTCGACACCCAACTCTTCGAGTGCGTGTACGGCAGTGCAGTCGGTCTCGCGCAGCAGACCCAAAAAGATGTGCTCGACTCCGATGGAGCCATTCTTCAGCCGGATGGCTTCGTCGCGCGCATTGGTGACAACGCGTTTGACGTCTTCGCTTACATTATCCATGCTGCAAAAGTAGACAGAAATGCATTGGGAACGGTGCGCCCTTGCCCCTTATTTTCAACACCCTAATGTTTAATTCACCATGATTGTAGGTTTTCCGAACCCTTGCGTGGGAAAAGTGTGGAAAAATGTTAATAAAATAGGTTCTATTTAATATTATATAAAGGCTCCTGTAACGGCATTTTTTCGTAACTTTGCATCTTAATCCCCGGACAGGGGATGTGTCTCAACTAAACTTACTGAAGAATGATATCAGAAAACGAAAGAATCACGAAAGTAGACATCGAAACCACGATGAAGACCGCCTACATTGACTATGCAATGTCGGTTATTGTTGCACGTGCACTCCCCGATGTTCGTGATGGTCTCAAACCTGTCCACCGTCGTATCCTCTATGCGATGAACGACATGGGACTGTTCTACAATACTGCCTATAAGAAGTCGGCTTCTGTCGTTGGTGAAGTGCTGGGTAAGTATCACCCCCACGGCGACTCGTCGGTCTACGGCGCACTGGTGCGTCTGGCTCAGGACTGGGCGATGCGCTACTGCCTGGTCGACGGCCAAGGTAACTTCGGTTCCATCGACGGCGACGGCGCGGCGGCTATGCGTTACACGGAGGTCCGTATGGCGCAGATGGCCAACGAGCTTTTGGCCGACATCAAGAAGGACACGGTGGACATGGTGCCCACCTACGACAACGACCGCGAGGAGCCTTCGGTGCTGCCGACCCGTTTCCCCAACCTGTTGGTGAACGGTTCCAACGGTATTGCCGTCGGTATGGCTACCAATATGCCGACCCACAACCTGCGTGAGGTGATGGACGGCTGTCTGGCCTACATCAAGAATCCCGATATCGCCATCGAGGAGTTGATGCAGTATGTCAAAGCACCCGACTTCCCGACGGGTGGCATTATCTATGGCTACAATGGTGTGCGCGAGGCTTTCATGACGGGTCGCGGCAGCGTGATTATGCGTGCCGAGACAACCATCGAGACCGACTCGAAGGACCGCAATATCATCGTCGCCCACTCGGTGCCTTACGGCGTCAACAAGGCGGAGATGATCAAGAAACAGGCTCAGCTGGTGAAGGACGGCAAGATTGTCGGCATCACCGACATCCGCGACGAGTCCGACAAGGACGGTATCCGTGTGGTCTACTTCCTGCGTCACGATGTGATGCCGAAGGTGATTCTCAACAAGCTGTTCCAGCTCTCCGAGCTGCAGAGCTCCTTCGCAGTCAACAACATCGCCTTGGTTCATGGACGTCCGATGTTGCTCAACTTGAAGGATCTTATCCGCAATTTCATCGTGCACCGCGAAGAGGTGGTCACCCGTCGCACCCGTTTCGACATGGCCGAGGCCGAGAAACGTGCCCATATCTTGGAAGGCTTCCTCAAAGCACTCGATATCATTGATCAGATTATCGCGCTGATCCGTGCTTCCGAGACCGTCGAACAGGCCCGCAGCGGCTTGATGGAGCAGTTCGGCTTCTCTGAGATTCAGGCCCAGGCTATCGTCGAGATGCGTCTGCGTCAGCTTACCGGTCTCGAACGTCAGAAGCTGCAGGACGAATACGACGAGAAGATGCGCTTCATCGCTCGTTGCAAGGAGATTTTGGCCAACCATGATGTCCTGATGCAGGTGATTGCCGACGAGTTGGTGGAAGTCCGCGAGAAATACGGCGACGACCGCAAGAGCCGTATCGAATACGATGCTGCCAATTTCCGTATCGAGGACACCATCCCCGACGACCAGGTTGTTATCACCATCTCCCACATGGGTTATATCAAGCGCACACTGCTCTCCGAATATCGCACGCAGAGTAGGGGAGGTGTCGGTTCCAAGGGCTCTTCGGTCCGCAACGAGGATTTCGTGGAGCATATCTTCACCGCCACCAACCACAATTACATTCTCTTCTTCACCGAGAAGGGTCGCTGCTACTGGCTGCGTACCTTCGAGATTCCGGAAGGGGAGAAGAACTCCAAAGGTCGCGCCATCCTCAACCTTATCAACCTGGAACCGGGCGACAAGGTGAAAGCCTATGTCAATGTGAAGACGTTGACCGATGCCGAATATATCCAGAACCACTACATCGTCATGTGCACCAAGCGCGGTATCATCAAGAAGACCACGCTCGAAGCCTATTCGCGTCCGCGTGTCAACGGTATCATCGCTGTGGGCATCCGCGAAGGCGACGAGCTGATTACCGCCCGTTTGACCGACGGCAACAACGAGATTTTGGTGGCGTCGAGCAAGGGTAAGGTGATGCGTTGTCCGGAGGAAGAGTTCCGCGAGATGGGACGTGGCGCGTCGGGTGTCAAGGGTATCACCCTCGATGGCGACGACGATTTCGTTATCAATATGCTCTGTGTCGAAAATCCCGACAGCGACATCCTTGTGGTTTCGGAACAGGGTTATGGAAAACGCTCGGCTTTGGACGACTACCGTACCACACACCGTGGCGGCAAGGGCGTGAAAACCATGCAGATTACCGAGAAGACGGGCGACCTTATCGCCATTGCCAATGTCAACGACGAGAACGACATCATGATTATCAACCGTTCGGGTATCGCCATCCGCATGAAGGTTGAAGAGTTGCGCGTGATGGGTCGTGCCACCCAGGGTGTGAAACTGATCAACCTCCGTGGCAAGGACAACATAGCCTCCATCGTTTCGGTTCCCGCCGACCCGCAGGACGATGAGGAGTCTGCCGAAGCAATGGATGCCGTCGACGGCGTGACGGAGGGCAATCCCGACAACACGACCGACAATGCTCCTGAAGCGCAAGAATAATTATTAATTGGATACTAATATCACAAATAACCTATTTAAAACATCCTTAATATGAAAAAACTCACCATGATTGTGGCCTGTCTGGCTTTCGGTTTTTCGACGATGGCTCAGACGCTGAACGTCCAGAGTGCCGCACAGGACATGAAAAAAGGATACCTCGACAAGGCTATGAAAGAGATTGATGCCGCATGCGAGCATGAAAGCACCAAGAACGATGCCAAGACCTGGTATTATGCCGGACTGATCTACAGCCAGATTGGTGCGGACATCTCAACCAACAAGAAATCCAAATTCAACAAGCTGGCCGACGATCCCACTTCGGTCTACCACACTTGGCTGGAGAAGGCCTTGAACGCCGCTATGCGTTGCAAGGAGCTCGACACCGACAACGAATATGCCGACCGCAACAACTCGGTGCTGCGTTATGTTGGTAACGAGTATTACACCCGTGCCGTGTCCGCTTATAACGAGAACAACGACTTCGAGAAAGCTATCCAGCTCTGCGAGGAGTCCATCAAGGTTTTTAACGCCTCCGGCGACCGTAAGTTTGCCATGGATGCCTATTATCTGGCCGGTCTCTCGTCCAAGAACCTCAAGAACAACGAAAATGTGCTGAAATATTTCAAGCCGCTGGTCCGCACCAAAACCGACAAGCAGGTGGTCTATCGCACGCTGTTCGACCTCTACAAGGAGCAGAAGGACACCGTTGAGGCCATGAAGCTGGCCAAGACTTATGCCAAGAACTGTCCCACCGACTACAATTCGTCCCTGATGATGGCAGAAGCCTATCTGCTGACGGGCAATGTGGAGAACGGTCGTCAGGAGATTGACAAGGCCATCAACCTCAGCAAGGACAATCCCGCTGTCTATGAAGGTCTTCTGAGCGCTGCCGCCGGTATCTTGGTCGAAACGCAGGATTATGATGGTGCAAAGGCCAAGTATGAAGAGTCGCTGTCGCTGCGTCCCAATCAGTTCGAAGCCAACTTTGGTCTGGGTTCGATGATCTACAACCGTGGCGTCGACAAACTGGATGCCGCCAATGCAGTGCCCATCGACGACGAGTCCGGTTTGTCTGAGAAACTCAATGAGGAATCCAAAGAATTCTTCCGTCAGTCGATTCAGTATTTCAATGCAGCCATCACGTACATCGACGGCCTGGATGCCGAAGCACAGAAGATGCAGCGTGCCAATCTGTACAACTGCTTGAATGCACTCAAGAACATCTACGTTCGTCTGGAAATGTATGAGGACCTGAAACCCATCAACGCCCGCATCAGCCAGATCCAAGCTCAAGCCAACAGCAACAACTAAATAGAATTTTAATCTGAATAATTAGAATTCTATATAGTTATTCAATAGATAATCCTAAAAAATGCCAGCCAACCGCTGGCATTTTTGTTATTTTTATAT
>LXOW01092339.1_pt2 | contig 14736 bp, 9 predicted proteins | sample 1368591 | NCBI WGS metagenome assembly LXOW01 (sample SAMN04884650, study PRJNA319009) | bovine gut metagenome | isolation source: Cow rumen | host: Bos taurus | place: Italy: Legnaro (PD) | collected 2014-07-09 | reverse complement strand
CCTGAGGCCACTGCAGTATCACAATAATATCGGTTCTGGGCATAATAATAACCCATATAAAGCACAGAGTCGGTATTGCCCTCAGCCACGAAAGTAATCTTGTAACCCTTTCCAGCGCCAAAAGCAAACAGCGGGAGCAGGACCAGAAGCGTAGTAAACAATGTTCTTTTCATAAGATGACTGTTTTATCTAATATTAAGACAACGAAGTGCTCTTTTGGGCTCAATATTTTAACTATAAATGTATATATTTATTTACCGATACAGAAACGTCCAAAGATATTGTCCAACAGTTCCTCTGTGGTAACCTCACCCGTGATGGTACCAAGATGGTGAAGAGCATCACGAAGGTCGACTGCCAGAAGATCAGCTGGAACAGCCTCATCAAGTCCCAATGCCACTTGGCCAAGAGCATGGTTGACACATTTCAAAGCCTCGTAATGACGGACATTGGTAAGCAGACTTTCGTCCCCCCGAGGCATGGTTTCCATCACCTTGGCGAGCATAGCGTCGCGCAAAGCAGGTATGCCATCGCCTGTTTTGGCAGAAATGTAGAGGGGAGAGAACTGAGAGATGAGAGGTGAATCGTCATGTGGAAGGTCGGATTTATTCATCACTACTATCACTTGCTTGCCTGTGAGGTTGAGGGTGGGTGGCTCCCAAGGCGTAGTAATATCATGTACATAGAGTACCAGTTGCGCATTGTCCATGGCATGGAGGCTACGCTCAATACCCATATTCTCAACACTATCGGTGCTCTTGCGAATACCAGCGGTATCAATGAATCGGAAGAGCATACCACCGAGTGTAAAGGTTTCCTCAATGGTGTCGCGAGTGGTGCCGGGCTGGGGGCTCACAATGGCACGTTCATCACCCAGCAACATATTGAGCAATGATGACTTGCCAACATTAGGTTTGCCGATAATGGCCACTGGAATACCACGCTTAAGGGCATTGCCTGTAGTGAAAGAGTCGATAAGGCATGAGACATGAGAGGTGAGATGAGAGAGCAACTGACGCAATGTTGTGCGGTCGGCAAACTCAAGGTCTTCTTGGCTAAAATCCAACTCCAATTCCAAAAGGGTGGTGAGATCTAACAGCTGTTGTCGTAGCTCTTTGAGTTTCTTTGCATAGCCACCACGTAGCTGACTGACGGCCAGGCGATGCTGTGTTGGGGTAACCGACTCGATAAGGTCGGCAACAGCCTCAGCCTGTGAAAGGTCTATACGACCGTTGAGGAAGGCACGTTGAGTAAACTCGCCAGGCTCTGCCAGCCGAGCTCCATCATCGATAAAGAGCTGAACGGCTGTCTGCTGCACATAGATAGAACCATGACAGGAAATCTCCACCGTTGGTTCTCCACTGTAACCACTAGGCAAATAGAGTGCCACCACCTCATCAAGGTCGTCCAAACGACAAAAGGTGGCATGGCGTGACACCAGGGTCTTTGCCGACAAATGCCGCAGAGCAATGGGCAGTGCGTCGGGTCCCGAGAGCCTCAACACAGCCAGCCCTCCCACCCCAGGGGGAGTGGAGACCGCCACTATGGTATCATTCTTCATTCTTATTTTCAACAATATAGCGATCTCCGTAGAGTTGTTGCATTTCCTCATCTGAAAGGCCCAAATCCACCTTCACTTTATACATATTGGGGTAGGCCAGAAAGAGCAGCATCACGGTGACGATGGCCAGCATAAGCAATACCGTCTGTCCAGATAGCAACATCATAACACACAGAATGATTACCACAGCAAAAATGCCAAGGTAGAGCGAGCGCACATGCGAGGAATAGCCCACAAGTTTGGCCTCCAACGTATCGGATTGACGCAACTGCGGTACCCGTTTGCGAATGACCAAAAGTGCCATACATAGTGCCAACACAGCCAATATGCTACCTGTCATGAGCATCCAACGGCTCACATAGTCGGTCTGTGGAGAGAAGCGCCACGGGCTGGCATAGAGAAACAGACCTGTCAATATCACTGCTATCACAGAACCCCAAAGGCCTGTCTGTGACATTCGATTCATGGTTTTCTTTTCTTTCTCGTACATTGTCAATCCAGTTTAAGGTATTTTGCTGTATAGGATTTCTTGCATTTCAACAGATTTTCGGGAGTGCCGGCGAATACTACATAGCCACCTTCGTCACCGCCCTCGGGACCCATGTCTATCACCCAGTCGGCCACTTTGATAATATCATGGTGATGTTCAATAACAATGATACTGTGTCCTCGTTCAATAAGGCGGTCAAAAGCAGCCAAAAGTTTCTGTATGTCATGGAAATGCAAACCAGTTGACGGTTCGTCGAAGATAAAGAGCATAGGCTTCTCATCCACGCCTTTAACCAAATAGGAAGCCAACTTAATACGCTGGCACTCACCACCAGAGAGTGAGCTTGACGACTGACCCAACTTGAGATAACCCAATCCAACCTGCTGCAAAGGCAGCAAGCGAATATAAATAGAACGCGTCTCATCATCGTTGAAGAATTCAACAGCCTGGTCTACTGTCATCTCCAACACATCGCTTATTTTTTTTCCTTTGTAAAGTATTTCCAATGCCTCGTCTTTGTAACGTGTACCATGGCACTCGTCACAAAGCAGATGCACGTCGCTCATAAACTGCATGCTTACAGTAACATAACCTTCACCTTGGCAGTTCTCGCAACGGCCACCCTCTACATTGAAGGAGAAAAAGCCACTCTTGTATCCTCGGGTCTTAGCTAAAGGCTGGCGTGCGTAAAGCGCACGCACCTCGTCGAAAACCTTCATATAAGTAGCAGGGTTACTGCGTGATGAGCGTCCAATGGGATTCTGGTCCACCATTTCCACCGCCATAATACGCTGCACGTCGCCTTCCATGGCGACGCAGTTGCCCACATAGTCAGTAGCACCGTCGAAACGACGCTGCAAAACATCGTAAAGCACTCTGCGGATGAGGCTTGTCTTGCCACTTCCACTAACGCCCGTCACTACCGTCATCACCCCTAACGGAATGTCGACATCTATATGCTTGAGGTTGTTGCAATAGGCTCCTTTAATGGATATTCTATCACGCCAACGACGACGCTCTGTCGGCACCGCAATATGTTTACGTCCAGTAATATAGTCTGCTGTCAGTGAATTCCTTGCCTTTGTCAAGTCCTTAGGTGTGCCTGAAAAGATCACCTCTCCACCGAGGCGGCCAGCCCCGGGGCCGATGTCTATCAACCAATCAGCAGCACGAATGATATCCTCATCATGTTCCACCACAATGACCGTATTACCCAAATCCCGCAACTTTCGCAAGACATTAATCAGTCGGCCGGTATCGCGAGAGTGCAGTCCAATCGAGGGTTCATCAAGGATATACATCGAACCCACCAACGAACTGCCCAGTGAAGTAGCCAAATTGATACGCTGGCTTTCGCCACCACTAAGGCTATTACTTGCTCTGTTGAGCGTCAAATAGCCAACGCCCACTTCAACCAGATAGGAGAGTCGGTTCTTGATTTCTGTGACCAAAAACGAGCCGTTATCTCCACCTCATAAGGCAACAGTCGGCTCTCTATATCAGCAAACCAGTCGGCCAAAACTGCCACTGGCATCTCGACCAACTCACTGATACTCTTACCATCAACCTTCACATACTCTGCATCTTTCCGCAGTCGTCGACCATGGCAGTCTGGGCAGACAGTCTTGCCACGGTAGCGTGCCAACATGACTCGGTATTGTATTTTGTAACTTTGGCTTTCAACCCAACGGAAAAAGCCATCGATGCCCTCCCATGTGCCATCTCCATGCCATAGGATGTCCTTTTGTTCGGACGTGAGCTCATAATAGGGCTTATGAATAGGAAAATCAATTACCGCCGCATGACGGATAAACTCACGTTTTACGTCCTGCATCTTATCGCCGTTCCAACATACTACGGCATTCTCGTAGATGCTGCGACTCTTGTTGGGAACCACAAGATTCTCATCGATGCCTATGACGCTACCATAACCCTGGCAGTTTGGACAGGCGCCATAGGGATTATTGAAAGAGAAGAAGTTAGGGTTAGGTTTCTCGAAAGTCATACCGTCGGCCTCAAAACGGTTGGAGAAAAAAAACTGTTCGGAGTTGGAACTGATGCAACAGGCTCCCCTACCCTCAAAAAAAGCGGATTGGACACTCTCACCCAAACGTGATCGCTGCTCATCATCATCATGATGAAGCTCGATGCGGTCTACCACCAGCATGCACTCGCCCTCAAGATTGCCACTTTCCAACCAATCTTCAATCCTCACCACTGTACCCTTCACCATCACGCGCTGATAGCCTTCTTGATACAGAATCTCAAGCTGAGAGCACAATGGACGCTCCTTGGATTTTTCTAAAGGTGATAGAACCAGCACTTTAGTACCCTCAGGGAGAGACAAGATATAGTCGACAACATTGCTCACTGAGTGCCGTTTAACCTCGACACCTGAAATGGGTGAAATCGTGTGTCCCACCCTAGCATAGAGCAACTTGAGGTATTCATACACCTCTGTACTCGTACCCACGGTGGAACGCGGGTTGCTGGTATTTACCTTCTGCTCTATAGCCACAGCTGGCGAGAGACCATGGATATAATCCACCTCGGGCTTCGCCATTCGGCCTAGAAACTGACGCGCATAGGAACTCAGACTTTCCACATAACGTCGCTGTCCCTCGGCAAACAGTGTATCGAAAGCCAGACTAGACTTTCCGCTACCACTGAGGCCCGTCACCACCACCAGTCGACCGCGTGGTATCTCCACGTCGATGTTCTTCAGGTTATTGGCACGGGCCCCCTTGATGACAATGCTATCCAATGATTCCTATTTATTATTCAAAGCGCAGTTCAACCATGCGACTCTTCTTCTCCCTCAGCATCAGAAGAATGATAGAGCCGTCGCGGCGTATAGCAGAGGAAGCCAGGGCAAACTTACTCTTCTTGTCAAGAATTGTCTTGCTGATTTCTCCATCTTCCTGCATCCTGTAAATCACAAGGTTGCCTTTATCGTCCCCCATTTCATACTCAGGAGCTTCATCCGAAATATCATAATAACCGGGATACTTCGGGCTCTCAGACTTCACCAGACAGACCTCCCTGTCATGGGAGAAAAGCGAAATATACATTAAGTCGTCACCTTCGTCCGATATGTCGTTACGTCTGATATTCCTCACCCACTGCACCTCAGCATTGTCGTCCACGGTGACCATATGGATACCCTCTGTCATGAACGAATATTCGGCAGTGCCGTTGGGATTCGTATAACGCATCGCCTGACGATGTCCAAGCGCCACCACGCCGCCGTAAGGTGTTGCCGTTGTCGCCAACAAATCCACCATCGGAAGCATCTGCTTTTTCTGCACCCTCTTTGTCTTCTTGTTCAGCAGGATATTCATATCCTCGTTCTGGAAGGGACGCATTGTGAAGCCGGCAACCGCCATTGTGTCGAGGCTGAACGACAATGCCACTACACCGCCCGTCATTTTGTCGTCGGGGTCAGACTCTATGGGTTGGTAGGTGCCACCACATAACACCTTGTTATTGCTGACCTTGATAATTCGCATTTCTTTCACTGGATCGCACTTCAGCCCCACCTCGTAGGTCTCAGCCTGCTTTTTGTCAACCACATTAAAAATAAACTTCTGCTCGCCATCGACGCGCTCGGACGCCAATGTGACAATGCTACCATCGTTGGTAACATGCACATCCTGTGTCGACCCCATCTCATATTCCTTCGACCACAACTCGTTCATCAGTGCGTCGAACATCTTCACTTCTGCTGTGTACTGAAGTGTCTCCTTAAAATTCACAATCGTCACAAGACCCACATAGCGACCGTCGGGCGATACCGTGCTCCAGACAAAGCACTGGTCCTTGCGTCCATATTGCATCACCTTCACTGTATCCAGCCAATAGGACGGCACATACATGCTGTCGAGGTCCACAATGCCCTTGAATACGACAGTGCGGCGTTTTTCGCGCTGGTCGAGGAAGACCACCGACATTTTGTTGCCTTCCATTGTCGCAGCCAGAAGTTTCATATCCTCAGTTTTCTTCAGTTCCACACGTCCCACAGGCTCCAACTCGCGGTTCAGTTTCACCAACTGCCAGTTGTCCTTGTCATCAAAATTTCTGGTTCCCCTCTCGCTCAGAGTCACCCACAGATCGCAGTCATCCACCGACCCGACATACCTGCCGTTGAGCACCATGTCGCGGTCTGTCTGAGCGCTTTCTATTCCTTTCGACAAGTTGATGAATCCTTCTTGACCCATCGTTACAATCGCCACCGATATGGCAGCAACAAAGCATAATACTTTTTTCATAATCCTATAATTTTATGTTATTTTTTCATTCTATTATTTTACAATTCAATTCCTCATCCCTCTCAGCCTTATGAAGGGGACCATCATCTCCTCCATCGATAGGCCACCGTGCTGGAAGGTACCGGAATAGTAACGGACATACTCATTGTAGTTGTTGGGGTAAGCGAAGAAATCGCTCCCACGGCAGAAGATATAGGGGCTGGTGACGTGGAGTCGGGGCAGGAATATCTTGGAGGGGTCCTTGACCTCCATAACATCACGGGGATTGTAGTCGAGCAGACGCCCCTGCTTATAGCGCAGGTTGACACTGATTTCGCGGTCGCCCTTGACCTTTACGGGGCGGTCAATGCGAACACTGCCATGGTCGGTAGTGATGATAATATCAACCTCCTTGTCCGACAGGGATTTAATAAGTTCCAACAAGGGAGAATGTTCAAGCCACGAAAGCGTCAGGCTACGGTAGGCTTTCTCGTCGACGGCGAGCTCACGCACGATATCGCTGTCGGTACGGGCGTGACTGAGCATATCGATAAAGTTGTAAATGATAACATTGAGCCCGTTGCGCATCAGTTCCGGCACGCGTTCCACAAGCTTGTGCCCATACTGCGCGTTAAGCACCTTACTGTAGCTCATCTTGAGGTTGAGACCATGACGCCGCAGGTTCTCGCCCAGCAACTCGCTCTCATACTGGTTCTTCCACCCTTCCTCGTTCTCGTTAACCCAGAACTGCGGGTATTTTCGCTCTATCTCACCGGGCATGAGGCCGGCGAACATGGCGTTGCGGGCAAACTGGGTGGTGGTGGGCAAGATGGCATAATAGATATCCTCGCGCTCGGTGCGCAGGTAGCGTTCCACCATGGGCTGGACAAACTTCCACTGGTCGTAGCGGAAATTATCTATGACGATGAGGAATGTCGGCCTCTTGTTCTCGAGCAACGGGAACATGCGCTCCTTGAGGACAGTGGGCGACATCAGGGGCTTCTCCTTGCGGCCGCCAAGCCAGTCGACATAATTCTCTTCGACAAAACGGCAGAACTGCTGGTTGGCTTCGCGCTTCTGCGAAAGGAAGATATCGTGGATATTGTCGTCCTCGGTGCCGCTGAGTTCCAACTCCCAGTAAACCAGACGACGGTAAACCTCGCACCATTCCTCGGTCGTCATACGGCCCTGGAGCTGCATCCCTATCTCGCGGAACTGCTGCTGGTAGCCCATGGTGCTGTGCTCGCTCTGAAGCCGTCCAAGCTCGGTATGCTTCTTCACCGTGAGCCATATCTGGTTTGGATTCACGGGCTTGATAAGATAGTCGCTGATTTTCCCGCCAAGCGCGTCCTCCATCACACCCTCTTCCTCGCTTTTGGTAATCATCACCACCGGCAGCTGCGGCCAGCGCTCCTTGATTTCCTTCAAGGTGTCGAGGCCACTGAGGCCGGGCATCTGCTCGTCAAGGAAGACGATGTCGGGCAGCCCCTGTGCCAACTCGTCAAGCGCGTCGCGCCCCGACTGCACGGGAATCACCCGGCAGCCTTTCTCTTCCAAGAACAGTATATGCGGTTTCAGCAAGTCTATCTCGTCATCAGCCCAGAGAATGGTAGTGTCCATAGTACAAATTTGTTCTTTTTTCGCTTCTTTGTAACGCAGAAAAAAAGGTTTTATTGCCCTATTATAATAATTTTTATGTATTTTTGCATCCTCATTTCGCAGTCTAAGAACGCCGTATGACACTGACTGACATATATCAAGACAGCAAGATAGTCAAATCTTTGGCCGAGCGCCTTGCCCAACGGCAGGCACGTCTGCATGTAGACGGCATGACAGGCTCCCTGCCGACAGCGGTCATTGCCGGGGTGGCGAAACGTCTACCCATAGTGAGTCAGCTGCTGATTGCCCCGGGCAAGGAGGAGGCCTTCTACCTGCAAAACGACCTCGAAGCCTTGCTAACAGGAGACAAGGAATCAGTAGACAAGGAGGAAAGGAGGGTGATGCTCTTCCCTACAAGCTACCGCAAGGCTTACCGCCACGACGCCGAACAGACCGAAAACGCCAATGTGCTGATGCGGTCGGAGGTGGTGAAGGCCCTCGACGGTGGCGAACCCGTAGTGATAGTCACCTTCCCCGAGGCGCTGAGCGAGAAGGTGGTTTCGAGCCGCACCTTCAACGCCAACACCCTGCGTCTGACCCGTGGGCAGAAGCAGGACATGTGGGAGGTGGTGGAACGGCTGCAGGAGTTGGGGTTCGAGCGCGAGGACTTTGTCGTCGAGCCCGGCCAATATGCCGTGCGCGGCGGCATCGTGGATGTCTATGGTTTCGCATCCGACCTCCCCTACCGCATCGAGTTCTTTGACGACGAGGTGGACTCGCTGCGCACCTACGACACTGTGAGCCAACTCAGTGTAAAGCAGCTCGACCGCATTGACATTGTGCCGCGCATGTCGGACATGACAGTCTCGGAAGACCGGAAAGTCAGCCTCCTGGAGTATTTCGGCAGCGAGGACATCGTGTGGGTGCAGAGTCTGATGCTGGCGACAGAAAAAATAGAGTCGCTCCTGGCCGACACCCGCAAGGCCTACGAGGAGCGGCTCGCCGACAAAGAGCACCCCGTGGCCGGCATCCTGCCGAAGCCCGAAGAGATGAGCTGCTCTGCCAACGAGTTCCTCCATAAACTGCTCGACTGCAAGATTGTGGAATACGGGAACAGCCATTATTTCAAAGCAGAGAGTGGAAAGTGGAAAGTGAATAGTGAACCACAGCCCGCCTTCAACAAGCAGTTCGACCTGCTCGAGGGCAACCTCCAACACTATTCCGAACTCGGCTACCGGATCCTCGTCACCGTCGGCAACGACAGCCAGAAGAAACGCTTGAAAAAAATCCTCGAAAAAGCCACCCATAATTTCAACTTTCAATTCTCAATTTTCAATTTAAGCCACGGTTTCATCGACCACGACGAGAAGCTCCTCTGCTATACCGACCACGAAATCTTCGAACGCTACCACAAATACACCGTCAAGGACCTCCGCGCCACCCATGAGGCCATGACGCTCAAAGAGCTCTTTGAGCTAAAGCCCGGCGACTTCGTCACCCATATCGACTACGGCGTGGGGCGCTTCTCCGGCCTCGAGAAAGTCACCACGGGCGGCAAGAGCCAGGAACTCATACGTCTGATTTACAAAGGGGGCGACGTCCTCTACATCTCCATCCACGGTCTGCACAAAATCAGCCGCTATGTGGGGCGCGAGGGCGAGGCGCCGCAGCTCAACCGCCTGGGCTCCAACACCTGGCAGGTACTCAAGCAAAAAACCAAACGGCAGGTCAAGGACATCGCCCGCGACCTCATCGCCCTCTATGCCAAGCGCAAAGCGTCACACGGCTTCGCCTTCAGCGCCGACGGCGAACTGCAGCAGCAGCTCGAGGCCTCGTTCCAGTACGAGGACACCCCCGACCAGCTTAAAGCCACCCTCGCCGTCAAGCACGACATGGAGGCCTGGGCACCCATGGACCGCCTCGTCTGCGGCGATGTGGGATTCGGCAAGACCGAGGTGGCCATCCGTGCCGCCTTCAAGGCCTGTTGCGACTCCAAGCAGGTGGCCATCCTCGTCCCCTCCACCGTCCTCGCCTTCCAGCACTACAACACCTTCCGCCAGCGCCTGAAAGACATGCCCGTGCGGGTCGACTACCTCAACCGCTTCCGCTCCGCCAAAGAACGGAAGCAGCTCTACCGCGACGTCGAGTCGGGCAAGACAGACATCCTCATCGGCACCCACGCCATCACCAACAAAGAACTCAAATTCAAAGACCTCGGGCTCCTCATCATCGACGAGGAGCAGAAATTCGGCGTCAGCGTCAAGGAGAAACTCAAGCAGATGAAAGTGGGCGTCGACTGCCTCACCCTCACCGCCACGCCCATCCCGCGCACCCTCCAGTTCTCGCTCATGGGCGCCCGCGACCTCAGCGTCATCCAGACCCCGCCGCCCAACCGCCAACCCATCGAGACCGAACTCTCCGACTTCAACGAAGAGCTCATCCGCGACGCCATCACCTACGAGATGAGCCGCGGCGGCCAGACCTTCTTCATCTCCAACCGTGTGGAGAACCTGCCCGAGATGGCGGGCCTCGTGCAGCGCCTCGTCCCCGACGCCCGCGTGGCCATGGCCCACGGGCGCATGGAGGGCAAAGACACCGAGGAGACCCTCATGCGATTCCTCGAAGGCGACCTCGACGTGCTCGTGGCCACCTCCATCGTCGAGAACGGCCTCGACATCCCCAACGCCAACACCATGATAATCAACAACGCCCACCAGTTCGGACTCTCCGACCTCCACCAGATGCGCGGCCGCGTGGGTCGCTCGAACCGCAAAGCCTTCTGCTACCTCCTCATCCCCTCCTACCTCACCCTCACCCCCGACGCCCAGCGGCGCCTCAAAGCTATCGAGGAATTCTCCAACATCGGCTCCGGATTCAACATCGCCATGCGCGACCTCGACATCCGCGGCGCCGGCAACATCCTCGGCGCCGAACAGTCGGGCTTCATCTCCGAAATAGGCTACGACATGTACCACAAAATACTCAACGAAGCCATCGACGAACTGAAAGAGAGCGACTTCAAGGAACTCTTCGCCGCCGAGGCCGAAGAGAAAAGAGAATACGTGCGCGAATGCACCATCGAGACCGACCTCGAAGTGCTACTGCCCGACGACTACGTCACCTCGGGCACCGAACGCCTGGCACTCTACAAAGAGCTCAACGAACTCACCGCCGAAGAGGAACTTGCCGCCTACCGCGCCCGCCTGGAAGACCGCTTCGGAGCGGTGCCGCCGTGCGCCGACGAGCTCATCAGCACCATCACCCTGCGCCGCATGGCCAAAGAATTCGGCATCGAGAAAATCATCCTCAAACAAGGCCGCATGGTGCTGCACCTGGTCTCAAACCCAAAAGGGAACGCGACCAACGGGAGCGAAACCCTTCACCCCTTCTACCAAAGCGGCAACTTCATGAAAGTCATCCGCTACGCCCAGGCCAACCCCCGTACCGCCCACCTCAAAGAAACCCCCGAACGACTCAGCATCGGCATCGACAACATCCCCTCCATCGCCGCCGCCCTCGAACAAATGAAAACACTAACACAATAAAAGTCATAAAGTCGTAAAGTTCTCAATTCTAAATTCTTAATTCTCAATTCTTAATTCTTGAATTACATGAGGCATCACTTCATCATAAACCCCTGCGCCGGAGGAACAAACCACGCAAACACAATATCAGACCAAATAAAAACACTGGGCATCGACTCCTCAATCTATATCACCCAGTACGCACAAGATGCAACACGCTATGTCAGCGAGTGCTGCCGTCAACACCCCGACGAAGCGCTGCGTTTCTACGCCTGTGGTGGCGACGGCACACTGAACGAGGTGGCCTCCGGCGCTGTCGGACACCCCAACGCCGAAGTGGGTTGCTATCCCTCCGGCAGCGGCAACGACTATGTAAAGTACTGGCCCAATGCCGACTTCCACAACCTTCGCGCCCTAACGGAAGCGTCCTCCACCGAAGTGGACATGATGCGGGTGACCTATGACGACGGCCAGCGCTACTGCCTCAATGCCTTCCATATTGGTTTTGAGGCCGAGGTGTGCCGCGAGATGTCCAATGTGAGACGTAAACCCCTGATAGGTGGCCGCATGACCTATACCACTGCCATCGTGAAGAGCCTCTTCACGGGTCGCCGCACCCCTTGTCGCATCATTGTCGACGGCCAATTGTGGCACGAGGGCGACCTTCTGCTGGCCTCGCTGGCCAACGGCCGCTATATCGGTGGCGGTTACAAATGTGCCCCACGCTCGATGAACGACGACGGCCTCATCGAGGTCGCCAAACTCACACCCATTTCCCTCCTCCGCTTCGCTCGCAGCATTGGCTACTACCGACGCGGCGAGCACCTCGATGCCGAGAAACTGCGCGACATCGTCGACTACCGCCGTGGGAGCACCGCCGTGGTCGAGAGCGACCGCCGCTTCCATATCGGCATCGATGGCGAGCTCCTCAGCGGCACCCGCTTCGAGATAGAGAATCTCCCACGCGTCCTCCGCTTCCTTGTGCCGTAAGAAAAGCCCCACGGCAGGTTGCCGTGGGGCCTGTCAAATAGCTGTCACAAAAGAGAATTACCTGATTACCACGATGCGGCGGGCAGGGGCGTCGCCAACCTTGACGAGGTAGACTCCGCTGGCAGGCACATCGAAGATAATCTTCCCGTTATCCTCTCTCTTCCTACCGTTCACCATGCGGCCTACGACATCGTACAGCCACACCGGATGCCCCTCGGCACCCTCGACGACGATGGCCCCGTCCTGCTGGAATAGCTTCACATTGACAGCCCTCACATTGTCAACGCCCACATACACTGTGTCGTAGATATAAACCGTGTCGTAGAGCGTGATATAGATGGTGTCATACTCCGTCAGCACCAGCATGTCGGTCACCGTCACCAGCGTAGTGTCGTGGACGGTGTTGGTCACCGTGTCGTGGATATACTCCGTCACAGTGGTGGTGTCGTGCACCGGATACGGCACATCGATATAGGCGGTGTCGTGGACATAAACATACGTGGTGTCATAGATATCGATGTAGGTGGTGTCGTGGACAGGATAGGGGACATCAATATAGGTGGTGTCATGCACCTGCACGTAGGTAGTGTCATGTATGTTGACATAGGTAGTGTCGTGGACGTCGACGAAGGTCGTGTCATGAACGGTCCGGGTGATAGTGAGCCAGAGGGTGACGGTGCTGTCGCAGTCGTTGGCAGCTGACCAGGAATGCTGGTAGATGCCGGAGGCGGTGTAGGTGCTGTCGGCCCAGCTGTAGCTCTCCATAGCGCTGACGGTGTCGGTGCGGTTGCTGCCATGGTTGACGATGAGGTAGTGCGTGACGATGCTGTCACAGCCGTCCATAGTTGAAAGGGTATCCATCAGCTCTGTCGAAGAGGTATAGGTGGTGCCGCGCCATGTGTAGCTGTCGCAGACAACGATGCTGTCACTGTTTGTCACCGTTGTGCATGGGATGGCAGCGAACACAGGGAATCCTCCATTCACGTTGGCCGAATCTGCAGCCCAGTGGCGATAGATTCCTTCGGAATTATTGGCATCCACCCAAGCGTTGAGGGCATCAACCAAATCGGTGTAGGAAGCACCATTGACATAAGGAGGAGTGTTGAGAGTCCAATTAGTGCCGCTGCTTGAAAAGCTAGAATTATTAGTTATGATACTGTTGTTGCTAGTGATAGGGAGCGATGTTTCGTAGTCTTTATAGTAGCAATTAGAAACAAGATATGGTCTGCCACCTATGCCTGTAATAATACCTGGACAAGCAAATGAATTTGCAATTTCACTTGTCACATAGCAATTAATAATTGTATTATCAAATGGAACACCACAAACACCACCAATATGACCTGCTGTGGAATTGACTTTAACAATATCTCGTCTTGATGAAACCGAACCAATAAAACATGTATTTGCTATGGTACATGCTTTATCGAAATCAGTACGTTGATGCCAGCCGATGATACCTCCTACATTTTCAATTCCCCGGACACTACCAGTCACTGAACAGTTTACTATTCTATTATTATACGCCCGCCCTGCAATTGCACCAACATTGTTTTCCCCTTGAATATTACATTGAGTTAGTGCTAGATTGTATACATCTCCGTTCATAATGCCGAATAATCCCTGATAGTCAGCTAAATCATTGCAATATAATCCTGATATAGTATGATTATTCCCGTTAAATGAAGTACAATACAGTTGATGCGACCAATCTTTTCCTCCAATAGGTGTCCATCTATAAGCACTAAGATCAATGTCTGCTGTCAAAAAAATTTGTTTATCCTCGAAACGGTTTTGATTACACCCATTTAATTCATTTACTACACTCGAAAGCCAAGACAGCCCTTCGGCACTTGAAATGTAAACATTTCCAACTGAGTCCTCTTGATATCCTTCTGGCTGCGAAGTTACCACTTCTGTCCAGTGCAACTTATCTGGTATATACGTAATTGGGCCAATCCAGTTGCTTCGATTATTATTATCGCACACAGCTCGAATATAAAAATCTAAAGGTATACCAACAGGAAAAATATCTATAATACAGGGATTACTGTTTACACTAACAATAGATCCCGAATCAATTCCCCGAAGTGAAGAAACATACAGAATTTCCCAACTATTTGGTGTACCCACTTGATCCCATTGGACTTTTGTTGAGATAGTGGAGTCTCCTATTTGAGTTGCATTACTAATCTGAATATTAGACGGATTGTAGCAGGATGGAGTGAATCTTGTTGAAAAAACAGCCAAGGTATCCTCCAAGTCTTTTTTCCATGTAAATAGTTCTTGATTGTTTTGTTGAATAACTGTCTCTTATACACATCT
>LXOW01083474.1_pt1 | contig 14742 bp, 12 predicted proteins | sample 1368591 | NCBI WGS metagenome assembly LXOW01 (sample SAMN04884650, study PRJNA319009) | bovine gut metagenome | isolation source: Cow rumen | host: Bos taurus | place: Italy: Legnaro (PD) | collected 2014-07-09 | reverse complement strand
AAATCAAAGGGTTGCCGGCGCGTATAGACGTAGGTCTGGATGCCGTATTCCAGCGCTTCGCCCTCGGCTTCTTCCTCCTCTTCTTCGCCTTCGATGGCGGCAATCCACGCGGCGGATGTCGCGACGGCGTCGAAATCGAACATTCCCGTATAGATAATTTCGTCGAGGTCGATATCGCCGTAATTGCATTCCAGCACCTTGGCGCCTGGGTTGATGCCCTTGACAATCGCACGGAGTTGCTCCAGTTCTTCGGCAGAGACCTCCGCGGCCTTGTTCAGCAGCACGATGTTGCAAAATTCCACCTGCTCGATGATCAGCCGTTCCAGGTCCTCTTCGTCGAGGTCCTCGCGTCCCAGCGCTTTTCCGCCGGCAAATTCGTCCCGCATCCGCAGGGCGTCCACCACTGTCACGATGCAGTCCAGATAGGGCATGTCGCCCATGACGAACTGGTCCGCATAAGAAGGCATCGTGCTGATGGTCTGGGCGATCGGCGCGGGTTCGCAGATGCCGCTGGCTTCGATGACGATATAGTCGAATTTGCGCATCGTCGTCAGTTCGGCGAGTTGGGCGATCAGGTCCGTTTTCAGCGTGCAGCAGATGCAGCCGTTCTGCAGGGCGACGAGCGAATCGTCGGTGCGGCTGGCGATGCCGCCTTTTTCAATGAGCGAAGCATCGATATTGACGGAGCCTATATCGTTGACAATAACGGCGAAACGGATGCCTTTCCGGTTGGCGAGTATCCGGTTCAGCAGTGTCGTTTTCCCGCTTCCCAGATAGCCGGTAAGCAGCAGGACCGGCACCTGCCTGTTTTGGAGTTCCATAGTGCCGCAAAGATANNCTGCCCAGATAGCCGGTTAGCAGCAGGACCGGCACCTGCCTGTTTTGGAGTTCCATAGTGCCGCAAAGATACGGCTTATTTCTTTTTTTCGACCCAAAAATCGGCAAAACTTAACACTTCGTCGCGCAGCAGGTAGGAGAGGCTGCGGTCCGTCCCGAAATTGCGGTAAAGCCCCCACTTGGGCCGCATGCCGGTGGTGCCGGTGCGCCAGAGGGACAGGCCCTTCTCGTCGATGCTGACCAGCGTTTTCCCGTCGCTGATGCGGGTGATGAGCAGCCTGTAACTGCCGTTGTCGTCGAAGGTGACGGTCTCCTCGACGCTGACCCATTGCCCGAGGAAGGCGCCCAGGTCGGTTTTGGCGAGGTACACGTTTCCGGAGCCCTGTTCGGTGGGCGGGACGAAGCGGACCTGGAACTGCTGCTTGCCGTTGGAAAGGCTCACGCAGGTAAAGGTGACCGACGGCAGGGAGATGTCCGCCGTGCCTTCTTTGTTGTCGAGCCCCTTGAGCTGGTGGACGTGCGCGAATTTATTCGTGGTCTGCATCCCTTCCGGCAGACGGAATTTCCAGCTGAAATGCATCGTTTCGCCCTTCTGCGCCACCATGTCGGAGGGGGAGTGGGCGTCGGTCTTGATTTCATTGCGCTGACGGTCCCGTACGTTGGTCTTGCCGCGGTCGTCGTCATTGTCGATGTGCATGTAGAAATCGAATACAAATTTTCCTAGCGCCACGTCAAAGCGCTGGCGGATATGGCGGAACGGAGCCTGCGCGTGCGCTCCGGATTTGTCCGGAGTCTCATAATTATAGCCGCTGGCGGTAATCAGCGCGTAGGTGCCTTCGTCATTGCCGTCGGCGGCGAGCATCCCGGCGGGGACGGACGGGGAAGGGGGTGTGACGGGAGCGGTACCTTGTCCGGACGGCGTGCAGGAAATCAGTCCGCCGACAAGAAGCGTCAGTATGGGGAACATATCGGTAAATATTTTATATATTTGCATGGATGAAATTGGTCCACCAATCGCAAATATACTGATTTTCACATATTATCCCACCATGAAAAGGATTTTTTTACTCGCCTTGTTGACGCTTGCAGCTGCGTTGCCACTCGGCGCCCAGCAGGTAACCAACCGCTACGCCATGAAACTCATGCAGAATGAGGACGGCACTTATTCCCTGCTCAAGGAAAAGAACTACCGGAAGATCGAGGGTCTGGACCTGGACGCCATCCCGGACCTCCTCACACCCTATACGCATCAGAACGACAGGCTTACGGGCAAATTATACAATAAGGTCGAAACCGAGGAAATCGTTTATAAGACGGAAAACGGCCGCGAACTGAAAATCGCCGTTGACAAGGCGCTCGACCCCGCCGGTCCCGCTCCGGTGATGTTTTTCTGCCACGGCGGCGGCTGGGCCCGCGGAAACTTTGACGCCAGCCGCTCTCTGTCGAAGTATCTCGCGCAGCAGCACGGCATTACCGGTGTGCGCATCGAATATTCCCTGGCCGGCCCCGAAGACGTGAATGTCAACGTTTCCCTGCAGGATGTGCTGGACGCGATGGCGTATGTGTCCGCCCATGCCGCTGAGCTGGGCGTTGACGTGAAGCGCATGGGGATGCTCGGGACATCGGCCGGCGGCCACCTGGGCGCCTGCGCGGCCATAAGGTTCCCCGATACGAAACTGTTCGTGGGCTACAGCGGCATTTATGACCTGACAGCGGCGGCCATCGTCCAGCAAACGAAGGACCCGGTGCGCATCGCCTATTTCTGTGACCGCGATCCCGACGTCCTGCGCGCCGTCTCTCCGCTGCTGATGCTGCCCAAGCGTACGTCCCTGAAGGCCCTTTTGGTCTGTGGAACCGCCGATATTACCGTAGAATGCAGCCAAAGCCGCGATTTCGCCGATGCGCTGAAGCGCCGCAAAGGCATCGCGGAACTGCTCTGCTATCCCAATTACGATCACAACCTTTCCTCGAAGACTTCCGATAAGATGGAGGAAATCTTCTTCAAGACGGTCGATTATATCGTGGAAAATCTCTAAATCCCGATTCTGGGAACGTCCGCCAACACTTTTTCGGCCAGGCGGGTAATGGCTTGAAAATGCTGCTCGATGCACTGCCCGGCTGCATCCGCGTCCTGTGCGCGGATGCAGTCGAGCATTTTTTTATGCTCGAGGTAAATCTGCTGCGCGGGCATCGCGCAGGCGCTGTAATGGCGGTAATATTTCAGCACTTCGGGCGTAATGGTCAGCAGCAGGGAGGCGATGACCGGATTGTGTGAGGCCTTGGCTATCGTGAGATGGAAGGCGAGGTCCTTTTCATCGCGCAGCGGCGTTTCCATATTGGCCTGGAAATCCGCAAGGGCGCGCTCAAGGCGCAGCAGGTCCTCTTCTGTACGCAGCGTGGCGCAGCGCCGGATGGCCTCCTTTTCAAGCAGGACGCGGACGCTGACCAGGGACCTGAAATCGAAGCTGCCCGCTTCCCGCATTTCCCGGATCTGGTTGCGCAATACGGAAGGGGAGTAGTCGGCGAGCACCGATCCGCTTTGCGGGTAGGTGCGCAGGATGCCGTAAAACTCCATCCGCTGCAGGGCAAGGCGCACGTTGGAACGGCTGACGCCGAGCATCTCGGCGAGTCTCCGTTCGGACGGGATGCGCTCTCCCGGAATCAGCCTTCCGGCATTCAGGAGAGTGATCATTCCGTCCAGAATGGCAGCAATATGGTCGTCTTGTTTATGCAGTACCGCTCTGTTCATATCTACTGCAAAGATAGTAAAATTTCTAAAAATCCTGCGACGTTAGGGCGCATTTACCCGGATAGGGTTGTGCAGCAACAAGCGACCGTTGCCGCAGGATTTTTAATGTGCCGAAACTGAAAAATCGGCGAACCATAACGTTTCGTCCCGGAGTTGGGAGGCCGCAGAGCGACCTTCCCCGAACCAGCGGTAGATTCCCCACTTGGGCCGCATTCCCTGCGCGCCGCTTCTCCACATGCAGGCAGGGGCGTCCTGGATGTTCACCAGCGTTTTCGCATCCCGGATTCTCCGGATGCTTACGCTGTAGGACCCGGATGCGGAACAGACCATACGCTCCGTCACGCTTACCCATTCTCCAAGAAAATCGGAAAGGTTCACTTTCGCAAGGTATTTGAGCGTGCTCCCTTCCGACGACGGGGATACGTGGATCACCTGGAACTCCTGGCCGCTTCCTGCCGTCCGGCAGGTAAAGGTGATGAGCGGCTGGCTTATATCCGCCGTGCCCGCGCTGTTGTCCACGCCCTTTATCTGGTGTACGTGCGTGAAGGCCGTGGTGGTCTTCATCCCTTCCGGCAGCCGGAAGAGCCAGCTGTTTTCCAGCGTCTGCCCCTGCGCGGCGACCATCGAGGCCGGGGAGGAGTTGTCGGTTTTCAGTTCATTGCGCTGCCGGTCAATATCCTCGCCCTTGTTGGTATCCGTATCGATGTGGATGTCGAAGGCGAAGACGTAGCGTCCCAGACTGCCGTCATATTCCTGGCGGATATGCTTGACTGCGGGACTGTGGTCCGCGTCCGGAGTCTCGTAATTATAGCCCTTCGCCCGGATGAGGCTGTAGGTGCCCCCGTCGTCACCATTGGCGACGAGGGTACCTTCAGCCGTGGGGTCAACCGAGGGGACCGAAATCCTTCATAGCGGTTGGATTTGCGGGCCGAATTCCTTGTACTCATCCACAAGGGTGAATGCTCCGGTAGCGGTGTCGAAACTCGCAATCGGATTCATATCGAGCGTGGTGACATTGCTCAGGCCGCTCTTGTCCTTGGCGTCCGCTATGGTCCAACTCTTGCCTCCGGCAAGTGTTCCGTAGCAGTAATTGTCGGAGGCCGTACCCTCATAGTTGGCTTTGTTGTCGTTGGTAGGCTGTCCGAATTTCAGGAACTTGGCATTGCTGCCGATGTTGGTGCCGTCTGCAACCCATGCGATATTGCCCGTTACTTCGGCGGAAGAAATGTTCCACGAGCGGAAGTAGCCGTTGGATGCCGCGATATTATAGAACAGGTTGTTGCTCAGGAAGAGCGCCTGGGTGCCTGAATCATCGGTGATGGAGGCACTGGTGTCGAATATCTGGCTGTTCAGGGCTGTTGCGCTGGAGGTGTAGAACACGTTGTCCGTAAAAGCGAAAAACTCATAGCTTGCAAGGCTTGTTGCCCCGGAACTGATGGCAATAAGTTTTACCGATGCCGCATCGAACTCGAAACGGTTTCCCGTGAACAAGATATTCTTTACCCCCTTGGCGAGGTAGGAGCTGTTGGGGGTATAGACGGACCTTGTAATGTTCCGTATATCGCAGCTATAGAAGCTCAGTTCATCCGCGTCAGAGTCGTTGTCCTTCTTGGTGATGAATTGTCCGCTTGTCATAGCCGCCATATCCACAATGAGGTTGTCGAAGATCAGCGACCCTGATTTCAGCAGGAAGGATTTGCCGCTTGTCCCGGTATATGTGGCTGGATGTGCGGGGTCGTTGCTGGCAAGAACCACTCTATCCGTAACGGTGACTTCCGAGCTGTTCGTGATGCTCGCGGAGGCTTCCAGGAAGATGACCCCCGTGATTCCGGTCTTGAAATTCGTGCCCGTTTTAAGCAGCGTCGCATCTCCGTCCGTCGCCTTGTTGTAGGTCATGCCGGCAATGAGGACATCGAATCCGGCATTGTACACGGCGTACCGGTCATAAGCGAAGGTGACGTTTGCATCGCTGAAACGTCCCAGGGGATAGAGGGTCTTCCGGGCGATTTGAAGGGCACGGCTTCCCGTGCGGCTTGCCACCTGGGCATCCTCGGTGATAAGTTTTGCCGTAAAGCCTTCCTGGGAATTGCTCCCCGTATGGCGCACGCTCACATAATAAGTTTCCCCTTTCACAAAAGCGGAGCCCTCTTCAGCCTTGAGACTCACATCCTTGTAATTCGGGGTCCCGGTACTAACACTGCTGGGACCGGAAGCACCTACGGGATTATTAAAAGTCGTCCGTCCAGTCATCGCACGGCTTCCGGAAAATTCCGCATAGACCACATTGTCGTAATCCACGCTGAAACTCAGCAGCGCGCCGATCAGGCGGAAGCGGATGGAAGGATTCGGCGTCTCTCCGGTAATCTCTGCGGAGCCGACCGACACGAGCGCCTCCGGGTCGAAACTTCCTGCGACTGCCGTCTGCTCCCGGGGGAAATCTGTCTCGCATGCACCTGTCTCGACATTGGCACTGATCGCCGCGGAATAGGGATAAATGGCGATAAAGCGGGTGGCACCCTCGCTCACCGTACCGGAGAAGGAGGTCCGGGCTCCGTCTTCGTCCGCCGTAAATACATTGGGCGTGGAGGACAGGTTGTCATAGACGGCAATCCTGTCGCCCTTCTTCCATGCAAAAGTGAGTTTTTTGTTTTCGGTATCGACCGTCCCCACCTCCAGTTTTGAAGCGTCCGCGTTTTCCAGTTCTTCGTCCAGACTGATGGTCGCGTTGAACGTCATGGGGACTTTGGCCGTCTCGGGGCCGTAGGGATTCTCCTTTTCAACGGTCTGGCAGGAAACGAATGCCGCCAGCACCAGGGCTGAGAATAAATAAATCTTTTTCATAGCTGCATTCATTTTACCATTCATATTCATCTTCGATGGTCACGTCTTCCACGGCGCTGTTCGTATAGTTGCCGCTCGTACAGCTGATAGCCTTATTCCCGATAATCAGAGGATTGGCATTAGGACTCTGGTATTCTTTTCTTTTCATGTCCGGATGGAATTACGAGAAGAGAACTCCTCCGTTGATGTCGATGGCGGTGCCGGTAATGTATGAGGATTCTTCGCAGGCGAGGAAGCAGACCAGGTCGGCGACTTCGCGGGCTTCGCCTTCGCGGCGCAGGGGAGCGGTATTGTGCAGGTTCTGACGGGCTTCGGGTTTGGTAAAGCGGTCGTGGAACGAGGTATTGATCATACCGGGGGCGAGCGCATTCACGCGGATGCCCTGGGGGCCGAGTTCCTTGGCCATGGAGCGGGTGTGGCACATGACGGCCGCCTTCGCGGTAGCGTACATGGATGCGCCCGGACCGCCGCCGTCGCGTGCAGCCTGCGACGAGAAGTTGACGATGGAACCGCCTTCGGTCATCATGGGAACGGCCTCGCGGGTGCAGAGGAATACGCTGCGCATATTCACGTCCATCAGGAAATCATACCATTTCTCGTCCTGCTCGGTGATGAGTTTGCGTCCGACGATGCCGCCCACCACGTTCACCAGCACATGCAGGGTAGGGCCGAATGCTTCGGCGGCCTTGGCGAAGAGATTCTTCACGTCGGCGGCCTTGGTCATGTCGCCCTGTACGGCGATGGCCTGCCCGCCGTCCTTCTTGATCATTTCGAGGGTTTCCTTGGCATTGGCTTCATTGTCGAAGTAATTGAGGCATACCTTTGCCCCTTCCAATGCAAGTTTCACAGAGATTGCCCGCCCCAGATCGCGGGCGCCACCGGTCACGATGGCTACTTTTCCTTCAAGTCTTTTCATTTTTTTATCTTTAATTGGTTTGGTTGTATCTTGATTTCTGCTGGGTACGCAAATGGCTGAAGCCTCGGTGCCCGGCGATTTACTGCCGGTCTGCATCATGCTGGATTTTTCCGCCGAAACAGAACACGCAGATCAGGCTCAGCGGCACGAGGGAGGCCCCCATGATGAAGAAGGGCGTCCAGTTGTCTCCCGCCGTCAGCATCGGGATAAAGACCATCGTAAGGATGGTGCCGAGGACGGCGGCCGCACCGCCGAGCCCGGCCAGCGAGCCGATGCTCTTTCCCGTGTACATGTCACCGGGGAGCGTCTGGATATTGTTGATGGTGAACTGGTAGCCGAAAAGGATGACCGCCATCACGCTCACCGCCACCATGGGCTCCTGCACGAAGGCCACATAAATCAGCGACGGCAGCAGGATCACCGCACCAATCAGGATGGCAGCCTTGCGGGCGAATCCCACGCTGCGCCCCTTGTGGATAAAGTGGCTTGAGACCCAGCCTCCGGCAAGCGACCCCAGCGCGGCTCCTACATAGGGAATCCACATGTGGGTTGCCAGTTGTTTGATATCCATCCCGTATTTCTGTCCCAGATAGATGGGCAGCCAGGTGACGAACATCCACCAGATGGGATCCAGGAAGAAACGGCCGAGAATCACGGCGTAGCTTTTGCGGCGGGACAGCAGCTGTCCCCAGCTCAGGCCCTTGTCGTTGCTTACCTTGCATTCGGGCTGGCCGTTGACGATATACTCCTTCTCCTCTTCCGTAACCCAGGGATGCTCCTTGGGGCCTTTCTTATTGACCAGCAGCCACGGAACCACCCAGAGGGGAGCAAGCACGCCGATGGCGACAAAGGTCCACTTCCAGCCCACGGCGGCATAGATAAGTGCGATGAGGATGGGCGCAAGGATGGCACCGAGGGAGGCTCCTGCATTGAAGAATCCCTGGGCCATGGCCCTCTCTTTCTGCGGGAACCACTCGGCATTGCTCTTGACGGCTCCGGGCCACGGGCCAGCGACGCCGAGTCCCAGGCCGGCGCGGAATCCGGCGATCGACTTCACGCCTCCGGCGAAGGAAGTGAGCAGGTCGGAGATACCCCACACAATCGCCGAGATCGTGAATCCTTTGCGCGTACCGATCTTGTCGTACAGTTTTCCGGAGAAAAGCTGCGACAGGCCGTACGCAACCATGAACACCATATTGATGTCGCGGAAAAGTTTCTTGCTGAGGTCGTTGAACTCGGTTTCGCTCAGCCCTTCGGTGTTGATGAGCCCCAAATCTTCCACGATTTTGGCCCACATGATGCCGAGGGTGTTGCGGTCCAGGTAGTTAATGATGGTGACGAGCACGATAAGGCCCAGGACCCACCATCTCATTCCTTTGATTTTCATACCCTTACTTCTTTAGGAAGTCCGCCCGGTGGGGCGAGAAGATATCGATGAGCACGCCTTCCTCGAGGCAGACGCATCCGTGCAGTTCGTCGGGGGCCACATAATACCCGTCGCCCGACTTCAGCACTTTCTTCTTGCGTCCGATGGTGAGTTCGAACTTGCCGCTCTCCACATAGGTGGCCTGGCTGTGATAATGCTCGTGCATCTGGCCTATGGCACCCTTGTCAAAGTGCACCTTGACCACCATCAACTGGCCGTCATAACCCATAATCTGGCGTCTTACGCCCTCGCCGGCCTTCTCCCAGGGGAGTTTGGCGCCGATCTGAAAAGTTTCGCTTCTCGTCTTCATAATAAAAAGTTAATAATTGATTTTCATCGTATTTGTCGCGTAATCGACCGTGGCGGTTACGCTGTTTCCTCCCTTGAAGTCATAGCGGACCTTCATGCCGGAAGCGTCGTCGCTCAGGACGGTGACTCCCGTGCAGGAACGCTCCATGTCGGAGGCCAGTTCCACCTGCAGGTCATAGTGCCCGTGCGTTTCGATGCAGGAGGCGAAGAGGTGGTTCCCGCGCCCCGTTTCCCGCAACAGGAAGGAGGGCTCGCTGCGCAGGTTGAAGTCCGGGTCGTTCGCGCCGGAGCGCAGCAGGTAAATCTGCGAGTCCATCGTCGTGGCGGTGGTGATGCTGTAGAGTTTCGTGCCGCAGATCCAGGTGTAGGAAGTGCAGTCCTTGCCGCCCTTCGCTTCGGCTTCCACCCACAGGTGTTTGTATCCGGGGGCGCTGCCCATCGTCCGCATCGTCTCCATCGCCCGCTGATAGGGAACGGAAAGGCTGACCATGTGCCCGTTGTAGTGGATGGGGTAGTCATAACTGTGGCTGCCTGCGCTTTCGGCCTTCAGCAGGTCGATGATCAGCGGACCGCTGAGGAAGGGAATCCGGGCGAGGCCCATCCAGCGCTGCATGCGCACGCCCGGCGTGGCCGCGGTGTCGAGGGCGGCCACATACTGGAACGCCCTGTCGTCGTCCGAATAGGCGAGCAGGACGGGGGAGTAGCGCTCGGAGATGCTGATTTTCCCCTGGAAATGGGAGGTCTCGTCCACCACCAGCGTATTGTGCGCGACGGTGGTCATCGCGTAACTCTTGTTCTCCCGGGTATAGTGGCCCTTGTTTTTGGCTTCGATGTTCAGGAAACGGGATGCGCCATAATCGCTAATGACCTCGTTGCCGCTGTCGTACCAGGCAAAGGTGAGTTTGTCATAATGCCCGTGGCTCAGGCCGTGCGAAGTGGCCTTGAAAGTAAGGGCATCGTCATCTCCGCAGCGCAGGACGGCAAAGGCGCCGTCACGGCCCTCAGGCCCGTCGGTATATAGTCCACTGCGGAAAAAGGGATCTTTTGCCTGTCCGGCGGCAAGGTCCAACGCGGTACGGAAGCCCGCATCGGAGACGTTGACCTGTTTCTGATAGTCCCGTACGATGCTGAGAAGATAATCCTTGGAGGGGCAGTTGGCATAGACCACATCCGTGGCGCAAATCAGTTCCTGCGCCCAGTATCCTTTTTGCAGGGCGTCGTTGAAATGGAAGAATTCTCCGTGATAGGCGAGTTGTACCAGCACATCCATCGCCTTGAAAAGGATGCCGTCGCGGTATTCGAACACTTTCAGTTCCGGACGGTTGTGCTGCAGGCTCTCGGCAAAGAGCATGAAGGGCCAGATGGCATAGCGCAGATAGTAGGCGCCTTCGGTGAAGTAGCCTTCCGGCGAGAAGAGACTGTCCATCTGGCGGAGGAATCCGCCGCCGGGGCGGCTGCCGTACAGGGCCTTGTCCAAAAGGGCGTCGTCGCCCATCACGATGGCCGCCATGCCCACCGCGGCCTGGGCCCAGGTGCCGTGATTGTGCATTTTGTTGAAGGTGTCCTCATTGGCGCGGTTTTCCGGCGTGCCTTCCATGATGAAGGAACAGGCGGGGCGGAATACCCCGTTCTCAATGACCTTGCGCCCGGCCGGCTTGATGGCGTCATAGACGCAGTCGTAAGCCATGGAGAGATGCACCAGCCATACGCTCTCGTTGAGCGTCTGCCAGAACAGGCGGCCGCGGACGGGGGAGTTGGTCAGGGGATGCCAGTCCAGGGTGGGGTAGAGCTGCGCGTAGGCAAGCAGCATCTCTTCCACCTTGCGGGCGTATTTCTTGTCTCCGCTTACCTGATAGGCAAGCCCGCAATAATACATGTCATAATAATTGCGCTTGTGCGCCTCGTGCGTGTAGCCGCCGCCCCCGTCTTTCGGGACGGGCATTTCGAGCGGACGCCCAAGGGCGGTCTGCGCCTCCGCCATGACGCGCTCGAGCGAAGCGTCGAAGAGCGGCGCCTTGTCTGCGCGCTTGCGGATGGCTTTTACGCCGTCCCGGGTAAGGGTCAGCGAGGGATGCTCCACGGATGCCGCAAGGGTGCCGAGACTCAGCGTGCCGAACAGGATGGTAAGGATAAAGTACTTGATTTTCATTATCTTCCATTTTTAAGGATGGGGCCGGATTGGAAGAACCGGTTCCCCTTCAATGTAATCTTTTCCCAGGGGGCTTCGTCAAGCCGTATGCTGTAGCCGCCCCTGCCGCTGGCGTTAAAACGGCAGGAACTGATTTCCAGCACCTGTGCACCGATAATCTGGAGCACGGACCCGCGCACCTTGTTGCAGCAGTCGTCGAAACTGCAATCCCGGACAGTGACGTACGGACCGGCGGTGCTCTCATCGCTTCCGCCGCGCCGGATATTCACCGGAATGCCGAGGATCCGTTCGAAGTGGCAGCCTTCAATCAGCATATCGTCCGCATTGTATCTGCCTTTGTCCTCCGTTTCAGCGGCAAAGTTGACCGCATCTCCGCTGAGGGCGCTGAAATGGCAGTTCCGCAGGGTTACAGAGGTGGCAAAGGTCCCTTTCCCGCCCTTTACGGGCACGAATCCGCTTTCTCCGCAGTTGCTGAAACTGCAATCCTCGATCGTGAGGCTGTAGGGGCGGATCATCTTGGGCGCGGTGGTCACGATGGCCGATGCCAGGCTGTATCCGGGGAAGGCCTCTCCGCTGAACGAAAGTCCGCGGAGGACCGGTTCTCCGCCGTCCGCGATGGTAATGAAATTGTCTTTCGAGCGCCCTTGGAACACGAATCTGGGCGAGGCGCCGTCGGCCGCGCGGATTTCCAGGGGCTTGTCGATGACGAGCGCCCTCTCAAGGACATAGAGGCCGTCTTTCAGCAGGAGGGTCGAGCCCGCGGGGGCTTCTTCCACGAGGGTGGCAAGGGCCCCTGACGGTGATGTGTTCAGGATTTTGCCCGAAGTCCGGTCGGGGGAGGGCGCCCAGTCATACCACTTGGCGCCCCTGCCGGCGGCGAGTTCTTCCAGGGAGGGTTCCTCCGCGCAGGCCTGCGGGCACACGGTATTGTCCTTCCACAGGGTGCCTGCAGGCGGAAGCGTGCGTTCAAAGTCTTCGCCCGTATTGAATTCTATGCTTTTGCAGGCGGCGAAGGTGTTGCCTTCGATAAGGGTGTTCTTTACCTGCATATAGCGGTTGGGGAGGGAGTTCGGCACGCCGTACATAAGCGCGAGCGCAGAGAAGAAACGGTCTCCGGCGAGCCCCTGGAAGAGGTTGCCCAGCACCTTCTGGTCTTCGCCCACGATACGGATGCCGCCGGTATTGCGCTTCCCGTGTCCGAAGAAACGGTTGCCCTGCGCGACGTTCCGGTCTCCGTGGCGCAGCGCCAGCACGCCCTCGCACTCGTAGAAGTCGTTGCGGGCGATCAGGTTTTCGGAAGATTTGATTGAAACTACCTCCACCTCGCCGTTGCAGCGCAGGAACAGATTGTCGCAGATACGGCTGCGGGAATTCTGCATGCACTGGTGCGATGTGCCGACACGGATAGTCTCGGCGCCGTTGGAACCGTAAACTGGACGGGGGCCGAAGATATTGTGGTCGATGTTGTGGAAGTTCTCGTCGCATCCGTCATAATTGAGCATGACGATGAGGGTTACGCCGAGATTGAGTTTCCCGAGCAGGGAGCAGTGGTCCACGCTGTTGAACCTTCCGTAGAGATGTACGTAACTGTAGGCGGTCTGGCGCGAGGCCGGGTTGCAGTCGTCCAGCACGCAGTCGTGCATGCGGCAGTGCCGGGCCAGGGAATCCCCGTCGCGGAATTCGACGATGGCGCCCGAAAATGCGGTGCAGCCCTTGAAGAGCAGTCCGCTCACTTCGAGCCCCGTTCCGCTGATGTGCAGGGAACTTTCCCCGCTGAACTGCGCTCCTCCGGGTGTGCGGGGCATCACGACGACGGGATTGTCGGCCGTTCCGCGCCCTCTCCATCTCAGATCCAGGTCCGCGTAGTCGCCGTCTTTGAGGATAATCGTATCTCCCGGCGACGCGCTCTCCAGGACCTTGCCCGCCCGTTCGGCGGAAACGGGACATTTCCGGTCCGAACATCCGGCCGCCGCCAGCAACAGGGCCCAGAGGATGCCTGTGCGTATGATAATATGCTTTCTTACCATTTTGTTCCGGCTTTTTCCCTTACGGCGGACATGGATTCCGTATCATCCTTCACCTCCGGCTTCACCGTTGTCTTGTCAAGGCTGACGCCCTTGACGCTGCCTCCCCAGATGGTGTTATTCTCCCAAAAGATGGCGGAGGCGGGGGTGCCCTCCAGCACCTGGACGGGGATCATATACGATTTGGACGATACAAAAATATTGCCGCTGACTTTCAGATTCTGCGGTGCGCTGTCCTGGGTGGAGCGGGTGCCGTAATTGACGAAAAGCCCGTAGCGGCAGTCCACAAAGACGTTGTCCCGGACCGTCGCGTCCTTTACCGTCCAGTATCCGTTGAGCGCCGCTTCGCTTTCGCCTTTCACGATGCACAGGGCGCTTTTATAGTTCGTCCCCGTGAGGTTCAGGAACGTGTTTTTCTCCACGAGGTGGCCTTCGCCGATAATCCGCACTCCGCCGACTTCCGTCTTTCCGCCGGAAAGGAAATAATTCCCGCGGACGATGCAGTTGTTCCCGTGACGCAGTGTCAGGGTGCCTTCCCCTTCTTCGAAAAGGTTCCCCTCATAGAGGTTTCCGCAACTCTTGTTGGAGATGATTTCAGCCAGTTCACCGTTGCAGCGCTGGAAATGGTTGCCGCTCACGGTGCAGCAGGCGTCGGACATGGAAAAATCACTGGTCCCGATGCGTAGGGCCTCCTGGCCGTTGCGTGCTTTCCCGGCGTCGTCGTAATGGGTATAGGGGCGCGTGAAATAGTTGTTCCTGATGATATGGCGGGGGACAATGCCGTCCTCCATCCATACCACCATGAGGCAGCCCATGTTCCGCTTGTCGATGAAGGTGCAGGAGGAAATTTCATTGTGCTGCCCGTACAGGGAAACCCACTTCGTATCGACGGTGGAGGCTTTGCTGCCGCTCCCGTCGATTTTGCAGTCCGAAATCCTGCAGTGGCTGCTTCCTTTGGCGAAGGTCAGGACGGAGCCTTTGACCGAGGTGTCGAGCCCCTTGAAGCAAAAGCCCTCCGCGACGAGCCAGCTGCCCTGCAACTGGATGGACGATACGCCCGTAAAGATGACTTTCCCGGGGGTGCGGGCCTTCAGCGTAACCGGGGCGCCTTCCTTCCCGTTGCAGGTCATTTTGAGCGCTACGGCATCATAGGTGCCGTCTTCCCAGACGATGACCGTTCCCGGGACCGCCCCGCTCACCGCCTTCTTGAAAGAGGCGGCGTCGCTGACGGAGATGACGCTCTCGCCGGCGGGCAGGGGACCGGGGGTTGCGGAACCGGCATCCTGGCAGGCCCCCAGAAGGAGACCTGCCAGGACGGCGGCGTATTTGATGGACTGCTGATGCATCATTCCCCTGAAGCCTGGGACCAGTAGAGGTCGATTTCAATATAGCCCTCGCGGCTGGCGAGCGCAAGCCCCGTGGCGGGGTCCGCGCAGGTGATGTCGCGTATATACAGGTAACCGGAGCGCATGACATCGTCCGCCGAGGCGG
>LXOW01385380.1_pt1 | contig 14749 bp, 14 predicted proteins | sample 1368591 | NCBI WGS metagenome assembly LXOW01 (sample SAMN04884650, study PRJNA319009) | bovine gut metagenome | isolation source: Cow rumen | host: Bos taurus | place: Italy: Legnaro (PD) | collected 2014-07-09 | reverse complement strand
ATCCGGGAGGTTAATAAAATGAGAAGAATCGATAACTACCTGAAAAATGAAACGGATCAGCCTGTTCAGAACGGAAAAGTGCAGATTCCGCCTTTTGACAAGATGAGCCTGCATTTTGTCATTCCTCTTGTCAGTTTTTATGCTGTGATCGGCCTGCTGCTGCTCCTTCTGAACGATTGGGTCACCAATGTTGCAGCCTGGGCCGTTGCAGCCGGATTGATACTCTTTGGAGGATGGTTCCTCCTGAGGTACATCCGTTCCGATATTAGAAAACGTCTTGCAGGCGCGGATATGGCCATGGGTCTTGTTCTGCTCCTGGCAGGAATTCTGCTGATCTGCAGTCCTTCCGATATGCGGGAAGTCTTCCCGAAAATCTGGGGTCTTAGTCTGATCTTCGGCGGATTCCTTAAGATACAGTATGCCTTTGATGAAAAGAGTGTCAAAGTACAGCGCTGGTGGATTATGCTCATCTTCTCCGCAGTTTCCCTGGCAATCGGCATCCTTGCCTTGCTGAACAAATCTGTTTTCGGTGATAATCAGCACACTGTCATCGGTATTTTCATGGTAGGCGAAGCCATCCTGGACCTGGTAACCTATTTCCTTCTCTCCCGCGGCATGAAACTTCATTCCCCTGCTGTTGCAAGCGTCCCTGCAGCTGCCTCTGATCCTGTTCCGGTTTCTGCTCCTGTCCCGCAGCCGGAGTCTGAATCCACCGTTTCGGAGGACGAATAATGAAAAACGAAGCCCTTCAACGTTTTGTCGATGAAGCGGAGCACATCGTTTTTTTCGGTGGCGCCGGTGTGTCCACGGAATCCGGTATTCCGGATTTTCGCAGTGTCGACGGGCTGTATAACCAGAAATACGACTATCCTCCGGAGCAGATTCTTTCCCATACTTTCTTTATGCAGCGGCCGGAGGAGTTTTTCCGCTTTTACCGGGACAAGATGCTGCCCCTGGAAGCAAAGCCCAACGCGGCCCACCTGAAGCTTGCGGAATGGGAAAAAGCCGGCAGAATGACCGGTGTTGTCACCCAGAACATTGACGGTCTCCACCAGGCTGCCGGCAGCAGACTCGTTTTTGAGCTTCACGGCAGCATCCATCGTAATTACTGCATGAAGTGCCGAAAATTCTATCCCCCGGAATATATCCGTGACAGCCGCGATCCCGTTCCTGTCTGTTCCTGCGGCGGACGGATCAAACCGGATGTGGTTCTTTATGAAGAAGGGTTGGATAATGATGTAGTGGATGGTGCCATCCATGCTATCCGCTCTGCCGATCTCATGATTGTCGCCGGCACAAGTCTCACCGTGTATCCTGCCGCTGGCCTTCTACGCTATTTCCGCGGCAGGCGTCTTGTTCTGATTAACCGGGATGCCACAGCCATGGATGCGGAATGTGATCTTGTGCTTCATGAAAAAGTGGGCGAAATCCTCTCTTCCCTTTCCTGATTTTTCTCTTGACAAATCCTTCTCCCTTTTGTATGATTTGCATCCACACGCTTGCAGGATCAACAATCCGTAAGCCTCTGCGAATTCACTGATTCCGGCAGAGGCTTTTTGCTGTCCTTCCCGGAGAAAGGAAAACTAAATGAAATACTCAGTCACGCTCCCGGATCATCCGGCCGCACCGGAAGAGCATCTTCATCTGCAGCAAACCTGTGATGCCATCGACCGTGAAATCGCGGAAGTGGAAGCCCTCACCGGCGCGAAAGCCGGTGTCCACATGGATGTGCAGATGAAGGAGGATCCGGATCAGCAGGAAGAAGTCACCATCCAGCTTTTCCGTCTACAGCTGGACCGTCTTCGACAGCTTTCCATGGCTGCCGGGCAGGCCTATTTTGCACGCCTGGATTTCACGCCTGCCGGAGCTTCTCCCGAAATCTGGTATCTCGGCCGCTGGGGAGTTCTGGATCCCCTCACCTTTGATCCGATCGTGGTGGACTGGAGGTCTCCCGTTGCCAATCTCTACTATTCCGGCCAGATCGGCCCTATGGACTATACCGCTCCGGACGGACGTGTCACCGGTGAGCTGACCCTGAAACGCATGCTTACCGTACGTGAACAGAATCTTATCAGTCTTTTCGACAGCGGCATTGTCTCCCAGGAAGCCTATCTGCAGGAAGTTCTCGGTTCTGTTTCAACCGACCGCCTCCGGGAAATCGTTACTACCATCCAGGCGGAACAGAATATTGTTATCCGCCATCCTCTGACGCAGAATCTCCTTGTACAGGGATCTGCCGGCTCCGGAAAGACCACCATTGCTCTTCACCGTATTGCTTATCTTCTTTACACTTTCCAGAAAACCCTGAAACCCGAAAACATGATGATTCTGGCACCCAACCCTCTCTTCCTGTCCTACATTTCACAGGTCCTGCCGGATCTTGGCGTCGAAAGGGTTGTCCAGACCACTTTTGAAAGCTGGTGCCGGGAAGCTATGGGGAGCCGCATGCCGAAAATACGGCGGGAGAGCCGTCTGGAGAAAAACCTCTCCCTGCCGACGGAAGACCGCCTTTCCGCTGGCCGTATTCTGCGTATGAAGGGATCCCTCACATTCATGGAGCAGCTGGAATCCTGGCTGGACAGGCTCCAGACCATTCTCCTCCCAGAGTACGGTTTTAAGATGGCCGGCGTTGTTCTCATGGACCGTAATGAACTTGAAACGGTTTTCCTCCGGGATCTGCGTCATTTTCCCCTGGAATCCCGCATCAGTGAACTGAAAAAGATTATTCGCCGCCGCCTTCAGTCGGCCGTTTCCGCACTTCGCGACCGTTATGCAGAGATGACCGAACAGTTGGTACAGCGTACAATTTCATCCATGCCCGAATCTCCGGTCCGCCAGCGTAAAATCAAAGAGCTTTATCTTGCCCGTGACCAGCGCTATGCTGAGATTGACGCCCGCTCCGAAGAATATATGCGCCATTATCGTGAACGATTCCCCGTTCTGGACCTGCTGTCCCTTTATCGTTCCTTTCTGGAGGAAACTGTTCCGGATCCGGCAGATCGGGAGCGTCTTCTCCCTGCCGACGGCACGCTGCGTTCCGAAGATCTTCCGGTTCTCCTGCTCCTGTGCCGTACGGTCTACGGGGTCAAAACCAAACCCATGAAACATATTGTCATCGACGAATGTCAGGACTTTTCCCCCTTCCAGATTGAGCTGCTGAAGCGCACAAATCCGGCAGCTACCTTCTCTCTCGTAGGTGATCTTTATCAGGGGATCCGCGCCGATGAAGGCATTCGAAGCTGGGAGGAATGGCAGCAGCCGATTTTCGCCAATCAGGCTGCCCTCTGCCAGCTAACCGTCAGCTACCGCAACACTGTGGAAATTATGGATTTGGCCCGCTCTGTTGCTGCCCGTTATCCAATCCAGGGAATCGTGGAAACCCGTCCTGTCCTTCGGCATGGTGAGAACCCCCGGATTGTCCCCACTGTGAACGATAAGGAACGTCTTTCCCTGATTGTTGACCAGATCCTCGCCTGGCAGCGGGAGGGCTTCCATTCCATTGCCCTCATCGAAAAAACAGAAAATCAGGCCCGGAAACTTTCCCGAGCTCTTCCGAACGAACTACATGCTCATCTTCTTTCCGAATCTGACGCTGAATACCGGGGCGGTGTACTCATTCTTTCCGCAAGTATTGCCAAAGGAATGGAATTTGACTGTGTCGGCATCTGCGATGCTTCTGCGGATAACTTTCCGGAGGATGAGTTCCTCTGCCGCATTCTTTATGTTCTTATGACCCGTCCGCTTCATCGTCTGACGCTTTGGTATAAAGGCATCCTCACACCTTTTCTGTCAGAAAAAGCATAATGTCTATCCTGTTTATTACATATATGTTTCATTTACATTTCATTTCTAAAATGATATAATATAATATCTTCGTTTTTGTATCGGCTTCCGTTTCCGGGAATCATTTGATTCCCATCATCGTTACTTATTCCGAAGCCGTTTTTATTCGAAGAGACAAATTGCTTTGAAGCAGCATTTGATTCCGAAGCAGTAATACTCTGTCCACTGCTGATTTCTGGAAAAGGAAGTGATTCCATGCCTGATTTGTCGAAAGTCACAGAACTTCTGCCCGATGTTGCTGACTATCTGGTTTATGGCGCCATTGCCGTTGTTACGCTGATTGGTTTATTTAAGTGTCTCCTGCCCCTCTGGCGTACCACAGCATCCCTTCGCCGCGCCATTTCCCGCCTTCAGGCGGAAGCCGGCCAGCCCACGGATAAACCCGTCTGGCAGCAATCCGGCTTTGTCGGCAAACGTCTCCGGGGCACCTGGCAGCGCTTCCTGCAAAATGCAGAACAGCTGGACCGTCGTGGTCTCCCCACCAATGTGGAAGACTATATCAATGATGACACGGTCACCCACGGACCCGGCAACGCCACCCTGGCGGAGCTGATTCCGAACCTGCTCACCTCCCTCGGCATCCTGGGCACCTTCATGGGCCTTTCCCGTGGACTTTCCTCCCTGAATTTCGGGGATTCAGAAAAATTGGTGGAAGGTATCCCTGTCCTCCTGGAAGGCATGCGGTTTGCCTTCGGCACTTCTGTTGCAGGTATCAGCTGCAGTATCGTTTTCAACATGCTGAACCGTATTTCCCAGGGATCCAGCTACCGGGCCATCGATGATTTTGTCACTTCCTTTACCCAGCTGGCCATGTCCCGTCCCCTGGATAACGACGTCCAGATGATCATCCAGAACCAGGACCGGAACTTTATGCTCCAGGGCATCAACGACACCCTGGTGGACCGGCTGGCAGACAATGTAGGCCGCAGCATCACCCGTGCCATGACTCCCGTTTCCGATTCCATGGACCGCTTTATTATCGGTGCAACCCGGAATCAGATCGACGGTGTCAACCGGATTGTGGCCCGGTTTTTGGATGAAATGGACCGAAGTCTGGGAAATCAGTTCTCAGCTATGTCCGCTGCCATGGATGCCGTCACCCAGAATCAGATGATTGCTGCCCGCCAGACCGGAGAAACCGTTTCCTCTGCGCAGGGAATAGTGGATAATGCCCGTTCCCTGCAGGAGATGACCGGCCATATTCTTGATAAATTCGATGCCTATATGAGCGGCATCAATCAGGTTCGTGAGCATGATGAGAATTACGAAAAACGCACAGCTGAACTGCTGAACCGCATGCAGGAACAAAACAAACAGCTCACGGCCCTCATCGCCGATCTGGGAACAAAGATTTCTTCCCTCACTGCTAATACGGGCGATGGTTCCCTGAAGGAAATCTGCAAAGTTCTCAATACCATGGAATCCAGTGTAGGATCCATTTCCACAACACTTTCCGCCCTTGCGAAGGAGGCCTGATTATGGCGCGCCAACGCATTCATAACCGCCGTGCATCCCGCGGCGCGCAGGGCGGCCAGAGCTGGATCAGTTATTCCGATATGATGGCAGCCCTGCTGCTTATCTTCGTCCTGATCCTCACCTACAGCCTTTATCATTATTTCAGCATGCTTGAAACAAAAACCAAAGAGCTGAACAATGCCATTACCCTCAATATTGCACAGACGGAAGAGCTGAATGCAAAAGAACAGGCACTGATTATCATTCAGACTGACCTGGACAAACTGCAGGATACCCTCTCTGCCAAGGAAGAAGAACTGAATTCCACACAGGCAATCCTGATCGTCCGGGAAGAAGAACTTGAAAACGCAAAAGCCGCCCTCCTTGTCAAACAGCAGGCGCTTGATGAAGCCACCGCCAGGCTTGAGGAACAGCAGCTGGCTCTTGCAAGCCAGGCCCGACGAATCGATGATCTGATCGGTATCCGTACTACAATGATCAGGGATCTTTCCGCATCCCTATCCGCTGCTAACATGAAGGCAACCGTAGATCCAAACACCGGCGATATTGTACTGGATTCCTCTGTTTTCTTTGAGACCGGGAAATCCACTATCAAGGAGGAAGGTCAGGCCCTGCTGGACCGTTTCATTCCGGTTTACCTGGATGTTCTGCTGCGGGATAAATATGCAGATTATCTTGGCGAAATCATTATCGAAGGGCATACGGATTCCTCCGGTTCCTATCAGAGCAACCTGAAACTTTCACAGGATCGCGCCCTGCAGGTGGCCCTCTACTGCCTCAATATGCCGAGCCTCACCCGGGCCCAGAAAACGAAGCTCCAGGAGATTCTGACCGCCAAAGGCCGCAGCTATTCCGATCTGGTCTATGATGCCAACGGCAACGAGGATCCGGATGCTTCCCGCCGTGTTGAATTCAAGTTCAGCCTCAAGGATTCGGATATGATCGAAGAACTGAACCGCATCATGTCCGAACAGGACAGCAACTGACAGATATTTGTGGAGTGAATATGAAAGTATTTGCCATTATCCTGGTTATCATGGTTATCGCCGCCCTCGTCGGTGTTGGTTTCCTGTATTTCAACAGCACCCTGACGGCGACCTTTGCTTCAGTTATTGTTACAGATCCGGTCACGCAGCAGGATGCTTTCGATCAGCTGAAATCTTCCCTAGATGCAGAAACCTTTATCGGCACACGTTTCAGCACATCGATTTTGTCTTCCCCGGAGAATTATCTTTTTTATACCTGGACAGTTCATCTGGAAAACAAGTCCTTCCTTCCGGTGGATTCCATCGAAATCCAGATCACTCCCATGTCCGGAGATGTTCTGCTGTACGGTGACATTTCAGAACATATTCTTGCCCCCCACTCCTCAGCGGATCTTTCCGCTACTGTTCTCACATCCCGGGATATGCATTCCGTCCGGGAAGCCACTGTAACATGGTATGTTTGGGGCCTGCCTTTCTCTGCACGCCTTACGCTTGGTAAATAGTCCCTCGATGCATCTTGATCCGTATAAACAAAAGCACCGGCAAACCGCCGATGCTTTTTATGTACCCCAGGGAGCCGATGCTCTCGTTTTTTCACCCGCTATGTAAAGCAGGCTGGTGCCCTGCCGAATGACTCTGCCGTCCCCTGGCGTATAAAACGGGGGCATGGCATATCATCCTTTGGACCCGGGCTCCATTTTTTGAAATGTGGGGAAAACCGAAAAGCTGTCGCGAACCCCAGGAGATCTGTCTTTATTATACTGATTCCTTACCAGATCGTCAAGCATCTGGCATTGTATACATTGTATTCCTGTTTCAGTTATTGCAGCCGTTTTGCAATTTCCTCCAGAAATTCCCGACTGGTTACGGCTTTCGCATCTCCGTCATATAGCAGTGCAAGGTCTTTTGTCATGGTTCCGCTGTTGATTGTATCGAGCGTGGCTTTTTCCAGCCGGTCCGCAAAGGCCTGCAGATCCTTCAGTTGGTCCAGTTCCCCGCGTTTGCGCAATGCCCCGCTCCAGGCGAAAATCGTTGCCACCGGATTGGTACTTGTTTCCTCACCTTTCAGGTAACGATAGTAGTGCCGGGTAACTGTTCCGTGAGCTGCCTCGTATTCATACTGTCCGCTGGGGCTTACCAGTACGGATGTCATCATTGCAAGAGATCCGAAAGCTGTTGCAATCATGTCACTCATGACGTCTCCATCGTAGTTCTTGCAGGCCCAGATAAATCCGCCCTCCGAGCGTACAACACGGGCCACCGCATCATCAATCAGCGTATAGAAATAAGTTATTCCGGCTCTTTCAAACGCTTCCCTGTATTCCTTCTCATACAATTCCGCAAAGATGTCCTTGAAGCGGTGGTCATAGATTTTGCTGATGGTATCCTTCGTGGAGAACCACAGATCCTGCTTTGTACTCAGGGCGTACTGAAAGCAGCTGTGTGCAAAGGATGTAATGGATTCGTCCAGGTTATACATTCCCTGCAGCACACCCGGACCCCTGAACTCAAATACCGTCTTGCGGATTTCTTCTCCACCCTCTCCGGTGTAAACCAGTTCCGCCTTTCCCGGTCCGGGAATCTGCGCTTCCGTGTTCTTATACACGTCTCCATAGGCGTGACGGGCAATGGTGATAGGTTTTTTCCAGGTGCGAACCGTAGGCCGTACACCGTTTACAAGGATCGGTGCGCGGAAAACTGTGCCGTCAAGAATCGCACGGATTGTTCCGTTCGGGCTTTTCCACATTTCTTTAAGCCCGTACTCTTCAACCCGCTGTGCGTTGGGTGTAATGGTGGCGCATTTCACAGCAACGCCGTATTTTTTTGCGGCATTCGCGCTGTCAATTGTAATCTGGTCGTTCGTTTCGTCCCGTTTTTTCAGTCCAAGGTCGTAGTATTCCGTCTTTAGGTCCACAAAAGGCTCAATCAGCATTTCCTTGATCCAGCCCCACAGGACCCGCGTCATTTCATCCCCGTCCATTTCCACCAGCGGTGTTTTCATCTGGATCTTGCTCACGGGTAATTCCTCCTGTATACAAAAATCACCACAGAACATTTTACGCTCTGTAGTGATCATTTTCCATCAATTTCCCGAAAAACAACACAGAAACAACTAACGGAAATCATATTCCGCCGCTGCTGAATCAGGTTCCGGTGTCGCAGTGGCAAATACCTCGAAATGGTTATAGTCATCGCTGGAGTAGTATCCCTCGTAATCAGGGTCTGCCTCTTCCTCCTCCAGGATCCCTGTGCCGTGGTATGTATCGCCGCCAACAATCATTCCTGTGCCATCCCATTCTCCTGCAATCGGAAAAATGATAGTCATCTGCATACAGCTTTGACCTGTAGCGTAGGAATTCGGTTCATACTTGTAGTAAATCTGCGGCACATTGCCATTCATTTCTTCCGCCGGTTCCTCAAAGGAATCTCCTGGATTGCTGCGTGCCTTTCCTGCACGTTCCCTTGGGATACGGGCAGCCTCCTCAAAGGTTAAATTTTCACCATAAAGGCCACATATTAATGCCGCAGCAATCCGTGGAAAGCGATCCAGATCGTTCACCCGTAGCTGAAGCGTATTCAGGGAATCATAGTATAGTTCTACGGTTATTTCGACGCCATCCGGGATTTCTGCATTGTCTTCCGTCGTGATGCCCATCACCGTTTCACTTGGATAACAGGCAAAAAGACTGTTGATGGGGCCCTCCCCGTTTTCGGTCAGCAGCTTGTTCGCATTTTCTGTATAATTCTTCAGGATCTGCAGTGCCGGTGTCGAATCTGGCCATTTCAGTTCCGCTGCGGCTGTGCCGGTCAGCAGCGCCAGGATCATCATCACTGCGGCTAATCGCCTTACCATTTGATTCCGTCTTCCTCCGCTTTATCCCGGCGCAGTTCAACCGCGCTTCGGATCAGTTCCACCGCCCCGTCTATGCCCATTACGCCTGTGTCCAGGCACAGGTGATAATTCGTTACATCGCCCCAGGTTCCGGTGGCATAATAGTTGTAATAGGTGGCGCGCTGTTTATCCGCCTTACGGATAGTTTCCTCCGCCTTCATCTGGTCCATATCATACAGCATCGTGATCCGCTTGATTCTCTCTTCCATGGATGCCTTAATGAAAACATTCAGTACATTATCATGGTCGCGCAGAACATAATCGGCGCAGCGTCCAACGATTACGCAGGGACCTTTGTCCGCAATTTTCCGGATTGCGTCAAACTGTGCAAGAAAAATCCGGTGATTCATCGGCATCTCCAGATACATACCGGCCCCGGATCCATCCTTGCCTGAAAACCCATCATGGAGAGGAAGGAACGTTTTTCCTGTTTCTCATCATAGTTTTCCATGACTTCCTGGCAGATACCGCTTTCCTTCGAAGCCTCCGCAAGAAGTTCTTTATCGTAGAAAGCAATGTTCATGACTTCCGCCAGTTTCTTTGCAACTGCACGGCCGCCTGAACCGTACTGCCGGCCAATGGTAATGATCGGATTGTATGCCATAGCTCTCTCCCTTTCTGTATCTACACATACCGTTTTCAATTGACTCTGTTTTTCTTTTCGATCCCGGCACTCTGTTTTCCTGCTTTATCTCCTTGTCTTTATGTCTTTTTCGTGTTATTCTGCGGAAGCGGAGTTTTCCGCAATTGCACTTGCAAAGGCAGACGGATTGAATATGAAAACACCTTTAAATTCCCGGGTTTTAAAACATCATCTTACCTATGACTGGTGGAAATATCTGCTGGCCCTGCTTGTCGGCATCTTTGTGACCAACCTGATCCTGACTGTAACGGCTCCGCGCACTCCGGCAGAAAAAGAAGTCTCTTTTTACATTTACGGATACGCCGACACCTCTCTCCTGACTCCCTATATGGATAAAGTGCGGGAAGATGAAATGCCGGATATGGAATCCATGTTCCCAAATCTTGTCATCATGGACAATACTTACGGCCCGATGCAGCTTGTCACTTACGTCGCTGCCCAGGAAGGAGACCTGTATCTGCTTCCGCGGAATGATTTCCTGTCCCTTGCATCTTCCGGAGCATTTGCTCCCCTTGAAGAGGATAAAGAGCTGATGGCTCTGTTTACTGATGCTGGAATTGACCTTCGCCGCGGCTGGCGCACCCTCTCCGATTCTGATGAAACCCATCTCTACGGTATCCCGCAGGATCTCCTGCCGGGTCTTGAATCCATGTGCTATGCTGACAACGGTTATCTTGCGGTTCTTGCCGGGGGCGGCAATGTAGAAAACACTTTAAAGTTCCTTCGTATTCTCTGCCAGGATACGATGACTGCCCCTGCATCACCGCAACCCACTGCGGAACCGTAATCTATTCCCCAGCGATATAAAAAGCACACAAGCCGGGACATCCTGTCCCGGCTTGTTCAATATGCTTATTCACCTCTGAGTCCTTTTGCCAGCGCATCATGCAGTTCTTTTTCCTGTTCGCTGAAGCGCCTTGCCGGATCATACCAGACCGGTGCAGCCACTTTGAACAGGTGCTTTTTCCGGTCAATATGCACCGGATACATTTTCAGGGCCCGCCCGCTTGAACGGTACCATAGCTCACCGATCCGAAGCCAGCCAGTATTGATCCACTGATGATGGCTCAGCCAGCCACTGGGCTGTTCCGGAAAGATAATCAGTGCTTCATCCTTCTGCAGGATGCGAATGCTTTCCCGGAATGTAATCATGATTCTCTGGTCATGGTACACAGGAACGCAGGGTACGCTCCGAAGGATCGGCGGCAGAACTGCTGCCGCCATATACGGTACCGTCCGCGTCAGTACCGGTTCAAAGAAACTTCCCGGTTTCCACCAGTAGTCCTGACGTACATACGCGGGCACCTTTTTGCGGTCCAGAACCCCATCATTAATCCAGGGATGGCATTTGTCCCGCAGCGGGAATTTGGTCATCATGTCCAGCGGTCCAATTGCTCCCACATGATTTACAACAAAGACACAGGGACCTTCTTCATAAGGCACCTCCCATTGTGTCTTCATCTTCCGGGAGAAAAGCCGGATCATTCCGCCGGCATATTTATAAAACCGTTCACCCATTTTGCATTCCCCTATCCGGTCACTCAGTTGCTTCTGGAGTAGTTCGGCGCTTCCTTCGTAATGGAGATATCATGCGGATGGCTTTCCGCCAGTCCCGCGCCGGTGATCCGGATAAACTCGCTGTTCTTCCGCAGGTCGTCGATGGTCTTCGCGCCGCAGTATCCCATGCCGCTGCGCAGGCCGCCGACCATCTGGAAAATGGTGTCCGCCAGCGTTCCCTTGTAGGGCACGCGGCCTTCCACGCCTTCCGGAACCAGTTTCTTCTGGCCTTCCTGGAAATACCGGTCCTTGGATCCGACCGCCATGGCGCTCAGGCTGCCCATGCCGCGGTAAACCTTGAAGGAACGTCCCTGATAGATTTCCATCGCTCCGGGGCTTTCCTCCGTACCGGCCAGCAGGCTGCCCAGCATGACGCAGCTTCCGCCCGCCGCCAGCGCCTTGGTAATATCGCCGGAATACTTGATGCCGCCGTCCGCGATCACGCGGATGCCGTACTTGTCCGCTTCCTCCGCGCAGTCCGCAATGGCTGTGATCTGCGGAACACCGATACCGGCCACCACACGGGTCGTACAGATGGATCCGGGTCCGATACCGACTTTTACACAATCAACACCGGCTGAAATCAGGTCATGCGTTGCAGCAGCCGTGGCCACATTTCCGGCAAACAGGGTGATATCAGGATATTTGTTCCGGATTTTTTCCACCTGTTTCAGCACGCCGGCGCTGTGTCCGTGTGCTGTGTCAATATTGATAACATCCACCTTTGCATCCAGCAGCGCGTCAATCCGTTCGAAAACGTCATTTGTGACGCCAACTGCTGCCCCGCACAGCAGCCGTCCGTTCGCATCCTTAGCGCTGTTCGGATATTTGGAAGTTTTCTCAATATCCTTGATAGTGATCAGTCCGCGAAGATAACCGTTCCTGTCTACAATCGGCAGCTTTTCAATCCGATGTGCTGCCAGGATTTTCTTGGCCTCTTCCAGTGTTGTGCCTTCCGGTCCGGTGATCAGGTTTTCACTTGTCATCACTTCACCGATCGGACGGGAATAATCTGTTTCAAACCGAAGGTCACGGTTTGTGAGGATACCAACCAGCTTTCCGTCCCGCGTGATCGGAACGCCGCTGATCTTGTAACGGCTCATCAGCTCCTCTGCGTCGCTGATCAGGTTTTCGGGGCTCAGAAAAAACGGATCGGTAATCACACCGTGTTCGCTGCGCTTCACCTTGTCAACCTGTGCCGCCTGTTCTTCAATGGTCATGTTTTTATGGATAATGCCGAGACCGCCTTCACGCGCCATTGCTATGGCCATTTTGCTGTCGGTCACCGTATCCATGGCCGCTGAAAGAATCGGTATATTCAGCCGGATATTCTTTGTCAGCTGAACGGAAAGATCCACATCCCGGGGGAGCACTTCGCTCTTCGCGGGCACCAGCAGTACATCGTCAAAAGTCAGGCCTTCCCTGATTCTGTCCTGCAGCATGCTGTTTTTCCTCCTCTTACCTTTATATTAGACGATATGTTACCAAATAAAGGCTTTTCTGTCAATCTGCACGCCCTTTTATTTTCGGCTTTTCTGTGGTAAACTGCATGTGGTAAACTGTTATGTAAGCAGTTTTTCAAATCCATGTAATATTCTTACCCGGATCATCCATAGGAGGCTTTTCGATGAAACTGAAGAAACGTGTTTTCCTGTGTGTCGTTCTGTCCATTGTGTTTCTTTTTGTCGGCAGTCTCGCTCAGCCGGCGGGTATTTCCCGTCAGCTTGCGGACACCAGTATCAACCTTTTATTTCATACAAACAATGTGACTCTTTCCGGCGCAGCTGATTTTTACCTGAACGGTGAACGTTTCAAATCTGCGGAAATCAGTTACAAACAGGCTGGAACGGATTCCTACTGGGATCTGCTGTTGAAAACGCCGCGTGAATTCCGGACTGACAGGGCAACCGGATATATCATCATTGCCAACGATGACAGTGTTTATGTAATGGAACGTTATCGTCCCGGCACCTATGCTGATGGTTCCGTTTTGCCGTGTGATACGCTTGTCCGCCACTCCACTCGGTCTGATGTGCTCGTCGCAATGGCCCGGGTTCTTGCGGATCAGCTTGAGCTACTCCTTCCGTCCGGCACCTTCACCGTAACGGATTCTCCCTCAGGCAGCCAGATCATATCCATAAAACTTTCCGAAGGATCCGTCCCGGCGCTGCTGCATCCCTTCCTGAATATTGTGGCTGATTTCGCTCTCCGCCGCTTCATGGGAATTGAATATGACAGCCAGGATACTGCTACCCGTGCGTATTACGCCGATAATGCCGAAACCATCACGCAGCGCATACTCCGTACGACTTCTTCATTTGAAGTCGGTAACACTGACGTCAGTGTGACTCTGGATGCGCAGGGCCGTTTTGTGAACGCTGAAGGCACTGTCGTTTTTCTGCTTTCCACCGACGACCAGGCCGGTATCCCACTGGAAATATATTTCGATCTGACAGCTTCCGATTATGGTTCCACTTCCGTTGACCTGTTCAATCCGCTTTATTATGATGTGATTCCTGCCGGCAGCGGCCCTGTAAAAACGGAAGAAGTGGAGCCGGCCCTGTCGGAACGTCTTACCGGCCGGGCGAAAGAAGTCCTCGCAGCCGGGGGGTACGATCCTTCCGAATTCCTTCAGCCTGAAGTAAGCACAGAGGATGGTCTTTACTATGTCATTTTCCCCGGTTATGGTGATTTCGATGTCATCAGTACCGTTTTCAACGAGCAGGGCACCTTTCTACAGCTGGCTGACGGTCGTGAGCAATGGTATATGTCCAATCCCCATGAACCGTCTGCTTCCGAGCTGTTCCCGGAGGCAGTCAACCTGCTGAAATCCTTCCTGCAGGAAGCTTTCCCGGAACTTGCCGAAAAATGCGCATCTTTCCGTCCCGCCCTCGAATACACCTATGAAGGCGCCTCCTGGGTTTATTGCACCGCACAGGACACAAATGGCGCTGATCTTCCGTATTCCTTCTATCTGCGGCTTTCCGATTCCCTGAAAGTCATCAATTTCGACTGTCTCACCTATTAATCGGACCTGCATCTTTCGTTTGACTTTCCCATATGCGTGTGGTATGATACCATCCGTTGAGTGCCCGTAGCTCAGCTGGATAGAGTGTCAGACTCCGACTCTGAAGGTCACAGGTTCGAATCCTGCCGGGCATACCAGTTAAACCCCGTGGATCATGCCGCGGGGTTCTTCATTTGTTTGTTTATAAGTTGCCTTCCTGCAAAAGATTGCTTTATTTCTTCTGCGTTATGTATAATCTGTTGCACAGCATGCAGAGCAATTAGATGAAAAGCACAGGAGGCATCAACAATGGATAAAAACAAGCAGAAGCCGGATCAGGCGAA
>LXOW01141329.1_pt1 | contig 14772 bp, 9 predicted proteins | sample 1368591 | NCBI WGS metagenome assembly LXOW01 (sample SAMN04884650, study PRJNA319009) | bovine gut metagenome | isolation source: Cow rumen | host: Bos taurus | place: Italy: Legnaro (PD) | collected 2014-07-09 | reverse complement strand
GGCACATCCCAGGGTTCGTGGCTACTCAATGTCGAATAGCCGATGAGGAAAGGTGGCTGCTGCTGCCTGACCATCTCACTTAGCGTGGCAAAGGTGATGTCGTCGCGTACACCCCATTCTGAGGTTTTTTGTTCCTGACTGGTGTAGTCGTTCTTCCAATGCAGTTGCTCGAAACCTGTCGTCACCAGATAGCTGCGCATATTGGTGAAGTTGATGTCGCCGCCATAGAGGTAGGAGGTGTGATAACCCTCGTGTCTGAGCGATTGGGCAATGCCTGGTAACAGACGTGTCTTTGCGGGCATCTTCATGACCGAAGAACGTGGGAACGAGGGATAACCGCTCCAGGTACAAAGCGTGCCGCGGTCCGTACGATAGGAATTGGCGTAGAAATTGGCGAAGTAGACACCCTCCTTTGTCAATTGATTCAGATGGGGCATGATGTCGCTACGCTTGCCGATATCCTCTGTGAAGATGCCACCACAACTCTCTAACAGTATCACGATGATATTGGGCCGCTGCGTCTTCAACAGCGTGTCTGACGCTGTGCTGTCCGCAAAGTAGAGCCCTTCCATCAGTCCGGCACGTTCTGATTCATCCATGAAATGGTAGTCAGGCACGTAGTTGGCCGTTTTTTCCAGTGAGGCCAGGAAACTGAACACGGGATTTACAGCTGAGTGGTTCAGAAACTGGTTTTGGGAATAATAGACCTGTCCCACGTTCGTCGTCGATTCGCCTAATCCTCCTCTGATGCCAATCACAATCAAGGGCGTGAATAGTAAACAGAGAATGGTGTATATTAGGCGTCTGCCTTTCCGAATAGGGCTGAAGTTCATCATGGGATAGCCAAACCTGATGAGTACGACAAGGATGATTAGGATGACAAGTCTGACAAGTAGATAGCCCGTCGATACGCTGGCGGTTGCTTCCGAAGGCGTTTCGAGATATTGCAGGCACGATGCGTCGAGCTTGTAGTTCCAGAAAGGATAGAGGCTGGTGTCGGCGACGAAGGCCAAGGCAAAAGCGATGGAGATGATGATGAAGTAGACCGTACTGATCCGGTTCAGCACCCGGTGCGTACACCAAAGACTGATGATAACCAATAGGAAAGGCGCAATCAGGAAGTAGAGTGCTGTCGAAAGATCAAGTGTCAGTCCATGCCGGATAACATCCCACACATCGTCTAAACCAAACCCATGCTCGTTGCGACAGCAAGCCATAAAGACCATCTTTGCGACGATATACACCACAATCGTCCACAAATAAGTCTTGATGAGATAATTCACCCGCGCAGCCATCCCTCTAATCCTAAAATCCTTAGACCTGCTGCATCTCGTGCAGTTTCTTATAATAACCGTCGATATTCAACAACTCGTCGTGTGTACCACGTTCCACAATACGTCCCTCGTGCAGCACACAAATCTCGTCAGCGTTCTTGATGGTCGACAGACGGTGGGCGATAGCTACCGTCGTACGTGTCTTCATCAGTCGTTCAAGGGCATCCTGCACCAGTCGCTCGCTCTCCGTATCAAGCGCAGAGGTCGCCTCGTCGAGAATGAGGATAGGCGGATTCTTCAGGATGGCCCGTGCGATACTCACACGCTGACGCTGACCGCCAGAGAGTCGTCCGCCTCGATCTCCGATGTTGGTGTCGAAGCAGGCCTCCGAAGCCATGATAAAGTCGTAGGCATTAGCGATGCGAGCTGCTTCCTCTATCTGCTCATCGGTGGCATTGTCGACGCCAAAGGAGATGTTGTTTCTGAACGAGTCGTTGAAGAGAATCGCCTCCTGGTTTACATTGCCAATGAGTTGTCTTAGGTCGTGGATGCCCAGATCCTTCACATTGATGCCGTCGATGAGCACCTCACCCTCCTGTACGTCATAGTAGCGGGGAATGAGATCGACGAGTGTCGATTTACCGCTACCGCTCTGTCCTACGATGGCGATGGTCTTGCCTTTGGGAATCGTCAGGTTGATATCTTTGAGAATCCATTGCTCTCCATAACGGAATGAAACATTCTTGAACTCTATCTGGTGCTCAAAACTGGTAATCCGTCGTGGCCGTGCCACTTCCTTGATGGTGTTTTCTGCCATCAGGATCTTATCGACACGCTCCATTGAGGCCAGTCCCTTGGGGATGTTATAGCCAGCCTTTGAGAAGTCTTTCAACGGATTGATGATCGAGTAGAGCATCACCATGTAATAGATGAAGATCGGACCCGAAAGGGTGTGGGTGTTGAGCACGAGTACACCGCCGAACCACAAGACGATGACAATCAGAATGGTGCCCAAGAACTCGCTCATCGGGTGAGCCGATGACTGGCGGATATTTACTCGCATAATATCATTGCGATAGGCGGTGTTGATCTGGTCGAAGCGACGGTTCATCTTTCCTTCGGCGCAGAAGGCCTTGATAATTCGCAGACCGCCCAATGTCTCTTCTACCTGACTCATCGTGTCGCTCCATAATGCCTGAGCCTTAATAGAATCCTGCTTCAGCTTACGGCCTACCCATCCCATGAACCAGCCCATGATGGGCACGATGAGCAGCGTGAAGAGTGTCAGTTGCCATGAGATGAACAGCAGAGCTGCGAAGTAGCTGATGATAAGGATGGGGTTTTTGAAGAGCATCTCGAGACTCGACATGATGGAGTTTTCTATCTCCTGTACATCACCACTCATACGGGCGATGATGTCACCCTTGCGTTCCTCTGAGAAAAAGCCAAGGGGCAGAGAGGTAATCTTCTGATATACCTGATTGCGGATGTCACGTACCACACCCGTCCGGATGGGGATAATGGTGGCAGCAGAGAGGAAGTAGGCACCTGTCTTCAGAAACGTGGTTACTGCCAGGAACAGACCGATGAAGAGCAGTGTGGTGGTCTGTCCCCACTCGGCGATGAGACCATTCACATAGTAGTTCATGTTGTTCATCAGCACGGTCTGGATGTTGCTCCAATCCCAGGCCATCAGACTGGTGGCTGTCTCTGCATCGCTCGTCTGGAAGAGGATCTGCAGGATAGGAATCAAGGCTGCAAACGAGAAGATATTGAGCACAGCCGACAGGATGTTGAAGACAATGCTGAGGATCAGGTATTTTTTATACGGCGGCACAAACCGCCTGAGCACGCTGAGGAATTCTTTCATATTCTGAGGATTATTTATTCTAAGGAATCTGGGAATATAGGAAGTTTATGATAGTGCGAGTTAATGACGGGGTATATACTATGTCGTATGTTATCAGAATTGAAATTAACAACATAGCCCATTTCGCAATTCATTAATCTTAAATAAGTGAGAAGTTGTTTCTCAAAGAGTTTCCGATATTCCACAACGGATTTTAACTCTAAAATCAGTTCAAATCCATTCATTTTAAGTTCCTTCATCATTGCTGCTTCATAGATACTCTCTAGCAGTCCAGGCCCTAATTGCTTATAGACCTCATAAACACATCCAAGTACTCTATATGTATAGTCTCTGTCCATTTTCTTTAGAAAAATCCTATATTCCTATATTCCTTAGAGATAAAAAACTATTCCTTCGCAATCTCTCCTAAAAGTGTGGCACTGGTGCTACTTGTAATCCTAACGCGGAGCGTTTCTCCAATATGATGCCCTTCCTTAGGAAATACTACCATTTTATTCTGCTCCGTACGTCCGCAGAGTTGCTCGCGGCTGCGTTTCGAGAAGCCCTCAACGAGTACATCGAAGATTTTGCCCTCGTCTTTCTTGTTCTGCTGGGCAGAGATTTCCGTCTGTAGGGCGATGAGTTCGTTCAGCCGTCGGATTTTCTCCTCCTCAGGCACATCGTCGGGCAGATGCTTCGAGGCGTAGGTGCCAGGACGCTCCGAGTACTTGAACATGAAGGCTGAGTCGTAGCCCACTTCGCGCATCAGGTCTAACGAAAGCTGATGGTCTTTCTCCGTCTCTGAGTGATAGCCCACGAAGATGTCCGTCGACAGTCCGCAGTCGGGGATGATGCGACGGATGGCATTCACACGGTCCATATACCACTCACGGGTATATTTGCGGTTCATCAGTTTCAGAATCCTGTCAGAGCCGCTTTGCACAGGCAGATGGATATGCTTGCAGACATTCGGCATTTCAGCTATCACCTGCAGCGTCTCGTCGCTCATGTCCTTCGGATGACTCGTGGTAAACCTCACCCTCATCTCCTGTGCCTCCTCCGCCACGCGACGCAGTAGGACTGGAAAGGTAATGTCTTGATATAAGTACGAATTCACATTCTGTCCCAATAGCGTCACTTCCTTGAATCCGCGGTCTCTCAGGTCTCTCATCTCTTTGAGGATACTCTCCACATCGCGGCTCCGTTCCCGTCCTCTTGTATAGGGCACGATACAGTAGTGGCAGAAATTGTTGCAACCGCGCATGATACTGACAAAGCCTCCGATCTTATGGCCCAGACCGATGCGCTGGGGCACAATATCTTTATAGGTCTCTGTTGTCGACAGTTCAATGTTCATCGCCTTGTGACCTGTCTCGGCCTGTGCGATCAGGTCTGGCAGACTCAGATAGGCGTCGGGGCCTGCGACGAGGTCGGCGTGATGATTTTCCAACAGATCCTGCTGGGTCCGCTCGGCCATACACCCCAATACACCGATAATCAAAGGACGCTTGCGACGGATGGCCGCAAGGGCCTCCAGTCGATGATAGATCTTCTGTTCGGCATTGTCTCTCACAGAACAGGTATTCAGGAATACGGCATCGGCCTCGTCCAGGCTTTCTGTGGTCTCGTAGCCAGCCATCTGCATCACCGAGGCCACCACCTCTGAGTCGGCTACATTCATCTGACAGCCGTATGTCTCGATATATAATTTCTTCATCTTTCGCTTATTTTGGGTGCAAAGGTACTGCAAATTAAGCGAAATACCAAATAAAACACAAAAAATCCCTCCGCTATGCGGGGGGATTACGTTATAGTGAAACCTTTTTGATTCGTTCCAACGCTTCGAGGAGACGGGAACGGGGACAGGCGATGTTCAGGCGGATATAGCCCTCGCCAGAGCGGGGACCGTACATCGTACCTGGGTTTACCCAGACTTTCGCTTCACCGAGCAGACGGTCGCAATAGGCTTGTGACGTCATACCTGTGGCTGTGATGTCAACCCAAGGGAGATAGGTGCCTTCAAGACGGCAGACCTTCCAATGGGGCAGGTTTTGCGCAGCAAAGTCAAACAAAGCTTGATAGTTTCCCCACAGATACTGGTTGAGGGCATCGAGCCAGTCCTCACTCTCATTATAGGCGGCGATGAGGGCCACAGGACCGAAGGGATTCAGGTCGCACACCTCGTTGATGTTGATGGCACGATCCAGCCGGCGACGCCATTCAGGTCGACTACAGATGATGTTCGCAGCCTGCAAGCCTGCGATGTTAAAAGATTTTGAGGGGGAATTGAGGATGACACTGTTCTGACGACAGGCTTCGTTGACGGCAGCGAAAGGCTGGTACTGATAGTCAGGCATGACGAGTTCGCAATGAATCTCATCGCTAACTACCTTTACGTGATGTTTCAGACAGATATCGTTCATACGTGCCAACTCTTCGCGTGTCCAAACGCGTCCGCAAGGATTGTGGGGGTTGCAGAGCAGGAAGACAGTCGTCTTTTCGTCCGCACATTTCGTTTCGAAATCGTCCCAGTCTACTTCGAAACTGTCGCCAGTCTGACGGAGAATCGTTTCGAGGACTTCACAACCATTATTCCTGGCTGACGAGAAGAAACAATTGTAGTCAGGCGAGAGGATGAGGACTTTTTCACCAGGCATGGTAAGCGCTTTGATGGCGACGCTCATGGCAGGTACGACACCCGTGGTATAGAGAATCTCTTCACGATGGATAGTCCAGTCATGACGGCGTTGAAACCACGAGATGATAGCTTCGTAATAGTCGTTTCCGACTACCGTATAGCCGAAAACACCATGCTCGGCCCGCTTCTTGATTGCTGCTTGGATAGCCGGTGCGGCCTTGAAGTCCATATCGGCCACCCAGAGGGGAATGACATTCTTGTTGGGACATTCATCCCATTTCACACACCCGGTACCTCTTCTCTCTACCAATTCATCAAAATCGTACTTCATTTTCTTATTTCAATTACACAATTATTCGGTTCCCGCACATGCTCGTCGAGGGTGATGCTGCCGATACTGTCGGCGACAATGTGTCCTGATGTCGGATTCTTGATGTTCTCAATATGTCCGCGGATATCGGCCTCGACAGTGGAATACTCAAACATACGGTCGCACATGGGGTCGATGGTGCAGTTCTCGAGCACCAGACCGTCGGTATAGCAGAGCAACTGCTCTCCGGCGAGATGACAATTTATTAGACGGACGTTCTTCGAGTGCCATGCCAAATACTCCCCATCGAGCGTGGAGTCGTAGATGGTGACGTTCTCGCACTCCCAGAACGAGTCTTTTGTCAGAATGTTTGCATGATGAATCTCCACATTCTTGCAGTATTGGAACACATATTTCGAATCGCTCTCGAGTCCGTCGACATAGATGTTCTGTGAGAACATAAAGGGATAGGTGCCCCCATGTAGCTTCACATTCCTGATGCGGATGCCGTCCACCTTCCAAAAGGTCTCATCGGCATCGGTAATCTCCACGTTCTCAAGTGTCAGGTTCTTCATCTCACGGAAAAACTTCGGACCGTCGATGCGCGAGTTGGTCATAACCAGGTCGTTGGTATACCAGATGGCCGAACGGGAGCCTTCGGCAAAATAGCAGTTGTCGATCTTGGCACCGTCGACATGCCACCAAGGATATTTGCCATAGAATTTGCAGTCGTAGGCCTCCATGTTCTGACATTGCTTGATGCCTGATTCACCGTCGGTAATGGTTACATTTTCCAATCTTAGGTCATGGGTGGCAAACAAAGGTCGTTCGCCACCAAACTTCTCATTGCGAATTGTGTTGGATTTCTGTTCTTGTGACATAATCAAAATACGTAGGTTTGGGTTGCGAAGATACGAAAAATACGGCAGATTTCCAAATAACCGACATAAAAAAACAATTTTTCTTGCATTTTTCGGACTTTTTTCCTATCTTTGCCCCGATTTAAGATTTATTAAAGCAACCTGCCTATGCCATTCCCTTTCAGGCTCATACTCACGACAGTGGTGCTGTTGCTCTGCCCCCCGAAGGTGCAGGCTGAGAAGATGGTGCTGATGACCTCCTGGATGGCGCAGGCACAGTTTGCCGGTTATTACGTGGCCTATGAGAAAGGTTTTTATAAGGAGGCAGGTCTCGACATCGAGATTAAACACCCCACTTTGGCCACCACGCCGCTGATTACTTTGCAGCGCGAGCAGCCCGATGCTATCATGCTCTCGCTGATGTCGGCGATGGACCTCATAGCCCAAGGTATCCCCCTCGTCAATATTTTCCAGGATTCGATGAACAGTAGTAACCTGCTCATCTCGCGTTGGGACAGCGATCCGCTGAAGATGAATGGTAAGAAGGTGGCCATCTTCAATGCCGACCCAAACTACTTGGCTTATATCCTCAGCAGGAAAGAGCACCTCAACTACGACATCATCCGCTGCAACAGTCATATAAACCTCTTTCTGTCTGGTGCCATCGACGGCACGATGGCCACGAGTTATAACGAGTATCTGGAGTTGCTGCAGGCTGGGTTTAAGATGGGCGATGACGTGGTCTACCGTTTCAGTGACCACGGCTATAACATCCAGGAACAGGGCATCTATGTGAAGCGCAGCTATTATGTCGACCATGCCAAGGCCTGCAAGCAGTTTGCCGCTGCCACGCGTAAGGGCTGGGAGTGGGTGGCTGCCCATCCTGAGGAGGCATTGGCGGTGGTGATGAAATATGTACGCAGCGACCATGCTGCCACTAACCTGACCTTGCAGCAACGGATGCTACAGGAGGTGCTGAGACTGCAAATCGATGCCGACAGCAAGAAGCGCGAGTTCCGGGTGCGTCGCGACATGGTTGAGAAAGCTTGTCGCCTGATGCTCGATTGCGGTCTGCTGCGACGGGCTGTAACCTTTGAAGAGTTGACTGTACCATGAAGAGCCTGAAAGACTATCGCCGATCGTTGTCAGCCCGTCTGAGTGTGTGGACGGTGCTCGTGGTGACAGCTATCTTCTTGGCAGCCCTCACCATGATGTTCACAGAGTCGCAGGAGCATGTCCGTATCGACACGTTGGGCAAGGCACGCCAGACGCTCGATGGCACCGTGTTGCACATCGAAAACACCTTGCGCGCTGTGGAAGTGGCTGCCAACAACATGCTGCGGGTTGTTGAGGACAACCTTGACGAACCCGACAAGATGATGGATTATAGCCGACAGGTGTTGGAGAATAATCCGAATCTGGATGGCTGCAGCATATCGTTCGAACCTTTCTATTACAAGGAGAAAGGCGAATATTACTCGGCCTATTCGTATAACAATGGCGACAGTATAGCGACCGAGAATGAGGGAGCCGACTATTACCAGTATCACACCATGGATTGGTATCTGATACCCAAGCTGCTCAATCGTCCCTATTGGATAGAGCCCTTCCAGGAAGATACCGAGGAGGGCATTGTGGTGCAGGATATCTTCACGTCGTATAGTCAGCCTATTCACGACAAGACAGGAAAGGTGGTGGGCACCTTCTCCGTCGACATTTGTCTCGATTGGTTCTCCGACACTGTCTCAGCCACCAAGCCCTTCCCCAACTCCTATACCATCCTATTGGGCAAGGGCGGCACTTTTCTCGTTCATCCTGACAGCACCCGACAGTTCTACGAAACTGTCTTCACCAGTTCGCTGAAAGACGCTGATCCGGTTCTCGAGAGTCTCGGTGAGGCTATGACGGCTGGTGAGAGCGGTTATCGCACGATGACCATCAACGGTGAACTGTCGCATGTGTTCTTTAAACCTTTCAAGAATACGGGCTGGAGTGTGGCAATGGTTTGTCCAGAGAGCGACATCTTTGCCGCGTTCCGTCAACTGAGACGTACCGTACAGATAGTGACGGCTATCGGTCTGCTGTTGCTGCTACTGAGCACGTGGTATATCGTCTCACGTAGCGTCCGCCCTTTGCAGAAGCTGGTCGACTCTACCCACCAGATGATGCAACACGAGTTTACGGGCGACATCCCCGACAGCACCCGTGAGGATGAAATCGGCCAGTTGCAGCGCCGGTTCAAGGCCATGCAGCAGTCGTTGGGCAAATATGTGAATAAGGTGCGTCAACAGTCGGCGGTGCTTGAGGAGCGTCATGCCGAACTGCAACAGGCCTATGAGCGTGCAAAGGAAGAGGAACATGTCAGGAATGCGGTGCTTCATAATATGACGAAACGTATGTCGGGACCTGTGGCCGACATTGCCGCCGTCTCACGTACCATCTGTGAGGAATATCAGGACATGACCGATGACTATATGGACGCTATGGTCGGCAAAATTGACAATGACGCCAATCAGGTTGGCGAACTGTTGAACGAACTTCTGCGGGCTGCCCAGGAGGATTCCAATCACCCTCAAACCGAGAAAGACTCATGAACATCATCGCCCGACAGATACGCCGAAAGTTTGCGCTACGTCTCAGTCTGAGTATCGTGGTAATAGCAACCATTGTGTTCATGGTAGCAATCGGTGAGCTGTTTCACCGTTCACGTACCGCCACCCGCGAGGCAGCCATCTCACAGGCTACACAGGTGCTGAGCAACGTGACCCAGCACATGACGGCACTGATGAGCGAGGTGGAGGTGGCATCACGGAATACGGAGTGGCAGGTATTAGAAAATCTCCGTCCCGACGCCCTGTTGCAGCTCTCGCGCAGCATGGTCGAGCTGAACCCCATCCTGGATGGCTGCAGCATTGCCATGGAACCTTATTTCTTTAAGGATCAGGGTAAACTGTTCTCTGCCTATTCATCGCGTAGCGAGCATCATATCGAGACGGAACAGGAGGGCAATGATAGCTATTATTATCCCGGCATGGACTGGTACAGTCTGCCCATGCTGCGTGGCAAGGCGCTCTGGATAGACCCCTTTGCCGACAGCAACGACCTGACGGGCAACAACCGCGGACTGATCATCTCCTACTGCAAGCCCTTGGTGACGGCTGAGGGACAAAGCATCGGTGTGATCTCGTCGGACATCTCATTGCGCAAACTCGCACAGGAGCTTTCCGAAGAACGGCTCTACCCCGAAAGCTACTTCGTGCTTTTCGACAGTCGCGGTAAGACCATAGCCACAAGCAGGGCAGATGGCGACGACAAGGCTGATGACATCGACTATGGCCGCTGCCTGGTGATTCGCAACCAGGTGCCACATACCGACTGGCAGATTGCCATCGTCTGTCCCAAGAACGATATCTTCAAGGGCTATTACCAGCTAGTATATATCGTGGTCACCATCATCATCTTCGGATTGTTGCTGTTGTGGACTTTCTGCTATTTTGTAGTAAAACATAATGTGAACCGCCTGCAGATGCTTGCCGCCACGACACAGAATTTGGCCGATGGACGTTTTGACACCCCCATCCCCCAGACGCGCCGTAAGGATGATGTCGGACAGTTGCAGAACAGCTTTGCGGCCATGCAGACCTCCCTGGCCGATTATGTGGCCAATCTGGAACGGATGAAGGCCGAGCTGAAGCAAGGCAACCGCGAACTCATGGAGGCCAAGCGACTCGCCGAGGCGTCGGATAAGCGCAAGTCGGCCTTCATACAGGATATGTCACATCAGATCCGCACCCCTCTCAACATTATCAATGGCTTTGCACAGATACTGCGTGAAAGTCACCGCGAGATGAGCGAGGAAGAGCGGCTGATGCTGTCGAGGGATATGCAATATAATAGCTATATCATCTCCACCATTATCGACAACTGGCGGATGACTTCCGACCTCGACAAGGCGAAAGATCTGCCGCGCAAGGATATGCTCACTGCCAACACGCTCTGTCACGAGGCAGTGGGTAATGTGTTGTTCAAGAATCGTGATGACGTGATACTGAACATCGAGACCAGCGAGCGCGATATCCGCCTGACGACCAATAAGCAGGGTGTGCTGAAGATACTCAGTGAACTGCTCCACAATGCCGATAAATTCACCACCGAGGGAACCATCACCATCGGTTGCAAGCAACTGAACACCCGCTTCATGGCGTTCTATGTTGAAGATACGGGTTGTGGTATCGCTTCCGATGATCAGGAACGGGTGTTCGAGCCGTTCCTGAAACTCGATGAATTCAGCGAGGGCCTCGGTCTTGGCTTGCCCCTCTGCCGTCGTTTGGCGACTCTCCTGAAAGGAGAAATCGTGCTCGACACGCTTTACAGCGGCGGAGCACGATTCCTTCTGAAATTGCCTATTTAATCTGAGTATTCCAAGTACTCTGAATTCCTATTTCTCCGGCATCATGACAATGGAGGCATGATTGCCGGCAGCGATAATGTCGGCGAGGAACTTTTGTACCTTCTGAGCCGTTACGGCCTTCACGGTCTCTGCATAATTTGTCTGCAGGTCTACGCCCTGAGCCGTCCATTCCGTCAGCACGTTCATCCAGTGCCCGTTCTCACGGTTGTTGTCTTCGGCCTGCTTCAGCATAATTTCCTTCACCGTATTCAGGTCGGTGTCGCTGATCTTCTGCGTCGAATCCTGCAGATACTTCAGCATCAGGTCGCGGGCTATCTTCTGCTTGTCAGGATTGGTGGGCGCAACGGCCTGGAGTATGAACACGGGCTTGTCGCCGTTCAGGCTGATGCTGCTCTTGGCACCAACGTTGTAGGCGGCACTCTCCTCCTCACGGATGGTGCGGTCGTAGATACGTGTCAGAATCTGTTTGGCGATATTCATCAGCACCACATTCTCCTGGGTATAGGCCATTTTGTCGGTGAGCCAGATCTCGGTGGTCTGGGCCTGAGGCGTCTCCATCTTACGGGTGAAGTTGCATACGGGGTTGCCCTTGAAGAAGGTACGGACATCCTTGGCCTTTACAGGTGTGCCCTTTGGCAGCGGAGCGATATACTGCTCCAGCAAGTCACGTACCTGCTGCTCGTCGAAGTTGCCGATAATGGTATAGATGAATTGTCCACCATTGCCGTACAGCTGCTTCATCATCTCCAGCGAACGCTCATAGTCGAAGCGTTGGATATCGTCGACACTGGGGGTGAGATAGAGGAAGTTGCCACAGTTCTGCACGCTTGCTACTGAGTCGCGATACACTATCTCGTGGTTCAGGTCCTTGTTCTTCAGGGCAGTCTGCATCAGGTTCACAAATGATGCCATCGACTTCTCGTCTTTTTTCACATCGGTCATGGTCAGGTAGAACAGCTGGAAGAGCGTCTCCAGATCCTTGGGTGTCGACTGTCCAGCGATATACTGACGGTCCTCAGCCACATTGATGCTCACCGATGCCACCTTGCCGGCAAGGGCCTTGTCGAGCTCCGACTTCAGGAAGTTGCCCAAGCCGCTATAGGCGGGCACAACAGAGATCAACTGCAGGTTCATCTCGTCGGCCTTGCCGAAGAGTGACATACCACCCTTGGCCTCGGCCTGCATCATCACCTGGTCGTCCTTGAAATCGGTCTTCTTCAGGATGACGCGGGCACCGTTCGAGAGGGTCAGCTCCTTATAACCGAGGGTCTTGTTCTCACTTTCCTTTACAATCTTTCCCTTTGTGGGCATCTGTGCAATCAGGGGCTCCTGCTTCACGTTGTCCACCCAGGCGGTGAGCGTTTCCGAGCGCACTGTCTCTACGCCTTTCTTCATAGATTCAGTGGCGATATAGGTCTTGCCATCCTTCTCCTGCTCCATATAGAAGGCCACGAGGTTCTTGTCGTCGATGCTGATGATCTGCTGGGCATACTGGTTCACCAGTTCCACAGGCAACTGACCGGCCAGAGCCGTCATCGTCTGGTAGAGTGTCTCTACCGAGGGGATGGGGTCGCTCTCGAGGAAGTTCTCAACATACTCATCGGCATAGGCGGCGTTCTTACGCTTGTCGCGGTTGGTGTAGAGTTTCTCCAGACCGCTCAGGTAGTCGGCCTTGGCACGGGCATATTCCGTAGCGGTGAAACCGAAGTCACGGGCACGCTTAGCCTCGCGGGCCACAGCCTGCAGCATCTCGATGTCCTTGCCTTCCTTGGCCACGCCGATCAACATCAGTGCATCCTTCGTACGGGCCAGCTGCATGAAGTTGCCGTCCTGCACCTGTGCCTGGATAAACGGACAGTCGGGCTGTTCGGTAATCTCCGAGAAACGGCTGTTCAGCATTGAGCAGACCATCGAACTCAGGTAGTCCTGCACCAGATAGGCAGCGGTCTTCTTCAGCTCAGCAGGCACGGGGTCGCGCTTCATCGAGAGCATCAGGATGGGATACTGCTGCTCCTTGTCCTTCTCAGCCACATAGATGGCCTTTTCGTTGTCGGGCACGGGCTCATCGATCACCTTCGGGGCGTTCGGGGCTACCTTGATGTCGCTGAACAGCTTCTTGATCAGCGCCTCGGTATAGTCCACGTTGATGTCGCCCACGATGATGATGGCCTGGTTGTCAGGACGATACCATTTCTTATAATAGGCCACGAGCTCCTCGGGCTTGAAATTATCCACGATCTCCATCTTTCCGATCGGCATGCGGAAGCCATACTTCGATCCCTGGAACAGGGTGGGCAGGGCGCGCTCAATCATACGCTGGTTGGGGCTGTTGCGCATACGGTACTCGTTGTGGATCACGTCGCGCTCCTTCTCAATCTCCTGAGGCGTGACGGTGATACCGCTCGACCAGTCGCGCAATACCAGTACACACGAGTCGAGGGCACTCTGGCGCTCTGTGCTCACATCGGCGATGTAATACACCGTACGGTCGATTGAGGTATAGGCATTGAGGCTGCGACCATACTGCACACCGATCGACTGCAGATATTCGGTCATCGTACCGGTGGGGAAGTGCTCCGAGCCGTTGAAAGCCATGTGCTCCAGGAAGTGGGCCAGACCCTGCTGCGAGTCATCCTCCTGGATGGAACCCACACGCTGGGCGATGTAGAAGTTGGCCTTCTTCTCAGGGGTGTTGTTGTGACGCAGATAGTACGTCAGGCCATTGTCGAGTTTGCCGATACGCACACTGTCGTCGACGGGAATCTCAGGCATCTGCATCTGCTGCTGGGCCGATGCCAGCCCTGTCGTAATCAGGGCTACTGCCACAAAAAGTCTTCTAAGTTTCATTTTTATATAAATTTGTTGATTAAACCTTTTCGGGTGCAAATTTACGGACTTTTTTTCTAACAGCGCGAAAACAAATGTTATCTTTATGTTAAATCAACTATTTGTCGGCCAACAGACGGAAGTCGTCGAGGGGTTCCATCATCACCATGCTGCTGGTCAGGAACATATTGTCCTGCTGCTCGTTCATCTTATAGGTCTTCACCGTAGTCAGATTCGGAGCCATCGAGCGGTAGAGCGTCACTTCCGTGGGCAGGTCGTACTGCTGCTTCTCGGCATTCCAGTAGCTCATCTCCACGTTGTATCCGTTCTTATAATATTTATAGGTCAGACGGCTGCTCTTTGTCCACTGCTTGGTTGCCTCGTCCCAGCTCAGCGTCTCCTTGTCCTGCAGACGGCCCTGCTCGTCATAGGTGTAGCAGTACTCTATCTTCTGCTCCATCTGGTGACGGTCGTTCTGGGCATACACCTCGATCTTGTTAACCACTCCGTCTTCCATCTCACCGTTATACATATAATTGGCGTTGTCGCTATTGACGGCGTTGAAGTACATGGTCAGTACTGTTGCTGCTGTGATGATTGCTTC
>LXOW01068358.1_pt2 | contig 14773 bp, 17 predicted proteins | sample 1368591 | NCBI WGS metagenome assembly LXOW01 (sample SAMN04884650, study PRJNA319009) | bovine gut metagenome | isolation source: Cow rumen | host: Bos taurus | place: Italy: Legnaro (PD) | collected 2014-07-09 | reverse complement strand
GAAGTGGAGCTTTCTACATATTCATAGGCTTATTTATATCATTTATTTTAACAACAATATGTTGGAGCAGAAAGGTTTATTTAGATAACCAAAATGCTATACCTGCAGTATTTTGTAAAAAATGTGGTAATAAACTAATTGCTGATGATACTTTTTGTGAAAAGTGCGGAGAAAGATTTTCAGAAGAAAACACTGAAGAAAGAAAGTCTGATTTCGAATTAGCATAAAATGAATTAAATTTAAAAAAGCCACTTGTAGACAACTGCAAGTGGCTTTTTTGTTAGTTAAAAACTGCGATTATCGGGCAGTGGTCGGAAGGTTTTTCCATAGCTCGTATTTCATGGTCTATTTCTATTGATTTGCACATTTTCAACAATGGTTTAGTAGCAAGCATCACATCTATTCTTAAACCTCTATTATCTGAAAAGCCATCGCTTCTATAATCGAACCAGCTATATATACCTGTTTTATCTGGATATATTTCTCTAAATATATCGAATGTGCCCCAGGATTTTAAATTTTGTATCCATTCTCTTTCTTCTGGTAGAAAACTGCATTTACCTGCTTTTAGCCATTTCTTTGCGTTTTGTTCACCGATTCCAATGTCTATATCAAGAGGAGCAATATTCATATCTCCCATGATAAGTATTTTTTCATTTGTATTACAGTTTTCTTTAAGATAGTTAAGTAAATCATTATAAAATTTAGCTTTTGCAGGGAATTTTGTTTCGTGGTTTCTGTTTTCGCCCTGAGGAAAATAGCCGTTGAAAACTTTAAATTGATTGCCATTTTCATCTTCGTAGGTTCCAATAATCATTCTTCTCTGGGCATCGCTTTCATCGTTTGGAAAGCCTTTTATGATTGAAACAGGAGCTTTCTTTGATAATAAAGCTACGCCATGATATCCTTTTTGTCCAAAAGATTCAATGTGATAGCCCATTTCAGATACATCTTTTCTTGGGAAAGCATCATCTACGCATTTGATTTCCTGTAGCCCAATTATATCTGGATTATGTTTTTCTACCAATTTATGAAGCTGGTGTAGTCTACTTCTAACTCCATTTACATTAAACGTGCATATCTTCATTTCTTGTTCCTTAACATATTTGCGACTTCTTCTGTAGAAACTATATAAGATGTACTACAGAAATGACATGTAACTTCTGGAGATTCTTTTTTTTCAATAATATCAATAAGATCTTCGTTTGGCAGACATGAAACTGAATACAAAACTTTGTCTCTGCTACATGTGCATTTTGTAGATAAAGGACGGCTTTCTATTATTCTTAGGTCTTCAATACCAAGCGTTGAACTGATTGTCTGTATACTAATGCCTTCATTCAAGGCTTTAGAAATAGTCCCATCATTAAATTTTTCAAGTATCTTAACGAATTCTTCTGAATTCCCATCATGAGTTCTGCTTACTTTAAGGGCAGAGACACGACTGAGAAGAAAATTATCGCTCGAAGCTACAATTTCAATTCCTGTTGGAATATTAAGTTTATCGTTATAATATCTTGCCAATGCATGTCTTAAATTTAAAGGATTACAGCGTATTTGCGTCTGATATATTNNACTACCGTTTACTGGACCATCTACGCGTGTTTGTAGAGATACTCTTTCGTCTTTATCACCTAAATCAGCAGATAGAATAGCTGTGGCGGCTAGAGTTTCGCCAAGAAATCTGCCAGCAGTAGGGCCTGAAAGATGCATTTGTTCTAACTTTTTACTTAATTCGGTAACATCAGCGTAAGTTACAGAAATACCTGTTGATTTTGAATAAGCGTAAACTAGCTGATCCATAAAAAACCTCACTTTTTATTTTGCGGGAATTATACAGCCTTTTAGAAAAATTAGCAACTACAAACTAATTCAGCAATTTTAAGTCCATCTACAGCAGAAGATACTATTCCACCTGCATAGCCGGCACCTTCGCCTATTGGATATAATCCTTTTATATTTACAGATTCACCAGATTCATTTCTTACAACTCTTACAGGGCTGGAACTTCTAGTTTCGGCTGCATATAATATTGCATCTTCAATATTTACGCCGTTTAACTGTTTTAGCATGTTAGGAATTTGATGTTTAAGAGTATTAATAATAAATTCAGGTAATATGTTATCGAAAGAGGCAGGCTTAGAACGCATGCACGAACGCTCAGGAGGTAAATTCAATGAAGTTTTGCCTTTTAAAAAATCTTCAAGCATTAGCGATGGAATTGAATAATCAGAACCGCCTGCTATAAAAGCAGCTTTCTCTATTTTTTCCTGAAAATTTAATCCATAAAGCTCTGCTGCTTTATAAGTTCCTTGATAATTAATATAGTCTTGAGGTTCAACGGGAACAATGTATGCAGCATTCCCATATTTAAGATTTCTGGAAGAATAGCTCATTCCGTTTGTTGTTAGCATACCTGGCTCGTTAGCGCATGGTATTACAACTCCGCCTGGACACATACAAAACGTATAACAAGCACGTACTCCACTTTCTGGAAGTCTTGTAAGTTTGTAATTTGCAGGTTCTAATAATGAATTATTAGCAAATTTTCTGTATCTTGCAATGTTTATCTGACTTTGAGGAACTTCTAAACGTATTCCTACTGCAAAAGGTTTTGCTTCTAATTTTGCTTTTTTTAAGCTTAACATCTTGTATATATCTCTAGCACTATGACCTGTAGCAAGAATAATTGTATTTGTGTTTATTCTTTCTTTTGGAGTAATAGCGCAACTAACAGATTTATTGCTAATTTCAATATCAATAAGTTGAGTGTTGTGATATATTTTTCCGCCAAGTCTTTCTATGGTATTGCGAATTTTAGGAATAAGCTTAAGAAGCACATCACTGCCTAAGTGAGGTTCTGCGTTTATTAAAATATCTTCTGAGGCTCCGCAATTAACAAGTATTTGAAAAAATTCATTAATTCTTCCTCTATCTTTACTTCTTGCGGTAAGTTTACCATCTGAAAACAGCCCAGCTCCACCTTCTCCATACAATACGTTTGAATTGAGGTTTAAATTTCCGTTTTTCCAAAAATCATTAACATATTTTACTCGTTCCTCAGCTTTGCAGCCTCTTTCTATTAATATAGGGCATGCACCTGCCATCGCCAGATAATATGCTGCCATTAGTCCTGCAACGCCGGCTCCGACAACAACAGGTGGATTTGTAAATTTCTTTTGCCTATATTGGTAAGCAGTATTTTTCGAAGTTATTAGCTGTATATCATTTGATTTATTATTAAAATTTTTTTTGCCATTAATAGTAACTTCTACAGTTGCAGAATAAACAGGCATAGGATGAAAAGGGCGCGCATCTAATGAGCGTCTTACTATATTACACTTTACTATATCTTTAATTTGGCATTTTGTTTTTCTAGAAACTGCGCTTATAACGTCGTTATCTGAATAATTAAGCGGGAGCTCTACTTGTCGAATTTCATAAGTTTTTGTTTCCATCTTTTTTGTTAATTGATATAGCAGCTAGATATCCTGTAGAAAAAGCGGCTTGAAGATTAAAACCGCCNNATAAATTTTCTACTAGTTTTGATTCCATAGTTGTTGGATTAATCTCTTTTAAAGATATGCCACCTGCAGTGACAATGGCTTGTTCCCACGAATCATGGCCAGTTATTGCAAATTTAAGTTCTTTTAGACTGTTGCGAATTTTTAGACGTATTTCTTTAGTAATTTGTTGAACTTTTGTAGATAGATTTAAACCTGTTTTTTTAATAAAAAACTTGCAAAAATCTGCAGGTAGAAAACCTCTCATTAAATCATACAAATTACCATCTTTTTTTGATTCTATGTCTCTTAGTATACGATTATCTAATTTTGCATAATCCAAGGCTGGTTTTAAGTCAAGGATTATTTCGCATTTATTTTTTTTGTAAAGTTCAGGAACGACTTTTCTGCTTAAGGTTATGATAATAGGGCCAGCTAAATTGCCATCTAAGAAATTCATTTCTCCAAATTCTTCTGAATATTTTTTGTTATTAATTCGTAATTCAGCTTTTATGTTTTTTAAAAGAACATTTTTTATCATACTTAAATCTTCTGATGTTTTTAAAGCGCAAAGGGAGGGGAAAAGTTGTGTTATTGTATGACCGCATGACGAGGCAAATCTATAACCGTCTCCTGTCGAACCTGTAGCAGGATAGCTTTTACCGCCTGTTGCTAAAATAACATAGTCGCTTTTTAACATCATATTATTAGCAGTAACGCCTACGCATTTTTTTTCGGAAATATGTAATTCGGTTACTTTAGTGTTTGTTAATAATTTGATACTTCTTTTTTGTATAGCTTTATGTAAGCAGGCAACTGCATCTGTAGCATGACCAGAATAGGTAAACACGCGGTTGCCTCGTTCTTCTATTGNNCATTATTAAAAAAAGTTTTAAAAGCAAATTTTAAAAATCTGCCTTCATTATTAAAATGCTTTAAAAAATCGTTGTATGAACAAGTATTAGTAAGGTTGCCTCTACCTTTTCCTGAAATTCCAAGTTTACGTGCAATTTTAGGCATAGACTCAATAATTGTAACTTTATGTCCTAAATCAGAAAGCTTTATGGCGGCCATTAATCCAGCAGGACCAGCGCCAACTACAATTATTGAACTCATTTCTTTTTTACGCTAAAACCAAAAGAACCTAGTTTTTTGCCTAGTTTAAAGTAATTACCATGAGCAAAACCTATGGTTTCTGCTTTTTCTATGTCAAATTTTCCATCTTTATTTATCAAATTTGAAGATACTTGAACTGCTGTTATCTCTGCGATAAACATAGTATGTGAACCTAAGTTGATTTGCTGTCTGACTTTGCACTCTAAATTCATTGGACACTCAAGTATTATTGGAGCTGAAACTGTAGAAGCTTTTCCTTTAGATAAACCTGTAAGCAAAAATTTATCTTCGGCTCTACCGGATTTTACTCCGCATAAATCGGTAGCAAAAACAGTATTTTTATCTGGTATATTAACGACAAATTCTTTGGTTTCTTCAATAATATGATAAGAAAACCTATTGGGGCGAACAGAAATAGAAAGCATTGGAGGCTCTGAATTTATTGTTCCTGCCCAAGCTATTGTAATAATATTTGCTTTACCTTTGCTATCTGCACAAGAAACCATTACAGCAGGAACAGGCATGAGTAATGTTCCTGGTTTCCATAATTCTTTATTTTTGTTTATCATATATAGCTATTCTACTAATTTTATCATAAGAAGAGCAGCACCTACGCCGACTAATGCGCTTAAAATATATAAAAAATATTTGACTATTTCTCCGGCTGCTTCACTATTAATTTTTAAGCTTGAGAATATTAGGTAAACGAAACCTAATTTATCTACTTTTTCTTCTTCTTGTTTTTGAGGTATTTTATTATTGTTAGAAGATTTACGTAAAACTGGTTTCCCGTCTAATCTATTTTGTAAACTGTCTATACCAGCTTGTTTTTGAGCTTGGATTATTTCTTTATATTTNNAGTTGATAGCGGCATCCATAGCGCTTCCTTCCATAATACGAGTAGTTTTAGAAATTTCATAAACTCTATAAAGAATATCTTTGTCTGGGTTAGCAGCAAGAACCATACTAATGTTTTTAATTAAATCAACGTTGCTTTCTTTTGATAAAGCGGTTAACAGTGGTTCTTTAACAAATTGGAAATTAACAAGCATTGTTGTTGAAATACCAATGGCTCTTTGCTTAGTATTTACTGAATTTAACATGCCTGTAATCAGGCGTTCCACTTGTTTGGGGTCTATTTCTGCGCAGACTCTTGTGGCTGTCATACGTATTTTGCCGTTTGGATGTTGTAAATATTTTGGCAAATACAAACATAAATAGTCTGTGTCAAGTTTTGATAAAGCTTTTATACATGAACAGACTACATCTATATTATCTGATTTGCACAATTCTTTAACGTATCCAGCAAAAACTTCTTTATCAGCGTATTTACTAAACAATGTAATAAATGACGCTAAAACTTTTCCTTCTGATTGTTCAAACAAGTAAACAAGCTTTTCTTGGTTTTCGGTAAATAAATCGTAATTTGTTTTTGCCAAAAGTTGTATTCGTTTCTTTTCTGGCATAGATTCAAAATTATCAAAACCTACTTTTACTTCTTCAACGCTGGAATCATCTAAAACAGGCTCATCTTTTATTTTTTGATCTGGCGATTGCTTTTCTTGTTCTTGTGTTATTTCTTTTTGTTTGGGCTGAATGTCTGTTGCTTTTTCAGATTTTTCTTGAACGTTTTCTTCTTTTGCTTCTGTTGCCTGTTCGTTTTCGCTTTGTTGTTTTAATTCTGCTAGATATTCTTGTACAGAACATTTAATAATATCTTTTTTAACAAGTTCTCTTATTACATTAAGTAAAACGCCTTTAATTAAGCTTTGTTGTTCTCCAGAAATATTTTTGTTTAAAGCGAAAATTTTTAAAGGTAAGCCTTCATAAGCATTTTTAACGAATATTTTCATAATATTCATTAAATTGTATTGATTAGTTATTTGAGGCAAAATTTTAATTAGTAAATCTTCAATATCTTCATATGCGAAATACTCTGCATGGAAAATGGCGATTGTTTTATCTTGTTCATTAGGTGAAGACAAAAGATTAGAGAAAAGTGCTATAGCGTCTTTACGATTCCATTTATAATATACTTGTATTGCTTGAGCGCGCATTATATTGCTTGGAGATGTAAGTAGAGGTTCAACTATTCCAAGCAGATTTGTTGGATCAATTGTTTCTAATGCATCTATTGCAGAAGTTGCTATAATAGAATTGGTTGATCTTGTAAGCTCTAATAAAACAGGAATATCTTCGAATCCACCATATTTTTTGAAAAAATTACAAAAAGAAGGAATTATTTCGATTGGAAAAGATTGCCAATCTGAACCCCTAAGCTGGTCTGCTGCTAAAAATCCTCCTGCGGCGTCTAAGCAAGCAACAGCTAAAGCCAAATCATCTAAATTTGATTGATTCCTAAGTAGATTTTCTATTTGGTCTGGAGTTACCTGTGGTGATTTGCCTGTTTTTAACTTTCCGGNNAAATTGAAATACTTTATCGCCTTCGTTATCGTAAGCTTGTTTTAGCACAGCTAAAAGAACAGGGGAAGGTTCAGCATTATCTATCTCGTTTAAACGAGTTAGAACTATTGTTCCGATTTTGCTGATAAGTTCGGAATAAAGTTTATTTGCAGCTAATTTTGTAATTATTGTGGCCATATGTAAACTATTTTACCAATATTTTATTAAAAATCAATATTTTTATGGACAAAACATAATTTTTATATATTTTATTATTAATAAACTGTGATTGGAACATGCTTATGAAAAAAATAATTATTATTTTATTAATTATGGTTTTTGCTTTAACAAGTCAGATTGAAGCTGCGAAAAGACGACCTATAGTAGTTCCTACTCAAAACTCTTATACGCTTGTCGGCGGTGCATATTTATGGCCAGTACATGGATTTTATAGTATACACCCGACTTTTATGCCGCAAGCTGTTAAAACGATTGTGTATTTGCCTGCGTGGAATGGAGTTTATTGGTATTACACTTATGTGGTGCGCAGTAAGTAAAGAATATTAATAAGTTAACTGTTTGTTTGTAATGTAGACTTTCTTATTTTTTTTCATTTATAATTCCAATATATTCTGATGAAGTTGTAGAAAGTGTTCCAAAACCTAGTATTGATTGAGTAAACGATTGCTTTACTTTTTTAGTTTTAACTTCATGTTGAGATTCATTTATATAATTGGCTATTTTGCTCTTTCCGTCATCGCTTCCTGCAAGAGAACCAGCATATCCATNNCGACATAATTTATACCATTTATTTCACCTTTGTTTGCAGTATTGGAAAACTTACTTGATTTACATATTCCTGCTATTCCGCCTACTGATTCTTTGCCATTTATATCACCAGTATTAGAACAAAAAGTAATGGTATGGGCTACAGAAGCATCATTACTTCCAATTATGCCACCAATGTTGTTCCCATTTGCATTTATTGAAGCAGAATTTTCGCAATTTGATATTTTACATGGCAATTTGCATTTAGGATCTATAAAGCCAATTATGCCTCCTATATTACTATATCCTTTAACTCCGTTCTTTTCTACAGGACTGTAAGATAAAAATTTTGATTTGTTAATAACGCTATTTTTGCAGTAATCAATCTCAAATTGTGAATGAACGCTACCTATTATTCCTCCGATATTGGAACCATTGCTTCCATGCACTTTATTCTCGTTTGAACAATTTTTTATTACTATTGGAATAAGTGAACGTCCAACTATTCCACCTAAATAATCAGTATCTCCTTCGATAGAAGCAAAATTTGAACAAAGAACTATTTTGGTTGAATCGTTTTTAAAATCTAAATTTATCTCAGATTCAAGTGTATTAGGATTATGCTTTGTTGCTAAGCATAAACCGATAATACCTCCTGAATTTTGATTTGTTACATTTATAACATTTTTGTTTACACAAGTGTTTAAAATACATTTTTCATTTGCTATACCAACTATACCGCCAATATAGCCAGTAATTGCTTNNTGGGCTTTTATTCCGCCATTATTAACGCAATTATCGAATGAGCAATTTGCTCCACAAGCGCTAACTATTCCGCCAATATTATTTTGTGCGAATAAATAGCTTTTGTTTTCACAGTTTTCAAAAGAGCAATTATTTTCTACATGACCGGCTATTCCACCAATATGATCATTAAATTTGATTTGAGTTATCATATCATTTGTGCAATTTNNGGAATAATATAACTAATATTGTTTGATTGCTTGCGGTATTGCATTACATCCGATTTACTAATACAATCTATTATTTTTACGTTGCTAGCGCAATATCCTACAATGCCGCCAAGATATTTTGTATTTGCATAACAATTACCTGAACTAGAGCAATCAACTATCTTGCTATTTGTACCTAAATATCCAGCAATAGTGCCAACATAATTGTTACCTTCTAGTGCTATTCCTTGCCATCTGCATTTGGAAATTTCACAATTTTCTAAACAAAATCCTGCTATGCATCCAACATAATTTTTTCCATAGAGTAAACCATAAGCTTTAACATTTTTTATTTCTGCATTTTTAGCTAAAGCGAATATACCTGCAAAGTCTTTTTTTGATTTAATTTCAAGACCTATATCGTAGGAATTGCCATCATAGACACCACTGAAGAAGTGTCCTTTTTCTTTTATATAATTTATGTCTTTCTCTGGAATTTTGCTATCTGAAGTTGGTATTCCTCCAACAGGTTTTTCAAGCGTAATTTTCCTTATTTGTTTAAAATATATTTTTTTTTCAGGTATAGAATCTGCTGGGTATGTAAAATTATCATTTATTATATTAAAATGTTCTGGTAGATAAACTAAATATGGATCATTTTCTGTACCTTTACCTTCAAGTAATATTGTTTCTGAAACAGAAAAGGATTTTCGTTTTGAACCTAGCCATTTATTCCATGATTTTGAATATGCTGATGTTTCCCAATATTTGGCATTGCTTGGCACATATTCTGGGGCTTGAAATTTATAGTAAGAAGATTTAGTTGTATAGGTTGCTATTTGAACTTGGTTTTCATCGTAAAGTTTGAGAATATACTTTTCTGAACCAACTACATGTGCCCATTCAAATATTGTTTGCGAAGCTATTTCTGCACCTTCTTTGGGATATCCGTAGTCTCCAATGGCGGCATACACNNATAGTATTGTGTGCGTTATTCTTTTTATTTAATTACTTGTTAACTTGAAATTTTACGTTTCCTGTTTCGAAGTAATCCATTATTTGTTTAACAGCTGCAACACCAGCATTGATGTTTGCTTCTTCGGTTTGGGCACCAAGCTTTTTGGGTGTAAAGAATACTCTGTCAGAATATTTTTCTTTAAGTTCTGCTGCACAGTCTGGAGCAACGTCTGCAACATACTTGAAGTCTGGTCTTTCTGCGAGCATTTTCTTTAATGATTCTTCGCAAACAACTTCTTTGCGAGCAGTATTTACGAGGGTTGCACCCTTTGGCATTTTACCCATTTTGCTCATATTTATAGAATTTTTAGTTTCTTCATTAGCAGGGCAGTGGAGGGAAACATAATGGCAGGTTCCAAAGAGTTCATCTAAGTCAGTGCACTGTTTAGCGCCAGTATTTTCGATAGCTTCTTTAGTTAAATATGGGTCGTAGGCAATTACTTCCATACCAAAGCCCATTGCATATTTGCCGATTAATCTACCAACATTGCCATAGCCGTAAATGCCGAGTTTCTTACCATGAATTTCTGTTCCAGATTTGCCATTGTAGTTGTTGCGAGCAATCATAATCATCATACCAATAGCCAATTCTGCGACAGCATTGGAATTTTGACCAGGAGTATTCATGGCAACAATTTTATGTGCAGTTGCTTCTGGAAGGTCGATATTATCGAATCCAGCACCAGCTCTTACGATTATTTTTAAGTTTTTGCCAGCATCCATAACTTCTTTGGTGGCTTTGTCGCTTCTTATTATTAAGGCGTCTGCGTCTTTAACTGCTTCGATAAGTTCAGCAGGGCTTGAATATTTTTCAAGAAACGTCATTTTATAATCGCCTTTTAAAGCTTCTTTCATAAGAGTTACCGCTTCGGCGGCAAATGGTTTTTCGGTTGCTACTAATATTTTTTTTGTCATCTCAATCATTCCTTTTTATTTATTAACTTGATCAGGCATTTTCTTTGTCAAATTTCTTAATGAATTCAGCAAGTTTAATGCAGCCTTCGATTGGCATAGCGTTATAAATAGAAGCTCTCNNCCTTTAAGGGTAACAAGACCTTCTGCTTCGGCTTCTTTTAAGAACTTTTTATTAATTTCATCATTTGGACCAAAGAATGGAATGTTCATTATAGAACGATCTTCAGCGTGTTCTGGAGTAATATGGGCTTTAAGCAATTTTGAATTATCGATTGCTTCATATACAATAGCCGCTTTTTTCTTATTAAGTTCTTCGTAGTATTCAACGCCACCTTGCGCAATCATGTGTTCAAATACTAATTTTGCAATATAAATGCCATAGGTTGGGGGAGTATTGTACATTGAGCCTTTATCTGCATGAGTTTTGTAATCAAGCATTGTTGGAAGATTTGGAATCATACCGATGAGATCTTCTCTGATGATTACAATTGTAACGCCTGCGGGACCTATGTTTTTCTGAGCGCCAGCATATATTAGACCGTAATCAGCTACGTTAAATCTTTCGCTCATTATGTTGGAAGACATATCTGCTACTATAGGAATATCTATTTTGGGTACATTCATACATTTTGTACCGTAAATAGTATTGTTTGAAGTAACATGGAAATAATCAGCGTCTTTTCTAATCATGTCAGCTGTATATTTGGGATAATAGCGATTGTTGTCTTGGGTGGAAGATGCTACTACATGGACATCAACGCCTATTTTTTTAGCTTCTTTTATTGCTTTGCTTGACCATTCGCCTGAATCAACGAAATCAGCTTTTTTAGTCTTAGCTAAATTCATTGGTATCATTAAAAACTGCATATTTGCTCCGCCCTGAAGGAAGAGCACTTTATAATTGGAAGGTATATTCATGAGTTTGCGTATGCCTGCTTCAGCATCGTCTATAATCTTCTGATAGATTGATGAACGATGGCTCATTTCCATTACGCTCATTCCACAACCTTCATAATCAAGCATTTGTTCTGCTGCTTTATTTAAAACTGCTTCGGGGAGAACTGCCGGACCGGCTGAAAAATTGTACACTCTGTGTGCCATATTAACACGACTCCTACTTAGTGATGTTGCCCTAAAAAGAACTTTTCCTTTCCCTTAAATAAGGCACTTATATTTTTAATAACATTCTATAAAAATCAAGTCAACTCTTTTATTAATAAAAAAAAACTACAATTAAATTATTGTTTATTGTTTATGGATTTGGTAAAATATAAAAAGGTAGTTTTAAAGAGGTGTATATGCGTAAAATAACTTGTGCGTTGTTGTTATCAGTAGCTTTATCTATGTCTGTTCCAACTTTTTCTCAACAAATTAAGGAAGAAGCGCAGATACTTTATGAAGAAGCAATGGGACTGCAAAAAAAAGGAAATAAAGCCAAAGCCATCGAAATGTTTGAAAAAGCTTTGCGCTCAGATCGAACTATTTTAGCTTTAGACGATAATGGTCTTATTGAAGATTTAAAAAATGAAACAGAAAAAAAATTAAAAAATAATCCAGATAATTTAAAACTACTCGAAACCATGGGGTTTATATATGCNNAAACACTCGCTTTAATAGAACGCCTAAAAGCTTCTCAAACTGCTAATAGTAATTATCAAGATGGTATTTCTTCAAGTCAGCGTGATGAACGTTTAAAATCCTGGAGCCAAATGGAAAAGAACGATAAGCTTGCCGAAGAAAGAGCTGCAAAAGAAGATATTGCTTCAAGATTGGAAAAAGCCTATCAAGATAAAGAAGAACTAGAAAATCGTGTACCGCAACTCGAAGACGAGCTTAACGAATTGCAAGATTCATATGATAAAGCCAACAGACTTTGGTTTGCAACTCATGATGAAATGTACGAACGTCGTCGAAGACGCTTAAAAAATGATATTGCAGATAAAAAAGCCGAATTGAATTCAGCTAAATCTGCTTTAAATAAAGCAGAATCTACAGCTTCTCGCCTTGAAGCTAAAAATGAAGAATTGAATGGCTCAGAAGAAGAAGAAGACAACGGATTAAGAGGCTATGGCGAAGAAAATGGCGAATATGAAGGCGAAGAAGGTGGCGAAGGTGGCGAAGGTAATGAAGAATCTTCTGAATATGAAGGCGATAATACGGAAGAAGAAACTTCAGAAGAAAGCGCAGGAGATAATTCCTCTGAAAATTCAGAAGGCGAATCTGGAAATGAAAAACTTGATGAATTAATAGATAGCTTGTAAGATCTTTTTTATTTTTGTTAAAGTAAAACTCTGCTATAAAAATAGCAGAGTTTTTTATATAAAAATAAACGTTATTAANNGTTATACTGTCAATATATCTCTTTTTGGAAGAAAACTATATGATGGATGCTTTTACGGATGCTGATCTCACCATTTACAGCGGCTATAACTATATAGGCTATTGTAAGGAATTTAAGTGGAAGCCTGCTGCAAGCGGTTTTGGCTCTTTCTCTTTAGAAGGACTTGTCTGCGAATACGATGTAGAAGATTTAATGTTGAGTACAGACTTGTTTTTGCGTTCTAAAAAGAAGAATGGTGTTGAAGAATATGTACTCCGAGATTTTGTAATAACTGATGTAAGCCAACTCGAAAAGTTAGAAGGTTCTGCAAGAGAATGTGACCATCCAGATTCAGGTTTTCTTTCCGTTAAAACAGTATTAGCAGATGAACAGGCTATAATTTCCGAAGAAACGCAGATTCATGCGTTTAAAGCTATTTCAGAAGTTGTACATAATGTTAAAAATGATGCTGTTATAAATCCAGAACAAACAAGAGAAGTAACTTCAACATTAGTAGATGAAGTTTTGCGTTCTCCAGACGCTATTCTCAATCTTATGGATATTAGAACATTCGACGATTATACGTTTACTCATAATGTAAATGTATCAACTATATCGTTATTAATCGGAGAATCTATAGGTTTGAGTAGAGATGAGCTAGAAGAACTTGGAACAGGTTGTCTATTGCACGATGTTGGAAAAATAAAAATACCTATTGAAATTCTTCATAAAGACGGTAGCTTGAATGATGAAGAATTTTTAGAAATGAAGTCACATCCTAAAAAAGGTTATGATATTTTAATAAAATCCAGAGGCTTATCAGAGCAGGCAAGACTTGTTTGTTTGCAACATCACGAAAAATTTCAAGGTGGTGGATACCCTGGAAGACTAAAAGGTGATGAAATAACTTTATTTGCTCGAATTTGTGCAGTTGCAGACGTTTATGACGCATTAACGACAAATCGTCCATACAGATTAGCAATGTCGCCTTACGATGCTATAAAAATTTTAAATTCTGGCATAGATAGACATTTTGACCCACGAATATTAACGGCATTTATAAAGAAATTTTCAATTTATCCTTCTGGTAGTTTAGTTAAACTTAACGATGCTTCTATTGCGCTTGTTTTAAGAAATAACTCAGCATCCGTTATTCGACCTGTAATACGTATGATATCTAATCCCCAAGGTGAAAAGTATTCAGAACGCGTAGAAGTTAATCTTGCTGAAATTAAAGGGCTTTATATTGTTGGCCCTGCAAGTAATACAGACGTAAAATAAAACCATAAAAAAATGGGAACCCTTTCTGAAGAAGCTAAGTCTAAAGAAATTATAAAGCTTCAAGAACAACATTTACTCGAAGATGTTCAGCATGGCGATAAACGAGCATTTGCTGAGCTTGTTACGCTTTATGAGAGAGATGTTTATCGAATATGCTTTAGATTTCTAGGCAATGAAGATGACGCTCTCGATGCGGTTCAGGAGGTGTTTATTAGAGTCTATCGTTCTATTGGCAATTTCGAAGGACGGTCATCGTTAAAAACTTGGATATATCGTATAGCTGCAAATACCTGTATAACAATTTCTGAAAAAAGAAAAAAAGAAAAAGAAGGCTTTTTAAAAGTNNGTGGACTTCACATTCAGAACCTTCACCCGAAGAAGCAGTTGTTGAATCTGAAACTCACGAGCTAAATAAACAGGTTGTAAACGAAAAACTAATGTCTTTACCTGAAATATACAGAATGCCAGTTATACTTAAAGATATCGAAGGATTGCCG
>LXOW01216369.1_pt2 | contig 14777 bp, 14 predicted proteins | sample 1368591 | NCBI WGS metagenome assembly LXOW01 (sample SAMN04884650, study PRJNA319009) | bovine gut metagenome | isolation source: Cow rumen | host: Bos taurus | place: Italy: Legnaro (PD) | collected 2014-07-09 | reverse complement strand
CCGGTAGAACGCTTTGCGGGCCTGCGGACCCCGTTCTACTATTACGACCTGCCGCTGCTGCGTCGCACGCTCGACCTCGTGCAGGCGCAGTTGGACCGCAACCCGGAGTTCCGGGTGCATTATGCGGTCAAGGCGAACTACAACCCCCGCATCCTCGCGGAGATCGCCTCGCGGGGCTTCGGCGCCGACTGCGTGAGCGGCGGCGAGGTGCAGGCGGCGCTGGACGCGGGCTTCCCCGCGGAGGGCATCGTCTTCGCGGGCGTGGGCAAGAGCGACGAGGAGATCCGCCTCGCGCTGCAGGCCGGCATTTCCCGTTTCAACGTGGAGTCCGCGGCCGAGCTCGAGATCATCGACGCCCTGGCCGGGGAGATGGGGAAAGTGGCCCCCGTGGCCCTGCGCATCAATCCGGACATCGGCGCGCACACGCACGCGGGCATCACCACCGGCCTGGCCGAGAACAAGTTCGGCATCAATTACGAGCAGCTGGACGAGGTGATGGACCTGGCGCTGCGCCTGCAGCACGTGCAGTATGTGGGCATGCATTTCCACATCGGTTCGCAGATCCTCGACATGAGCGACTTCGTGGCGTTGTGCAATCGCATCAACGAGTTGGTCGTGCGCCTGCAGCGCGGCGGCCGCCCGGTGGGCGACATCAACGTGGGCGGCGGCCTGGGCATCAATTACCAGCATCCCAACCACCTGCCCATCGCCGATTTCGAGGGCTGGTTCGACACCTTCCGCAAGCATCTCAAACTGCCGCAGGGGACCATCGTGCACTTCGAGCCGGGCCGCTCCATCGTGGCGCCGTGCGGTTCGCTGATCTGCCGCGTGCTCTATGTCAAGCAGGGCACGCACAAGCAGTTCGCCATCATCGACGGCAGCATGACCGAGCTGGTGCGTCCGGCGATGTACCGGGCCTACCATCGAGTGGAAAATCTGAGCTCCAGCGAGCCGGAGGAGGTCTACGATGTGGTGGGGCCCGTCTGCGAGAGCTCCGACGTCTTCGTCAAGGAGTTCTCCATGGACAAGTGCCACCGCGGCGACTTTGTCGCCATCCGCTCCGCCGGCGCCTACGGCGAAGCCATGGCCTCCCGCTACAACCTCCACCGCATCCCCGACGCCTACTTCTACGAAGGCTAGTTTTCGTCTACGTCATTCGCCGGCTCCGACCGGCGAATCTCGTTTCCCGGGGGCACTAGACCCCCGATTTGCCCCTGGCGACAAGAAAAAAGTGTTGCCGGGGGCAAAATGGGGTGTTTTTGCCCCTGGGAAGTGGCTGCCGGGCACAAAATGGGGCGCTGGTGTGCCCGGGAAGCGAAAAAACGGGTTCCCGGGAACAAATCAAGCCTCCAGCGTGCCCGACGCTCCCGAAAATGGCAGACCTGTGAGGTGTATCGGCAATTCCTTTTGATGAAAAAACAGGAGGCCAGATGACCTCCTGTAAGCGTTGCCCCAAGACTACGTGGCGGAATTACTTCAAGAGCGAGGGCCTCGCGGGCGGGGACTTTTGCGCGACTCGATTACCCATCCGTAACACGGATTACTGTCTCGCTGCAAAGGTAACCCTTTTTCCTTTAAGCACAAAACAATAACTTACATTCTGGCTTCGGCCCGGAATGTCGTTGCTCGTCCGCGCGGGAGCCGCAGGGGATGCGGGCGTACGTCGGGAAAGGGCGGGGCTGTCCGTCTCGGTTGCTGGACGTCTAACGCCTCCTTTTTAGCCGTCTCCTCCGGAGCCGTCTAACAGTCGTTGAACGGACGACGTCCTGGTCCTTCGTCGTCGTGCCGAACGATGCTGTCGCATCCTTCGTCCCTCCTCCTCAGTCCCACCGCTGCCCTCGCCGGGCCCCGCTGATCCTTTCCCTCCTATACGCCCGCACCCCTGCGCTCCCGACGCTCCCGGGCGACGGCCGAATTCTTCCTGAGTCGGGCAAAATTAAAAAGGCGGTTGATAAAGATTCTGATGATGGTACAGAACAGAGTAAATTACCTAACCACCTCCTTCTTCACCAGCACCATTTGCTCCCCTTGTCGGCGGTAGTGGAGCCGGATGCTGTCGGTGATGAGGTTGCCTTTTGTGCCGTAGATGATACCGATGCTATCCGTTACTTGGAATGAGCCATCGGGTTGACGCTTGTACTTCAAGATATCTCCTCCGTCCATTAGACCTCCATATCGGTGAAGAGTGATTGATTTTTCTTTGCTGTTAAACTCTGTAAACTCATCTACACTCCAGTCAAACGGATCATCATCTCGCTCTGTTCCATCAAGTTCAAAGACTTGGAATGCCGTGCAGCCATGATGTCCTTGTCCGTAAGCAACGTAGATTAATTCATCCTGCCCATCGAAATCAACATCAAAGAATCCGAAAGTGCCCTCAGTTGAGATATTCGTACCGAATGTGATGGGCATGTAAGGCAGAACGGTTTCACTTCCGTCATTTTCCCCAACCGCCGGATCATCTAGCAGCCTCTCATAGAAGTCGGTGATTCCGATGTTAAAACCTTTGTTCCCTTTCTTGAAGTGAACCTCTGCAAAATAGTTGTCATACAGATCTGCCGTCACTGTATATCCTTTTATGGGCCGATCATAACGGATACGGATGATATCATCTCTTACGTCTGTCTCATGCTCTGCCGGAGTGATCATGGCGTTCCGGCCCTCCTCCGGGGTCTCATATTGCGTCAAGTCCAGGTATTCCGGAGAGTTTCGCAACTCTTCCAGATCATGGGGCAAATAGCCCAGTTCTGCAAGGCTGGGAGGATTGTTGTTCTTACAACCAACCAGGAGCACAAAAGCTATGATGATGTATCGCTTCATTAGATGGTAAATACTTCTTTCCAGGTTATTTCCTTCTTGCGCAATTTACGAATTATCCGGCATATAACGATGATCAGATAGATCGTTACAGGCTGAACAAACAGCTGAACCCATCGCGTCAGGTACAAAGGATTTAGCATGAGATCAAACCTCAATCCCGGCAGGATTCCAATAAAGCTGGCAATCGCAGCAAGCCCAACAATCCAACGGAACCATTTCTTCTCTCCCAGCCACTGGCCAGCATCAGAGAACGAGAACATAGCTGCGAAGAATACCGGAGGAATTGCAGCTATCGGCAGGATGTTCGTCGTCACGACCAGAAGCAGCGTGGCAATATCCTCATGCTTTGGCAGCATGATCGATGTCCCCATGCGTTGCCAGCAAAGCTCAATCGCTGCATAAGTGAAGACGGTTATCCCCAAAAGGAGTGCGGAGATATAGCCCTCCTTATCACGTGTCTCATAGATGTAGTTCCAGGGCATCAGGAATCCTACTAAAGCGATGAAATACCAGAAGAGCCGGATCTCCATCCAATGAAGGATGTTGACCGTGTGACGAGAAAAGTATAGAGACGCCAGCATAGCAACACCAGCAATGGCCAACACCCACCACTTGGGCTTGCTGACCATGTTGCGGATCAGCATTCCCTCCCAGAAGCAGAGCGTAGGAATTACAAGGCTAGTGAGGAACTGAATCCCCCTTATATGTAATGCTCCGTCGATGCGCAGGAAGTGTCCGATGAGTCCTATAAGGCACGCCCCTCCCGCCATCACGAACGAGGCGCTCTTTAGTGTTTGTTTATCAATTTGTTCCATATAGCTAAATCTTTTCAAGAAAACTTGGATGTATGTTGCTAACCGCCACCACAGCAACGCCCGTTACGGACACGATGAGCTTGCGGTCCTTCTTGATGCGCTTGATATACCCTACGGCGCCTTTATATATGCCATCCGTCACGCGAACCCGGTCCCCGGTATGATACTGGGGCAAATCGGCCATGAAATGCCGGTCTCCCGGATTCCCCTTAGCAGAGGTCACCAGAATGAAGGAGCGCATCTCCTCTTCCGGGATGGTTCCGGGCTTACGTCCCCGGGCATCGGGGTAGAAGAGGAAATCGTTCGGGTGCGCATCTTTGAGCGCCTCCAGCCATCCTTCCGTACAGCGGACGAACAGCAGGGAAGGAACCAGTTGCTTCTCAGCATACGAGAGCTCTCCCCGGGCATACTGCTCTACGACGTGCATCGGGACAAAACTCTGCACGCCGGCCGGGTCAACCCAGGTCTCCTTGAATCGCTGAACGCGGTTGTAGAACACCTTCAGCGCGTACCAGTTTATCAATTCATACATAGCGTCTATTCGTCATCTTGGCCGGATCCCAGTTCTCGCCGGATTTGCTCTTCAAGACGGATCTGGAAGAGTTCGTCATCCATAGAACAGGCCTCCCTGAATGCCGTCACCGTTTGGTCAATATCTTCGAGGCTTTGGTAGAATTGTACCCCTAAAGGCCAGCCGATCTGAGCCTTGAATTCCTTACGGAACAGGACGAAATTCTTTTGTTCATCCACGAGAACTTCGGCAAGGGAAGTCTGATCGTTGAATAAATTGACCGCGCACTGAGCATACTGGATACTGTCGTAACACTCGAAGCAATCCAACGGTTCCGCACGCTCAATTCTCACTTTCGGGAGATCATCAAGATACACAGTGTAGTGACACCCATAATTTGAAATGATGAACGTCTTCATGTCAATAATCTGTTGATTCAGACTCAGTTGGTCGAGAATCAACTGGACAAGGTCTAGAAGCCCGAGAGATTCCATTACTGCATCAGGAAAGGATACTCTTCCGTCTTCTTCAGCGCCAGGCAAGTGCCCCGGGCGACCGCCTTGAGCGGATCCTCGGCCACCTGGAATTTGATGTTCACACGGTCCGAGAACCGCTTGGCAATGCCACGCAGCAAAGCTCCGCCACCGGCGAGCCAGATGCCGTTCCGGACGATGTTGGAGTAGAGCTCCGGGGGAGTACGCTGCAGCACCTTGATGATCTCGCTCTCTATTTTGGTGATGGTCTTGTCCAGGCAGGAAGCGATTTCGCCATAGGTGATCGTTGCCGACACCGGATGCGCCGTCGCGATATTCTTCCCCTCGACCAGATAGCCTTCCGGTTCTTCTTCGGCCGGCAGTTCCGGCAACACGGATCCGATGGCGAACTTGATCTGTTCGGCCGTCGTTCGACCGATGCTGATGTTGTGCTGCTGACCCAGGAAATCGACGATGTCCGTCGTGAGCTCGTTGCCCGCCACGTGGATGCTCGAAGACTCCACGATGCCGCCCAGCGAAATGACGGCAATCTCCGTGGTTCCGCCGCCGATGTCCACCACCATATTGCCGTTCGGCGCGGTCACGTCCAACCCGATGCCGAGCGCCGAGGCCATCGGCTCATAGATAAGGTACAGGTCATGCGCGCCGGCGTGCTCTGCGGAATCCCGAATAGAGCGCATATCTACCTGCGTTGCGCCGCCTGGTACGCCGATGACGATTTTCAAACTCTTCGTGAAAAGCCCCGTCCGCTTGTTCCCGCATGCCTGCTTGATGAAACCAGTGAGCATCTTCTCCGCCGCATCGTAATCGGCAATGACGCCGTTCATCAGCGGGCGGATGGTGTAGAGCCGGGGATTGGTGTGCTCCTCCATCAACTGCGCTTCCTTGCCGATCGCCACGAGCTTGTTGGTCTTCGTCTCCAGCGCAATGATACTGGGCTCGTCGAGGACGACCTGGTCGTCCTTGAGTATTACCGTGTTGGCCGTGCCCAGATCGATGGCCAACTCCTGAGTGAAAAATGCCATATCAAGTGCTTGAAGTTGTGATTGAAAAAGAGATAACGGCAGGCCCGGGCGCTACCTTTCACGCCTCATAACCCCCGGGCCTTTGGTGCCGTTAAGAGAGTTTTTGTCCACGCAGCCAGGGACTGTCCGGCGCCGGATCCGACAGCTGCTTATTAACCCTGGATAAATCGTCCTGCTCGTCCTCCCGGACGGCCACCTCACAGGCCTGCCCGAGTTGGTCGATGGCCTGCTCGATATAAGACAGCCACTGCGGCAGCCGCTCCGAAAACGACTCGAAGGAGCCCGGTTCAACGCAAAGACACAGGTACACCGTATCATAGCCGGCGGACACCCGGACCGGGGTGAACTGCGAGTTCACCCGGTTCATCGCCGTAGCCAGAATCCACGAATGCTCCTGGAACTCGAACAGGTCCAGCGGAACCTGCTTCCGGATATACACCTCCGGCAGCCGTCCCGTGAATACCTCATAGTCGTTTCCTCCGTTCTGGATGCCATAGAGGTTGACATCCTTGACAACAGGATGAAGGCCGGCCGCCTGCAGGGCGATGCCGATATCTTGTGCCGACAACATAATCCTAGTGCTTGATAATGAGTTTGTTATTCTGGTTGTCAATCGTGATGGTCCCGAAGCGCTCCATCGCGCTCTGCCCGAGCAGCAGGGGAGCCTGCTGGCTCTTCACCACGGAAGCGTCCACGTTCTTCAGCACGGCGTCACCTAACTTGATCTCTCGGAGCGTGATGACCGTCCCGGCGCTGAGTTCGCCGTTCGCGACCTGATAGTAGCGCTTGCCCTTGATGTCCTTCTCGGACAGGTAGCCGTTCTTCAGCATGAAGTTCGCCTCGACCGACGAGATGGTCACGTCCGAAGCGCCGGTGTCGAAGATCATCTGCAGGGCCAGCCCGTTGATGTCGCAGGGCACCTCGAAAGTGCCGCCCGGATGCCGCTTGACATCAATCTCGGTAACCTGCTCCACGCCATCGGAAGCGGGAGAGTCCGCCAGAAACTCCGTCAGGAACGCCTCGTGCTTCGCCCGATATTCCTCCACCAGGGCCTTGTACTCCGGCAGATCCCGAATCGGATCCATGTCATCGTCATAGCCAAGGTGGTTGAAGTCCCGGTAGCCCTTCTCGAAAGCGGTCCGCAGAGCCGCAAGAGCCTCCTGGGGCCGCCCCATCCGGGAATACAGGCAAGCCTGGTCATAGAAGTTCCCGTTGTCGTCCGGCTCCGCGGCGAGAATCCGGTTCATCCATTCTTCCGCCTCCTCGTCCCGGCCCAGGAAGTGCAGCGCATAGTGGCGGCAGGAACTGCCGTCGGCCAGCGTGTCCAACTGAAGGACCCGCTCGAAGTCTTTCGCCGCAGCCTCCCGGTCTCCGCGCGTCAGGTACAACTCGCCGCGCATCAGGAAGATGTACGGGTAGTCCTGCTCCATCTCGATGCCGAGGTCGTAATCCTGCAGCGCCCGGTCCGGATCCCCCTTCATCTCATAGCACCAGCCGCGCTTGTAGTAGGCATACGACTGCCGGGGATCCTCCTCGATGGCGGACGAAAAGTCTTCGAAGGCCCGGTCGATATCGCCGGAGAGGCGGTAAAAGTCACCTCGCTCGCAGAACAGATCCCAGTCGGCGCCATCTTCCATAATCTTGGAAATGTCGGCGATAGCCTGCTCATTCAGCCCCAGTTCGCTGTAGCACTGGCTGCGGTAATAGTTGATTCCCGCATAACGTCCGTATTCGGCCTCCGTTTCGTCAAAGCTCCGGACGGCGTCAGCGTAGCGCCCAATCTCCTGGTAGAACTGACTAAGGAAATACTTCCAATTCCCCGGATTGTCGCTATTCTTAATCCGGCTCCTGACGGCCGCCTCGGTGTAGTTGGGACGCTTCTTCAGCACGTCGGTAATCAATGCCCCGTTCGGATCCTCATCTTTGTCGTACCAGCTCAGTGCGGCATCGATGGCCTTGTTGGCCTCGCCAAGTTTGTCGTAGGCCTGCATCAGGAAGCGGTAGGGGGCAGAATAGTCCGCATCCAGCTTGATACACTTCTCCATCAGATCGGCCGCCTGCCGGTGCTGCCCGCGGTAAATCATGACACGAGCCATACCCACCATCGCTTCCTGGTCGGACTCATCGTCCGCCAGCATCCCCCGGTACACGGCCTCGGCGCCGTCGATGTCCTTGGCCCGGTAGAGCGCCTGACCATAGTCGAAGGCGATATTCTGCAGCACCTCCGCTTTCTCCTTGCGGGCGAACTCGTAAGCGGTCTTGAGCGTGGTCAAGACCTTCTCGCTGTCGCCCATATCATCGTAGATGTAGCTCTTCCACCAGTACAGGATGGCATTGGAGACCTCCGTCTTCTTGGGCTTGTTGACCTTGATGGCTTGGTTGATGTCGGTGAGCGCCTGGCCGTACTCCTCCTTGCGGCGGAGCAGACGGACGCGGAACAGGAGCGCATCCACGTTGTCCGGGGTCTCCTGGAGTTGCTTGTTCACGAGATCGAGCGCCTTGGCCTCGTCCCGCTCCTCCTTGAGGACCTCCTCGGCCTTCCGGAGATTGTAGTCGTTGTCATTGGACTTGTTCTTCTGGGCGTACACGTTGCCGCTCAGGACAGTCAGCGCGATGGCTGACAGCAGGGTCAGGATGTGTTTCATTTGCGTGAAAGTTATAATGTTGTGCTTATCTTGCGAACCCGGTGAAATCCACTACGGAGGCCGCTTTGCGGAGGACCTCGTCAAGGGTCTGCGCTTCGTCCGGAGCTTCGCCGAACCAGTCGATGTTCAAGGCCGTTCCGGCGAAGGAGGCCTTCATCGTATAGTGGTACAGCGGGAGGAGGTGGTAGTTCTCCTTCCACTCGGACGTGCCGTCCTGCTCCGGCCACCAAGCCTGGGCCGGGTCCAGGAACAGGTACGCCGGGAAGTCCGGGTCCTGCCGGAGCCTTTCCATCCGCTCCCGGCACTCCCGGAGCGCCCTGTCGGAGGCCTCCCGGACGTGGTCCATCTTGATGCCATCGTAGGTCCCCCGGAATGCGATCCGTACGATTTCGGCATTCGTGCCGTCTTTGAAAACCAGTTTCATAGCAAAAGCTTGTTAAATGCTCAACTTGGACAGCGCCAGCGAGGCGTCGATGACCTCGTACATAAACAAGGAGCGCTTCTCTGCCGTGACGTCGAAGACGTCCTTGTAGATACCCTCGCAGGACTCGACATTCTCCGCGACGGCGTGGAGTTCGCCGACGGCCTTCTCAATCTTTTGCATCAGGTTTTTCTCGTAAAGCTCATCGTCAAGAACGATGCGGAAGGCCCAGGAGCCGTCTTTGTACTGGAAGACTTCGACGAAGGAATCTTCGGTGGCATCCTTCGCTGCCTCCGTGATCCGGTCTCGGTTGATTCCACCGTAGAGCCGCTTCAACTCTACGAAAGGTAGCCCGTGGAAATGCTCCTCGGCCACGAGCAGGAGCTCGTTTTCATACGCCACGAGGCTGGGCTGACCGACATTTCCGATCACATGTAGCCGCTCGACCTCGAAGTGATTCTTTGTAAGGGTTTCCGCTACATCATACATATCTTCCAGTTCCTCACCGAGATCCTCCCGCTCGAAGCCCGGGCAGTCGTCGCGAACGAAACCATAATACTGCTCGTCGATATACCGGAGAATCATGTCAAAGGTATTGAGCGTGTTGAAGACGACAGGATGAAGGTCCGTCTCCACGGGGGCGTTTTTGTTGGTGATGGTCTTCTCGTAGGCGGTGTAGCCGCCGTAGGTCACGAGAAGGTAGCCGGAAGGGGACTCCCCGTCCTGGAGTGTTACTGTGAGGGTAAAGCCGTCGCGCTCGACGGACTCCTCGCAGCGGCCGTCCTTGTCTTCCAGGACCAGGACGACGGAGGGGTCTTTGCGGAGCCGCGCGATGATGTTCTCGCGGGCCGTTGCGGCGTTGATGTTCGATCCGGCGAGTTTCTTCCGGGTCGAGACCTGCTCGAAATCGTATGCGTCACCTTTCTTGCGAACGATGGTGACTTCGTCGAGGGTGAAAATAGTTTCCATGTTTACTCAAGTTAGTCTATGTTCCAATATGCATCAGGGTTGCCGTCAAAGGCCTCACGATAGGGGTCGTCCCCCTCGATCCAATCTTCTCCGAACATTTCGCGGAGGTAGTTGCGCTCGATCGCATCGGCGTCTTCATCGTAGTAATCGTTCATATCTGTTGTATTTAATGCTTTATCGTTATATTGTCGTGGAATGGAATAATGTTACAGGGAAATCTGAAATTACCACCTAAAAGAATAGGTGTGTCAGGGCCCCTGATGGTACACACAACTAGGCGTCCTCTTCGGGCTCCTGATTTGCTTTGGGTCTCAGGCGGCTGACGTACCGTCGGTAACTGAGCCAGGCATCCGTCTTCTCTGAGCGTTCCTTCTTCAGTGCCTGAAGGAAGTCTTCCTCCGAAACGGCCTCGTTCATCAGCAGGTTCATCAGCGGGTTGTCTTTATCCGGCTCGTAATCAAACTCCTCCTTCCGCTTCTGGAGCATCCACCGCAGGTCGGCGTGATACCTGTCGTAATATGGATTCTCCGAGATGAGTTCCTTGATGATGTGAAAGCCAGGGTCTCCGTACTGCCGCTCATTGAGTATGGCCAGACGGTATCTGAACTTCCGGTAGGCTGGAGAGTCCGTTCCGTAGTCGGCCGATTTCTCGAACAGGCGGATCATCTGGTTGTACAGGAGCTCCACGGTTTCCCAGTCCTCGCACTCCTCCAAGGCTCTGGCAAGTAGGTACAGGCCATTGAAGTTCTCATCCGAGGCAGAGACCACGGTTGTGAGCAGTTGGATACTCTCCCTGGCTTTGCCTGAGTAGATCAACCCAGCCGCGTTCAGGATGATGGACTCCCGGTTGTTGTTGGGAATAGGTACCCAATCTATGCCAAAGAGACAACTGTCGTCCGCCACATAGGAGAGCGTTCTGTTGAGCAACTCGTAGGCTCGACGCGTATCACCATTGTGAGCCTCTTCGTTGCACATCGCAAAGAGCCTGCAAGCGGCCCCGTCGTGGTCACGAAGACGCTCAAATTCCTGGACAGCCTCACCCACGGCAAGTTCCGTTTCAATCACGTTCTGGTCATTGTATGAGGTGGCAAAGACCTGTACATCGTGTGAGACGCGTACTGAGCTGAAATCGATGGGATTCACCAGCGAGAGTCCAGCAAGGCTCCTGGCTCGGCTCAGGGCCACATACACCTGGCCATAAGTGAAGGCGCCGCGACCAAAGTCCACGGCCACTTTGTCGAAGGTTAGGGATTGGCTCTTGTGAATGGTGATGGCCCATGCCAGGCGCAAGGGGAACTGAGTGACACTTCCTATGACTTTTTTTCTGCACACCTTTTCCTTCTCATCGTACTCGTACTCATACGCCTCCCATGTCTGCTGGTCTACGGACACCTGGGTTTCCTCATCGCCGTCCAACGCTACCATAATCCCCGTGTTATCCAGTGATACGACCTTTGCAAGGGTCCCGTTGGCCCAGCGTCCGGCAGTATCGTTTCGCAGGAACATCACCTGGGCGCCTTCCTTCAGCACAAGCTTGTCTTCCACCACATCCTTGAGCTTGCTCACGTTGCCCTCGTATGCCGCCTCATAGGTAAAGGTGTAGCCGGGCAACTCTGCCAGATGGTTTTCGTTGATGATCCGGGCATCGCTGCGGTAAGCCGTCAGCGTGATTCGCATTTCATGCTCGTCACGCTTTGCGTAGGGCGGGATGACGCGGCTGTTAATCAAGTTCAGGTCATCCAGGTTCACATGCCCGGTGCGGAAGTGCTCCAGCAGGTTGATGAAGGTGGGATCGCTCTGCCGGTAAATCTTCTGGAACTCGATTTTTGGCAGGGAATTGTTCTCCAGGCAGCGTGCCTTGTAGAAGAACCAGCAGTTGGATCCGTAGATGCTGCGGAGCGTGAGCTGGTCCTCCGATATCGCGATCGGAAGCAGCTGGAAGAGGTCGCCCACAAAGACCATCTGGATACCGCCGAAGGGCTGGAAGGAGTGACGGTAGTAGCGGAGCATCCGGTCAATGCCGTCGATAATATCACAACGGACCATGGACACCTCATCTATGATAATGGTGTCAATCTTCTGGACCAGCGAGATCTTGGAAGCATTCATCTGGCCCATGTCCCGGGGACCGAGGACTCCCAGGCCAAAACCGAAGAAGGAATGGATGGTCTGGCCACCGGCGTGAATGGCGGCCACTCCCGAAGGAGCGAGGACCACAAAGTTCTTGTTCACGCATTCCTGGACCTTCTGCAGGAAAGTGGTCTTACCCGTCCCGGCGCGGCCGGTCAGGAAGAAGCTGTTGTTGGTCTTGGCAATGAGGTCGTAGGCATTGCACATTTCCTTGTTCTCGAGGTCGAAGGTTTCGGTGGTGATGTTCTTTGTTTCCATAGTTTTTTTCGATTTTGGTTATGTTTTTCGTTGTCGTTCAAATGGTTATCGTTCGATGCACAGGGCACTGTTGGGGATGGTCTGGGAGCCAATCAGGGCAGTTGTCTCCCGGGTTTCCCCAACCAGCTCATCAGTCATCTGGTTGAAGCCCGCCTCGGTGATTCCGTGGTATCCCTGAAGTTTGCTCTCGTTGAGCAGGAAGCTCTTGACTACGCTTTTCAGTTCCCGCTGGGCCTCGCTCTCCGACCACCAGAAGTTGCTATAGCATCGGTGAGCGACCATTTTCGGCTTGCCACCGTCCCACATGTACACCTGAATACCGTTCAAGAAGGTGTGGTAGTAGCCGTGACCGATGCTGAACTTCACGGCCATCCGGCGGGAGAGCCGGATCCCTTCCTGGTACATATTGCCAGCCTGGGAGACGTATCCCTGGGTGAGGAACAGGTTGGCGGCTTCGTTGTAGGTGATGTTCCCTGCCAGCATCGGGAGGGCGGACTTGACAGTGAGTGCGAGTTTATTATCCATGGTTTTCAGTTTCAGTTTTAAGATAAGATATACTTGCTTAGTCGATGGATGTTACAAAGTCTTTGCAAACTTTCATCTGCCGACAGTAGGCTTTAAGGATTTCCAGTCCGTTGTCCTTCAACTGGCTGTCCACATCCTGGTCCAGGAGGTCGGCGACCAACGTTCCAACGAACTCGCAAACCTGCTCCGTGACCTCGCCGCCCGCCATGCCAATGTTGTCCATGGCATATTCCGTGGCGAGCTCGGCGATTTTGCTGTGAAGGGTATCCACGTTGAGATAGGTGGTACCCTCCCAGTCGTAGGTCTTCACCACCTTCAGCGCTTTGCCGTCGGGGATGAGGAGACGGACCTTGTTCATGAGGCTCCAACTGTGGTATAGGCCCATGGTGAATTCGACCACCAGTTGGCGGCCGACCGCCACGTACATGATGGACCGGTTACCGGAGGCGGCGGTGTGCTGGTCCACGATGTACATGTGCTTGTCGGCGTCGAAGTGGGGGATGTCCAGGGCAGGGACACCATACTCAGGGAAGATGGCGGTCAGGGTGACGGTGTTGGTCGGGGTGGCGGGGAGGGTGGTATGGAGGTTTAGTTTCATAGTCTCGTGATTTTGTTGATGCAAAGGTATAAAAGAAAAAATAGGATGAAAAGAACTGAATTATGAAGATAAGATTTCTNNGATTATAATCGTGTTTTAAGTAAGAAAACTTGTATAATATTTCTTAATTGTCTAAATTTGCAAAAACGATAGTTCGCTATGGCAACAGAAAGAGAAAAGCTCACTCGCTGGGAGTTTTTAGATCAGCTTTTATCCAGAGGAGTGTTCATGTCTCAGAAAGAGATTATGGATGCTTATCATGGCAACCCTAGTACTCATATTAATCCTATCTCGGATAAGGAAACAATCTCGCGTCTCTACCTTCCCAGTCTCCGTAAAGATTTGGACAAGTTCAAGAGTACACTTGAAAAAGAGGGCATACGTGATATGCTGGAGTGCAACAGGGCAGAGGACGATCATCGAAAGCTTTCATATCGGTATAAGGAACCGGGGTTTTCAATCATGCCCTATCTCACTGGAGGAATGACAGATGGTGAATACAGAAGTCTTGTGGGTGCAATCAACAAGCTTCAAGGTGTTCTGAATCCTGCTACATTTGAGGAAGTTCGCTTCGCAGTACAAAGCCGCATGGAAACGGATTATGAAAAAGGACCTGTATATGTGGATTACGAAGATAACCATCGTCTGAAGGGAAGGGAATATCGGCCTTTGATGTATCGTGCAATAACGGAAAAGAAGAGTCTACACATATTATACAGGAAATTCAATGGCTCAGAATTGGAATTTGACTTTCATCCCTACCTTCTTAAGCAATATAATGAGAGGTGGTTTGTTTTTGGCCGGAAGAAGGAGAGTCGAGATCCTTATACCTGTATACCTTTAGACAGGATTGTGAGCGTAAAAGTTAAGGGAGACTATTCTGAAAATCGCCCGGAAGGATACCGGGATTATTTTCAGCATCGCGTAGGTGTATCACGGAGGAAAGGGGAGTCAGTCCGGCATATTGTTATCCGTATCAGCAATGAGGATGCTTGGGGACGAGTAACGACTAAGCCATTACCGACTCAGACGGAGGTCCAGGCATATGATTGCATGCTCGGTTTTGGGTTGATTAGTTTGGACATTGTTCCTAATATTGAGCTTTTCACTAAGATCCTTTCATGGGGTGAAGGCGTTGAAATCCTTGGAGACGAAACCGTACGTTCGGAGTTTGTGGCGCTTTTAAAAAAAATCTCCGGGAACTACCCGGAAATTGCGAATGACTTAAAACTCAAGTAAATTATTTTGTATCAGTTGCTCTGAGCCCTTTTTTATCTGTTTTAACTGTTTATTGTACGCATAGCAAATATAAGCTTTTGATGGTGACGACTTAAGATAATCTACCAACAACCCCAAATACTTCTTAATTTTATAGAATGGAATCACAGATGTTTTTTGGTCAGGATTATCCACCCCGCGAAACAGGGAGTATAATTCGATGTGTTGAAATCTTGATGCAACTTCCTTGTTGCCTTCATCAACTTCTGACACATTGAGAGCAGCAGTAGCAATAATCCAGTAGTAATTTGTTATGATACGTCGATCGTGGCTAATACCGTGTAGAGA
>LXOW01216099.1_pt1 | contig 14780 bp, 12 predicted proteins | sample 1368591 | NCBI WGS metagenome assembly LXOW01 (sample SAMN04884650, study PRJNA319009) | bovine gut metagenome | isolation source: Cow rumen | host: Bos taurus | place: Italy: Legnaro (PD) | collected 2014-07-09 | reverse complement strand
GCCGCTATGCTGGAGACGAAGCGAAAACCATCCGCAAAGTGGCCGTCTGCGGCGGCGGCGGGGCGGGTTTCATCGACCTGGCCATTGCTTCCGGCGCCGATGCCTACGTCTCGGGCGACATCAAGTACCACGACTTCTTCAAGTCCCATTCCGGCACGCTAATCGTAGATGTCGGGCACTATGAAGGCGAATTTTTCATTAAAAATATTATTTTTGACTTACTCAACGAAAAATTTAGTACATTTGCCACTTTGATTTCTAAAATGGAAAAAGTAGAAGTCAAATATTTTTAACATATTGATAGTTAAACAGATAAATTAAATATGGCCAAGAAAAAAGTTAACGAGGAAGAGGTCGAACAAGGCGCTAAAAAGGTAAAAGTTGAGAAAATCGTTCCCAAAATGAAGAAAATCACCCCGAAACGGGTGAAGGTTCCCCAAGTGGAAGAGGTGAAGGAAGAGGTGAAAGAGGAACCCGTCGAAGTGGTTGAAGAAGTGGAAGTGAAGAAGGCGGAGACGATTGAGACCGAAGAGGCCCCGAAACCGAAACAGAAAGCGGCCAAGAAAACGGTGGTGGAGACCATCATCGAGGATGATGACGTCACCGTGGAGAAAACTTCCGACGGTGTGGTGGAAGTCAAGAAGCATGAGTCCACCCAATCCACAGCCGAAGAGCTCTCCATCGAACAGAAACTGCTCTCCTTGTACAATCTTCAGCAAATCTGCACGAAGATTGACGATATCCGGATGATTCGCGGTGAGCTGCCGGAGGAAATCCGCGACAATGAGGACGAGTGCGAGGGCCTGAACACCCGTATCGCCAAATTCACCGAGGATATCAAGAATCTGAAGCTCAAGATTGCTTCCGAGAACACCAATATCGAAGAGGCGCGTGCGACTATCAAGAAATATGAGGAACAACAGAATTCCGTGCGCAACAACCGCGAGTATGAGGCGTTGAGCAAGGAGATCGAGTTCCAGCAGATGCAGATCCAAATCGCGGAGAAACATAAGGAGAAACACGAGGCTGAAATTCTCGACAAGCAGGCCAAGATCACCGAGACCAACGAGCGTGTGAAGGAAATCCAGGAGGTGCTGGAACAGAAGAAAGCCGAACTGGAAGTCATTGTGGCCGACACGCAGAAGGAGGAGGAGGAACTGATGGCCAAGGCCGAAGAACTCCGTGCCAAGGTTGACGACCGTCTGCTCACCGCCTTCGAGCGCATCCGCAAGAACGCCCACAACGGTCTGGCCATCGTGAAGATTGAGCGTGACGCTTGCGGCGGCTGCTTCAGCAAGATTCCTCCGCAACGCCAGCTCGACATCTGCCTGCACAAGAAAATCATCGTGTGCGAAGCCTGCGGCCGTATCTTCATTGACGACAAACTGGTGCGCGAACACGAAAACGATGCACAATAAACGAGTCGATTAAACGTTATAAGACAGGATTTGTCTATCACTTTGTTTTTTGAAACTTAATTATTCACCTTATTAAATAAAAAAGTATTATGAAGAAAGTATTAAGCGTATTATGCATGGCCCTTCTGGCCGGAGGTATGATTTTCACCTCTTGTACGAAACACTTCACCATCACGGTGAAATCCAACAATGACGCTTGGGGTACCGTCACTGGCGGCGGCACATTCAATGACCAAGTAACCACTACTTTGAAAGCTACTCCGAATGCTGGCTATCAGTTTGTGCAATGGCAGGATGGTACGAAAGAGAATCCTCGCACTATCACGGTTACCGCTGATGAGACCTGGACTGCTTATTTCGAACCCGTTACTCCTGGTGTGAAGGTGACCTTCGGCAATGAAGCCTATGATGCAGGTGATTATGCTGGAGTTTATTCTTCACAGTATGAGGCTTGGCAAGTGACTGCAGCTAAGACAAACGGAGATTATCCTTACGCAGATGTGGCTATGTACACGGGCACCTCAACGGGTACCAGCACTGCACAAGCAGCTGAAGATGGTAAGGTTTCTACCTCTAACTCCGATTTCGGTTGGGTGGAGTACTATCTTGAAGGTTATGTCTATTACGAAAGCAATCCCAATGTTCATTTTGGTGACTGGTGGGCTAAATCTGCTACGGTTAATGTTTCCGATTTTGATGCTACTGCCCTCAAGATGACGGCTAATGTGAATGCTACCATGTTTGATGTGATGGAAGCATTCGCTGATGGCGAAGGTATTGATGGTGCTACTTCTGCTCCCATGGCCGTCAAAATGACGTCTGTCTCCTTGAACAGCTCCAAGGGTTTCACCCCGAAGAAGAACAATGGCGGCAGAATTGTTGCTGCAAGATAATTAACTCTGTTGCAAATAAAAATAATGCTCACGCTTTAAAACGTGAGCATTATTTTTAAATAATCTGAATGATGAAAAAGATAACGTTAATTCTCAGTGCTTTTGCCATAGCTTTGTTGTGGACAGGTTGCAAAAGTGAGAAATCCTTAATAGAACAATCTGCAATGGGTTATCTCACTGCGATGGGCAATTATAAGATTTCTGAAGCCGAACCTTACGCAACAGAAGAGACTATCGAAAATACTCTTCATGCTATTGAGAGATATATCATGCCGAATTTGGACTCTAATGTGATTAAGAAAAACACGCCTGCAACTATTGAGATAACGGATGTGATTGTTGTTGACGATACTACTGCTGAAGTCGCATACGTAAAAACCACACCCATTCAAGTGCAAGAGGGAAAATTGGATATGGTTAAACGGAAGGATGGCTGGAAAGCGCAAGTCAGCATCCAAATACCTGAGGCGTTGAAGATAGAGTATAGTGTGGACAAAAAAGCACTTGAAGAAAAATACATGGGCAAAATCAAACGTGGAGATCCAAATACAAAGCCCAATATTGACGCAAAACTCCAACAAAAGGCAGAGAGCAAAACATCTGATGAAAAAACTACAAAAGAGAACTGATTCCTGGGTCTGATCACTATTGCTCGCTACTGACGGGATCATGGATAATGTTATTTTGAAATTCCTTATAATAAATGTATTATGAAAAAAATATTGAGTGTACTTAGTTTAATCTTAGTGGTTGGAGGTATGATATTCACCTCCTGCACGAAGAAATATACCATCACCGTGAAGAGCAGCAATGAGGATTGGGGGACCGTGACAGGTGGTGGCAGTTATGTCGTGAACAGCAAGGTTACGCTTACGGCCATTCCCAAAGATGGCTATGCTTTCTTGAAGTGGGATGACGGCAACAGCGAGAACCCTCGTTCGTTTGCGGTTACGGCCGATGCCACTTACACCGCCGTCTTCATGGAACTCCCTACCGAACATGGGGTGAATGTGACGTTTAACGGTGAGACGTGGGAATCAGAAGATATCTACGCGGAGTATGATCCCAACGACAAGTCATGGTTTGTGGATGCCTATCGCAACAAGGATGTAGAATTTCCCAGCTTTAGCATGCGGATGTACAAAAGCAACACCGGTATCACGGTTTCTTCTGTGAATTCCGAGGGTGAGCTCACGAATGCTGACTTTGGTTGGATTGAGTATTACAAAAATACCGCTATTGACGGCGAGAATAACGTCAAACGTGGTGACTACTGGGCAAAGATGGCCACTGTCAGTATTTATGAGTTCGATCCCAATGCGCTGGTGTTTTCTGCAGAGGTGACGGCCACTATGTTTTCTGCTTTGGAAGCGTTTGTGGGTGTGGATGGGAACGATCCCGTGGGTGTTGATGCAGCGTCCACCGCCCCGATGACTGTGACGATGACCAAGGTCCAAATGGTACGCAACCCTGCCAAACGGGTCGGCACGGCCAAACATTTCACGGTCAAGTAAAGGTCTTTTGTCAGATAAAGAAAAAGCCCACGTGATGCACGCGGGCTTTTTTCGTTAGGGTTAAGCGATTTTATTTCGGGAGGATGATTGCGTCGGCGACGACCTCTGCCACAGATTTGATCTCGACTCCGAGCTTGTACTCGTGGTTGATTTGCGTAAGCTGGTCAGCGCAGTTGTGGCAAGGAGTGATGACCACGCTGGCTCCCGTTGCCTTGATCTGGTCAGCCTTGATCTTGCCGATTTTCAGGCGGCGTTCGTTGTATTCGCTCATGGCCAGCATACCTCCGCCACCGCCGCAACAAAAGTTGTCGCTACCGTAGGGATCCATCTCGATCAGCTCCGGCACCGCCTGTTTCACTACATAGCGCAATGAGTTGAAAAGCCCGCCGTTACGGGTGATGTTGCACGGATCGTGAATGGTGTATTTCTTGTCATTCAGCGACTTGTCCAGTTTTATTTTCCCCGACTTGATATATTCCTCAATCAGTTCTACGAGCGAAACCATCTTGAAATCAGGATGTTGTCCCATATAATTTGGCGCTTCCCAGCGAAGTGCGCGGGTGCCGTGACCGCACTCGCCTAGGACCAGCGTCTTGCATTTCAGCTTCGCCATCTCGTCGTACATGTGCTGCGCGATCTGCTTGGCATGCGCGTCGTTGCCGGAGAAATAGCCGTAGTTGGTCACATCGTACATTTCATCGGAGAGCGTCCAGTCGGCACCGGCCACGTGGAAAATCTTGGCGGCGGCGGCGATGGAAAGCGGGAAGAATTTCGGTTCGCGGGGGTTCAGCGTATAGAGGATTTCCGCATTCTCCTTGTTCAGCGGGATGAGCGTTTCCTCGGTTTCTAATTCGTCCTGCAACTCCTCCTGCATCCAATCGATGGTATCCACGAAGTCCTCCTTCGGAATGGCCATGTTGTTCTTAGTATTGAGGGCGGCATCCACGGTGGCTTGCAGCGAGGCGGGTACGCAACCCATGGTGGCCAGCATCCGGCGGCCTGTGCGTACCACGAACGGGATGTCCACACCGATAGAACAATGCTTCACGCAACGTCCGCACATCGTGCATGCACCGTACAGTGAATCCACCATTTCAGCAATGTAGTCCTCCGTCAACTCTTTGGCATTCGTCAACTTAGGCGCGGTTTTGCCCAAGAAGGTGCAGTAACGGCGGTAAATCGATGACACCATATCTACCTTCTTTCCAGGAATGTATTTCGGTTCTTGGAACGTCTTGAAAAAGAGGCAGCTGGTTTCGCATAACCCGCAGTGTACGCAAGCGTTGAGGTGCGTAAGAAGCTTGCTGTCAGTGTATTTTGTCAATATATTGACGGCCTTTTGGATACTTTCGGAGGATATGTCTTTCATATTCATTTATTTTGGGCGCAAAGATACATTTTTTAATGGTTATTGGTTATTGAAGCTGTCAATGGTCAATGGTCAACGGTTAAAAGCCATACACCACCTTGAACCGCATTCCGAACCCTTGCATCGGGTAGTTGCGGATGATTTCGTAGTTTTTGTTGGCGATGTTCAGCAGTTCGAGCTTGAGACTGAGAACAGATTCTTTTCGGAATTTGAAATCGTGGCTGAAGGTGATGCCGTGATCGGTGTAGCCAGCCACTTCGTTGGCGGGAATGTTCTGTGTCAGTGAGTATCGATTGCTGCAACCGATCATGGCGTAAGTAACAGTAATCCAAGGTGTTTGCAGACTCAAACTGAAGGATCCTGACCATAGGGGTGTGTAAGGAATCTGATGGTTGAAAGTCTTACCGTCTGGGTCGGTACGATCGACAGCTTTTTGGTAGGTGGCGTTGCCGTTCAGCCGCAGGATATATTTGCTGGTGATGCGGTACTGCCAGAACGTGTTCAGCTCGGCGCCTGCGATATAGACCTTGCCGTAGTTCAGCATCGTCCAGGAGAAAAGATTGTGCGAAGGAAATGCCACAATCTTATCCTTTACAATGTTGAAGTAGCCGTCTAAAGAGGCGGAGACGGTTATTCGGCCAGCAGCGAGATGTGCCTCCTTCAGTACGAATCCGAGGTCCCACTGGTGTGTCTTTTCCGGGTTGAGGTTTACGTTGCCGACCTCGCGATAATAGAGGTCGTTGAAGGTGGGCATTCGAAAGATGTTCTTGTAGAAGAATCGCAAGTATAGGATTTTGGTCAAGTCGAAAGAGGCCCCAGCGGATGGAGATATGTGTATATAATCTTGAATATCAGGATTTTCCTCGATGATGTTGTTAACGTAAGTGAGCAACAGGTTGGCATTGACTTTCCAGCGGTTCCCCGAAATAATGGCAGACAGGGAGGTGAGGGAGGTGAAGCGTCCGGGGTGGGCGTATTCCAGTGAATTAGCCCGCATTTGCTGGTAGAAGACATCTTCGGCTAACGCAAACTGCAGGGAGCGGAGGTGTCGCAGGGAGTCTTTCTCTGTTATGGGTGTATATAGCACAGTATTAGAGAGATAGCTTTCATGCTGATGGTAGCGGTTGTCTAAGAATCCTTCGGCGTTGAGATAGTCGGGATCGAGGTAGCGCGTGTAGTCGTAGTTGAATTTCGCGTTAGCTTGGTAAGCCCATCTGTCGTTGAAATATTTGTGGTAGTGAGCTTGCCCGAAAGCATTTTGGTTCCACAGCTTTTGGTGCGATTCAGAATTGTAGAAGATGGTGGCGGAGGGTAGTTCCCGTGCGGAGTTGTAGTAGTAGAGTTTGACGTTGAACCGTTGGGTTCGGTCAATCTGCCAAACGGCATTGAACTCGGTGTTAAGTGTCATTGTCTCAGCGTTTTTGCGCCGTTCGTGCGACACGCTGTCAGTAGCTCCGCCGTAGTGTAAGGTGTAGGGGTAGTCGCCCTTGGAGCGCATGGCATCCGCTGATAAGTTCCAGTAAAACAGGCGGTCGTCGCGTTTTTTGGAGTGTACTTTGTGTGTGACGCCGGCCTGCAGCTCGTAAAAACCATACATGCCCACAGAGCCGCCTACTCGGAAGCAGAATGGTTTTACAGGAATGACGTTTATCGTATTGATTTTCAGTAAACTGCTGTAAGAAAAGAGTCGTGCGGGTACGAAGATTTTGTCGTCCAGTCCGACGATAAGAGCAATAGAGGCAACGTTTTCGAGGGAGAGTTTGCCGAGGTCAATCTGTCCGGTCTGGCAGTCGGTGAGGGTGATGTCGTCGTAGGCCACGCCAGTGTGCTGGGTGCCGAGTCCGCGCACGGAAACGGTCTTCATGCCGCCGGTGCCGCCGTAGTCGCGGACTACCACACCCGACATATATTTCAGAGCATCAGAGAGTTGTAAAGTTGGAAGCTTCTTGATTTGCTGGGCGGAAATCTGTTGTACGGCAGCGGAACCCGTATATATTTTTTGGGGCGCGTCCGCCACGATGTTCACCTCCTCAAGTTGCTGACCACGGACACTATCGCGATGGTTTTGCGCCTGTAAGCTTCCACAGCACATCGCCAAAAGCGTCAAAATCAGATATATGTAGATTTTTTTTCCCATTGCAAATCAACGGCAAAAGTACAAATATTCTACATGCAAACTCCACTGACAAATCTCGCCAAAAAATTGTATCTTTGCCCCGTTTTTTCGAAAAAGTGAAAATATGAAAATGGACATTCTGCTCGGCCTGCAATGGGGCGATGAAGGTAAAGGAAAAATCGTGGACGTTCTGACGCCCAAGTATGATGTGATTGCGCGTTTCCAGGGCGGTCCGAACGCCGGACATTCGCTGGAGTTCAACGGAATCCGTCACGTACTGCACATCATCCCTTCCGGCATTTTCCACAAAAGCAAAGTCAATATCATCGGCAATGGTGTGGTGATAGACCCGATTATCTTTGAAGAGGAGATTAACGCGTTGATAGAGATGGGATTAACGCCCACCAACAACCTATATATCTCCCGCAAGGCGCACCTCATTCTACCCACGCATAAGTTGTTGGACGCTGCGCAGGAGGCCCATAAGGGCAACATGAAGATTGGTTCCACGCTGAAGGGCATCGGACCGACTTACACGGACAAGACTGCCCGCACGGGTCTGCGCGTGTGCGACCTCGAATCGCCTGATTTTGAGGCTAAATACCGCCAGAAAATCGAGGAACATATTGAGATTCTGAAGCATTTCCATTTCGATTACGAAGAGAAGCTTGCGGAGCTGGATGCCCAATGGCGTAAGTCGTTGGAGACCATCCGCAAATTCCAGTTTATCGATAGTGAATACGTTGTTCATCAATATCTTACGGAAGAGAAATCCGTTTTGGCGGAAGGTGCGCAGGGCACGTTGTTGGACGTGGAGTTCGGTGCGTATCCGTTTGTGACCTCCTCCAATACGATTGCCGCCGGCGCGTTTACTGGACTGGGTCTTGCGCCTCATTACGCCGGTCGTGTCTTCGGCATCGTGAAGGCCTACTGCACCCGCGTGGGCAGCGGTCCCTTCCCGACGGAACTTTTCGACGAGACGGGCGAATTCCTCCGCAAGGAAGGCAATGAATACGGTGCAACGACCGGCAGACCAAGACGTTGCGGTTGGCTTGACTTGGTGGCATTGCAGTACGCCCTGATGATCAACGGTGTGACGGACATCGCACTCACTAAGGCTGATGTACTCGACAAACTCGATGAAATCAAGGTTTGCACGGCCTACAAGGTGAACGGCGAACTCACCGACCGAATGCCCTCCGCTACCGACGTGGAGATTGAACCTGTCTATACCACCCTGCCCGGCTGGAAGACCGCCATCTCCGGCTGCAAAACCTATGAAGAACTTCCGCAAACCTTCAAAGACTACATCCAATTCATTGAGGATAAGACTCATACGAAGATTTCTATTGTGTCCGTGAGTCCGGACCGTGAAGGTACCATTTTCAGGTAGTTTCAGGTTTCAAGTATCAGGTTTCATGTCCTCTCACCCTAAAAACTGGTTATTGCGGCTTCTTTGCTGCGCATTGCTTTGGGCGGGCGGCATGTCTGTTTTTGCCCAAACGAAGCCGGAAGAGGATGAATTTCTGCAGCTGCTGCGCACGGAGTTGAGTCGGAATTACGCCAATCTCCAGTACAATAAATACCCGCCCTATTTTCTGGCATATCGCGTCAATAAGACGGAAGAGTACCATGTTGCTGCCAATTTCGGACATATTTACGATAATTCCAGCTCAAAAACGGTGTTTTTGACCATTGAATTGCGTGTCGGGAATCGTGAAACAGACAATTACCACTATCTTGACCAGCAAAGCTATTTGGTTAAACAGGTGGCGTTGCCGTTGGATGAGAATCCGGCGTTAGTCAGGAAGATTCTGCAACGCGAGACGGAACGCGCTTATTGGGAATCTGTTGTGAAATATGCTGATAATCTGATAAATGCGACACTCTACGGCAGCGACAGTGCGGAGGCTTTCCTCTTCTTGCCGATGGACATGGATCAGTATTATGAACCGCCTATTGCGGATGATCATTGGAATACTGACGACTGGGTGAAAAGGCTTCGCGATTGCACTTCTGATGCTTCCATTTCCACAAATGTGACTAATGCCTCTGCCGAAGTGACCTACCAAATCAATCGCAACTATCTGGTTAACAGCGAGAGTAGTTTTACGGTACAGAATCATACTGAAGCCCGGCTNNCGATAACAACACGGTGGAGCACCTCGACTACCCGTTTTTCGCCCCGCTGCCCGAACTGCTTCCTGATGCTGATGAACTGCAAAATAATTTTCGGCAGTTGGAGGTTCACATCATTGACATTTGCAATGCACCTACCATTGATAATGTGGACTGTCCTGTATGGCTGTCAGGAGAAGTCGCTGCAACGTTAATGCACAATCTTGTTGGTCATGCATTGGAAAACCCCCAAGGAGAACTTTTCGCAGGGAGACTGCAACGAAAGGTTATGCCGGATGGTTTTTCTGTCATCAGTGATCCTACTAAAGAGGATTGGTCTTTCGGTTCTGCTTTTGATAACGAAGGTGTTAAGTGCCAAAGGATTACGTTAATAAACCATGGTGTTTTAGAACAATTCTTGTCCACACGCACACAGCAGCCGCAGGCATACGCACCTAACGGTCACGCCTGCGGGAACGTCAATCTTCCCTCCGCCCGTCAATCCACATTGTTTGTAACTGCGGAGAATCTGTTAGAATTGGCCCCTCTTTTAGTGACAGAGCTAAAACAGCAGCATCTGGAATATGGTCTATTGGTGGCCGCCGCCGATGTAGCCTGTGATACGTCAACGGAGTTGATCACGATTATACCCACACTATGTTACAAAATATATGTCGACGGCGATGATAGTCAGATAGTTAGGGGAGTTCAGATAGCCGCCGCACCGCAGCAGTGGCTTGACAATCTGGTCGCAGGAGGAGCCCCTTGTGAAGAAGTGACGATTCTATGTCATAGCAAAGGTGATGATTTATCCTTGTACTGCGTGGCACCAGAGTTGTTGTTCCGTCGCCTTCCCGTGCGGCACGCGCCCAAGCCGAAGGCCGACCGCATGATTGCTCACCTCAGTGCCATCCAGACGGAAAATGACGGAGATCCGTCCGCTCTTTTCTTCCAAGTGGCTCAGGATGAACGGGATATAGATGAGAACCTTCTGAAAGTAGGAGAGTTGAATGGGCCGTACTATCAGGATTATCTGATGACTGATGCACAGATTTTTACTGTGGAGGCATCGGAGGGCAGTATTTTCTATTCTAATGAGAAAAAGACTCGAAAGTTAGTGCCGAAAGTATTGATTGGCAATGATTTGCGTAACAATGAGAATCTTTATGGCAAAACTAAATCCCTGCCTTCGGTTTATGAAATGTCCACTGATGACACTTACGAGTCGTTTGCCCGCGATTTCCGCAGGGCCACGGAGGCGGAATATCGGAAGGCTGTAAAGGATTATGCCATCAAAGAGTCCGTATTGCAACCATTTGATAACAAGTCTCTTCGCGACCGTTCCGACATTATCCCCACACAAGTTTACGGGAGTCGAGGCCAGTCGGTGGTTCTTTTGACCCTGAACAATTTAGAACATTTCGCTTGTGATGCCTCCGCAGAGCTTGCCCGTCACGATTTTTTGGAGAATTCAGGGGTCAACGTGTATATTATGACGGGTTATCATTATTTCTGGGGCAGCGATAAAGTGAAGTACTCCCAGCCGGTGGATATAATTGGTGTGCAGATTTATGGTGCTGTAAAACAACCTGATGGACAGATGTTTACGAATGCTAAGACGGTTTTCCTGCCGCATACGGGTGCTTTGTTCAACCTTCAAAGTATTCAACAGGAAATGGACAATCTATTGATGCATTTAGAGGCTATGCATAAATACGGTGCTCGCATGATGGAGACCTATGTCGGTCCTGTGCTGGTAGAAGGTGATGCTGTGGGTCAGCTTCTCGCAAAAGTGCTGTTGGAAGAACATCCTAACCTGTTGGCACACAGAGAACCCGCCATCGGAAAATACGGGTTGGACGATGAATTGATCCCCCATTTTGAAAACCATCTCGACAAGATGATCACTTCCAAAAACATTTCGGTGACAGCTAATAAGTCCGCCGATGAATACGGCAATGCGACTTTCTGTCGCCATGTTCGAACCGATGCGGAAGGGACCGAATCTCAGGAGATGGAGCTTATCCGCAACGGCGAGCTTATTACGTTGATGGGTAACCGATCCGTCACGAAATCAACGCCTTACAGCAACGGTTTCCAGCAAATTGCCATTAATCAGGAGGCTGGTTTCGGCACGCGCGGCACCTCCCGCCTCGACTTTGCCTTCAAAACGACCGTGCCGCATAGCAAGCTCAAAAGTCAGCTGCTGAAAGAGGCGAAAAAGCAAGGTCTTTCGTATGCGTACATCATCAAACGGTTGTACGACAATGCATTACAGAATATTCCCAGTTTGTCTGCCAACAAGGGAACTTCCGTGCTTCAACTTTATCGCGTGGATGTGCGCACGGGCAAGGAGACCCCTGTCTCCAACGGATGTATGGATTACTGCAACTTCTTTTTGTTGAATCAGATAATTGCTGTATCGAAGGAGAATTCCGCCTATCCAGTCATGATGCAAGTTCTTGGCACAAAAGGCAGCCGCGATTTCCCGTTCGCGGGCGTGCCCACCTGCATTGTCGCGCCCGATGGGATTCTATTCAAAAGTGTTTTTATGGAGTAATAGGTTGTAGAGATGCGCCATGGCGCGTCTCTACGGTTACGCGGAACCTTTTCTATTGCCTGTTGCCTTTTGCCTAAAAAATCGTACCTTTGCGCCCTAATTTTTGAATATGTTAAAGATTGAAGATTTACACGTATCCATCAAGGATAGAGAGATATTGAAAGGCGTGAATTTGGAGGTGAAAGCGGGGGAAGTGCACGCCATTATGGGCCCGAACGGCACGGGCAAGAGCACGTTGGCGTCGGCGATTGCCGGCAAGAGCGGCTATGAGGTGACGCAGGGAAATGTCTGGTTCAAAGGCAAAAACCTGCTGGACCTCTCCATTGAGGACCGCGCCCGCGAAGGCGTCTTCATCGGTTTCCAATACCCGGTGGAAATCCCCGGCGTGAGCATCGCCAACTTCATGCGCACCGCCCTCAACGAGGTACGCAAATACCGCGGCCTCGACCCGCTCAACGGTGCCCAGTTCCTCAAACTGATGGCCGAGAAGCAGAAGGTGGTGGAGCTCACTGACAAGCTCAGCAACCGCTCCGTGAACGAAGGCTTCTCCGGCGGCGAGAAGAAGCGCAACGAAATCTTCCAGATGGCGCTTCTCGACCCCTACCTCGCCATCCTCGACGAGACCGACTCCGGCCTCGACATCGACGCGCTCCGTGTGGTCGCCAACGGCATCAACCACCTGCGCGGCGAAGACAAGGCCATCATCGTCATCACCCACTACCAGAGACTGTTGGACTACATCGTCCCCGATGTGGTACACGTGCTTTTCGATGGCAAAATCGTGAAATCGGGTCCGAAAGAGCTCGCTCTCGAACTGGAGGAGCGCGGTTACGACTGGATTAAGGAAGAATACGAACAGGGCAAGTTATGAGAGCGTTCACACAATTCATCCAGCGGCTTTTTGAGCAGAATGCTGCGCAATATCCCGACGGCGGTCAGGCGGCTATCCGCGACCTCCGTCAGAAAGCGATGGTTCTTTTCTTGCAGAAAGAGCTGCCCGACAAGCGTTTACAAGGTTGGCAGCAGTCGGTGCTGAACAAGAAAGCCCGCACCGATTACATCCAGAAGCTGCAACCCGATCCCTATCGTCCGTTGGCGGAGTATTTCCAATGCCGCGTGCAGGATCTTCACCCGACCGTGTTGCCTGTTAGCAATGGTTGGTTTATCTCTGAAAATCAAACGGTTAACATTGACGAACAGGGCGTGATTACGGGCAGTCTGCTGGCCGCTATCCGTCAATATCCCGATTTGGTGCTGCCGTTGTTGGCTCATCCCGACTTGGAGAAAGAGAACGGTTTGGTGGCGCTCAACGAAGCCCTCTTCAACGACGGTGTCTTTGTGTATGTTCCTGACAATGTGAAGGTTGAGAAACCGATGCAGATTGTCTCGCTGATGAATACTGTTGACCCGCTGTTGGTCAACAACCGTCACCTCATCGTGTTGGGTAACAATTCGGAACTCTCTGTCATTCAATGCGATGACTCCATCCAAAAGGAGAACACTTTCTCCAATATCGTGTCCGAGATCTACTTGGGCGAGAACGCGCATTTGCACTACTATAAAACCGAGAACAAGGATGCGGACTCCATGCTGCTGAACCACGTTTTTGTGCATCAGAAGAGCTACTCGACGTTCACCTCCACGGCCATCACGTTCAATGCGGGCTACATCTGCAACACCTTCCACGTGAACTTGAACGAGCCGATGGCGGAAGCGAAGTTGTACGGACTGTATCTTGTTGACAAAGAGCAAGTTTGCGATAACCACATCTTCATCAACCACGCTGCGCCCGATTGCAAAAGCTACCAGATGTACAAGGGCATTATGGACGATGAGGCGATGGCGAACTTCCACGGACACATCCTCGTAGCGCCCGATTCACAGCGCACGGCAGCCTTCCAGACCAACCGCAATCTGTTGTTGACTGACAAGGCGCACGTCACCACGAAGCCGTTCTTGGAGATCTACGCCGACGACGTGCAGTGCAGTCACGGTGCCACAGTGGGACAGTTGGATGAGGAAGCCCTCTACTACCTGCGCACCCGCGGTATCGGCGAAGCGGCAGCCAACCGGCTGTTGATGTTTGCGTTCGCCAACGAGATTGTGCAAAATGTGGCCATCGAAGCCCTCCGCGACCGCCTCAGCAACATGGTGCAGCACCGTCTGCACGGCGAACTGAACGTCTGCGCGCAGTGTATGCTGAACAATAACATCATTTTCCCGATTTCATTGGAGGAGTGAAAATCAAACTAATCTGGATTGGCAAGCCCGATGGCGACATTTTTGATGAGGCCATCCGGTATTATGCGGGCAGAATTTCCGCCTATTTCCCTTACGAAATGGTGGCGATTCCCTATTTGAAGAATGCCAAGTCGATGCCGGTGGAGGAGCAGAAAAAGCGCGAGGGAGAACTGATTCTCAAGAAGATAGAGTCGGACGAATACGTGGTGTTGTGGGACGAGCGCGGCAAGGAGAAGACCTCCGTGCAGTTCGCGGAGTTCATCCAGCAGCGTGCCAACTCGGGGTTGAAGACGCTCACGTTCGTCATCGGCGGCGCGTACGGCTTCTCCGACGCCGTTTATGCCCGCCAGAACGCGCAGTTAGCCCTCTCCAAGCTCACCTTCCCCCACATCATGGTGCGACTGATCTTCGCGGAACAGCTGTATCGGGCGTGTACGATACTGAAGGGGGAGCCGTATCATCATTGAACGTCTATCCCTTATTCATTTTGGCCGGAATAATCCTATCCACAATCACCACATCTTCTTCAATGTGGTAAATGTAAATCCATC
>LXOW01130145.1_pt1 | contig 14783 bp, 11 predicted proteins | sample 1368591 | NCBI WGS metagenome assembly LXOW01 (sample SAMN04884650, study PRJNA319009) | bovine gut metagenome | isolation source: Cow rumen | host: Bos taurus | place: Italy: Legnaro (PD) | collected 2014-07-09 | reverse complement strand
CTGTATATTGACGAAACTTTTGTGGCTGCGCTGAAGGCCGCCACGGGCAAGTTTGTGGCCATCGAAACCAATGGCACTTGTCCATTGCCCGGCAATTTGGATTGGGTGACCTTCTCTCCCAAAAACAACTTGGAGGGGGGTGATGAGCAGCCTTGTATCTTAACCCAATGTGATGAGCTGAAGGTAGTGTATCTTGGTCAGGAACTGGCTCAGTATGATGACATTGCCGCCACCTATCGTTTCCTGCAACCCTGCTTTTGCGAGGATGCTGTCCAGCGTAAAAAAAACACGCAAGCGTGCTTGCAGGCGGTGCTGTCCCATCCCCAGTGGCGTCTGTCGTTGCAAATTCACAGGACCCTGAATATTCGGTAATTTACGGGTGTGTCCGTTTTAGAATTCAAAATCCAATAACTTTCACACCTCTTAACCTTCTAACCCCTAATCACTAATCACTAATCCCTAAGAACAATTGGCATATTAGTACATTAAAAAATCAACTTTCAGTTTAATCCCGGATACAACGGACTGATAAACCACAGTGTTTAGTTCCACCAAATTTTCCCACAGCGGAGTTTCTTGCATCAAGATGGCGAATATAAGCGATTTCATTGTCAAGATTATACTGGGTCGCAGACCAAAACGTGGCAGTTATACCGTAATCAAAGAAAGGACTGATGTTGTCGGGAGTTAGTTTGCCAACGGGACGGGCGGTAAAGCCAGTGGCATTGTTGGCACTAAGGTCATTGCCTATATTGCATTGGCCGTTATCCGATAACCAACCTTCCTGAGAGGAAATTGCTTTTGCGTTATGAAAAGTTTCGGTTCCGCACACATAAGAACTTTGACTGCTTAGGTAATCCGTCAGCTCTGTCCATTCGGCATCACTCGGCACATGCCAACCATTGGGACAAATACCTTGTACACCACTGGGATTGGCATTACTACTGCCCGTTCCATTCATTACTGCTGGCCAATTGTAAAGGTAGCCCAGGGAAGGGACATAGTCCATGTTCGCCTGATTGGTCTGGTTAGGACCAGGTGCGTAACGATAAGGAGAGGTGATACTATAGGAACTCGCTATTGGTATCGTAGTCCCGTCAGCATATCGGGTGGTGCGCAAATTCTCTGCCATCCACACCTGATTGCCTATTTGTACCGCGTCATAATGGTTGTTGTCAATGTCAGTAACCGCATCGTGAATTACTTGAGCTGTAGAAGGATAACTTTGATTGGCCGAACCTGTTCCACCTCCGGGATTCTCTGTGTTATTGTCACCAACACCATTTTTTGCTGTTTCATCTTTTTTGCATGATGTCATAAGCAGGCTCACNNGTTTGTTTTTGAATGATTTATAAATGTATTATGTCTATACTATTGTACTGTTGCCCACATTGATATGACGCATGAAAGTGTCAAAACGTTACAACAAAATGAATTTTTTCGCCATTAATACATTTGCTAATTAAAATTGGCACATTAGCACATTAACTAATTGGCACATTAAAAATTTTTGTATCTTTGCAAGAATTTAAATGATGAAAATTTATTTCATCATGATATTGTAGAATTCTATATAATAGATACTTATGGATAATTTTATCGTTTCAGCCCGTAAATACAGACCAACGACTTTTAACTCTGTGGTGGGTCAGGAGCATATCACTTCCACATTGAAGAACGCTATCAAGACGGGACAGATTGCCCAGTCGTTCTTGTTTTGTGGTCCCAGAGGGGTGGGTAAGACCACTTGCGCCCGTATTTTCGCAAAGGCATTGAACTGCCAGCATCTTACCGCTGATTTTGAGCCTTGTAACGAATGCGACTCGTGCAAGGCTTACAACGAGTCGGCTTCTTTCAATGTGTATGAGCTGGATGCCGCCTCCAACAACTCGGTGGATGATATCCGTTCGCTGGTAGAGCAGGTGCGTATCGCTCCGCAGGGCGCTAAATACAAGGTGTATGTAATCGATGAGGTTCACATGTTGTCGTCAGCGGCTTTCAACGCTTTTCTGAAGACTCTTGAGGAGCCACCCACATACGCCAAGTTTATTTTGGCAACGACTGAAAAACATAAAATTATCCCCACTATTCTGTCGCGATGCCAGGTGTATGACTTTAAGCGTATCAATGACAATGATATTATCCGCCACTTGCAGTATGTGGCTAAGAGTGAGAATGTGGAAGCCGAGGAGGAAGCCCTGCGGGTGATTGCCGCCAAAGCCGACGGCGCTCTTCGTGACGCATTGTCCATCTTCGACCAGATAGTAAGCTTTTCAGGAGGACATATTACATATCAGCAGACCACAGAGAACCTGAATGTGTTGGATGTCAACAATTATTTCAAGATGGTGAACTATTTGCTGAGTGATGATGCATCAGCGGCCTTGTTGCTATTCGATGAGATTTTGTCCAACGGCTTTGAAGCCCAACATTTCATTTCTGGTTTGGCCAAGCATTTCAGGAATCTGCTGGTAGCCCAGAATCCTTCCACCGTACGTTTGATGGAAGCCTCTGACAGCATCAAGCAACAATATGCGACTCAAGCCCAGAATATTGATAAAACCTTGTTGTTGCGTGCACTTGAACTCTCCAATGAGTGTGATTTCAACTATAAGTCATCCAATAACAAACGTTTGTCAGTAGAATTGTGTCTGATGAAAATCAATGCCAACCACGTGTTCATGAAGAACCGGTCGGCGACTAAAGTCAGGCAATCACGGGAGTGATTCATCCGAGCAAAGCGCGGCGACANNCATTCTCAACCGCACCCCGCCAGTCTAGCCAGGCTTTTGTGCCCCCAGTGACTGTGCCTGTCAAGAAAACCACCAGAATCAGCGACCTGATTAAAGATCCGGAACCCAGCGAAGCGGTCAAGAAAGAAGAGACTGCTGCCACAGTTGTATCCTCATCACAGGAAGCGAAAACCGTTAGTGACGAACCTGTTCAGGAGACGGTCAGCGAAACAGCGGATGAGCTAGTGGCGGACGACAAGTTTGCTGAAAGTTGGAAAACGATGTTTGAATTGCTGTTTCGGGAGATTGCCACCATCTACTATCCTCTAAAGGATGTTGTGCCCACCATTCAGCATAACATTATTCACGTCAAGGTGAAGAATGAGATGATGAAGGACAATTTCGAGTCTAGAACCCGTCTGGCATTAGAGTATTTGCGCAACAACTATGACCCGAGGGTTGATGATATCAGTGTGGAGGTGGATGCTGGTACAGAACCTGTTAAGAAAATAATTTATGACACTCAGGACAAGATGAATGACTTGAAAAGGGAGAATCCTGATTTACCTGAGTTTTTGAAAATATTGAATTTCACAGCTAAAGATATGTAAATATGAAAAAGAACTTTATCCTTTTATTGTTGTTTGTGCCTTTTATGCTTTTCGCACAAATTGACGCTATTGACGGAGTAAACCTCCAAAAAGCTGTTCCTGACGGACGTGTTGACAGCGTTTATCAGGGAATCAACCTGCCTCAGTCTTTTATGGGTGAGGATGTTATTATCGGTGTGACCGACTGGGGTTTCGATTACACTCATCCGGTATTCTATGATATGCAGAAGCAAAACTGCCGTATTCTCCGTGCTTGGGACCAGTTCCGCAATGCGGGACCGGCACCGGATGGTTTTACATACGGCACGGAAATAGTGGGACAGGAGGCGTTGTTGGCTGCCCAGTGTGACACGTTCAATGTATATGAGTATTACTATCATGGCACGCATGTGGCCAGTATTGCCGCCGGTTCAGGCTCCACTTCGGGTGCATTTCGTGGGGTGGCTCCGGGTGCGAATATTATTCTGTGTACGTTTTTGGTAAGCGAACAGGCTGTGATAGATGCCTTTCATTGGATGTATCAGGTGGCTCAGCAGGAACAGAAACGACTGGTTATCAACATGAGCTGGGGCTTGTATTACATGGGATATATGGATGGAACCGGTCCAATCGCAAGTGTCATGCAAGAATTGTCTGACTTAGGTGTTGTTTTTGTGACTAGTGCGGGAAATAACGGGGATGTCAAATTCCATTTGCATCAGGATTTCAATACCAACACAGACACTTTGAAATCAAGAATAGGATTCGCTGATGGAGGAGGAGCAAACAGATGGGGTCAGTCCGTCACAATGACCAGCTCTCCTAATACTTCTTTCCGTTATGCCATCGCAGTGATGGATGGTAGCGGAACCGTGTATGGTTATACTCCGTTTTACGACACCCGTCGTGGGAACTTCAGTCTTGATACTACGGCGGTAGTATTGGGTGTTCCGGTCGAATACAGAATAGATAATGTGGAGTCTTCTGTTCCCAGTGAACTTCCTCATGTCCGACTGAGAGTGAAGAAATCCATATATGGAGGTATTGAATTTGGTTTGGTGGTAGTGGCAGATGAGGGAGATTTCCATGCCTGGAATGTGATTGAGCTGACCAACGATGTAGGCAACTGGGGAGGACCTTTCACTTCGATAGGTGCCGGTTGGACCGCTGGTGATAAGGAATACGGTATTGGAGCCCCTGCCAATACGCCTTGTGCCATTTCAGTAGCCGCCCATCAAGCACGACAGAAAAACAACACTACAGGAGAGTTTTCAGGTGCTGGCAATATGGCTGGCTTCTCCAGCTGGGGTCCTGTTATCGGTAATCCGGATAAACCAGACATTTCCGCACCGGGACAGAGTGTGATGGCGGCACTTTCAAGCTATACGAGCAGTACTGACCATACTCCTACTAACACGTTTGCCTTTAATGGTCGGACGTATGGTTTCTGCAGTTTGTCAGGAACTTCCATGTCTTCTCCTTTTGTGACCGGTGTGGTTGCTTTGATGCTGGAGGCCAATCCTTATTTGACTCCCGAACAGGTAAAGAGCATTTTGAAAGAGACAGCTTATCATGACGAATATACGGAAGCGGGGCCTCAACTGGCTGTTGGAGCAGGTAAAGTTGATGCCTATCAGGCCGTAATAAGAGCTCTGCAGACCTCGGGTTCGGGTATGACCCAGCATTCGGTAAGTGAAAGCCGTTGCCGTGTGTATCCTAATCCCATTGAAAACAGCGCATTTGTGGTCATCGAAGGCGATGAAAGCAGCTATGATGTGCAGTTGTATGATATGTCGGGCCGACTGTTACAACAGAAGTGGATGACCTCGGGTGTTAATTCATTGGACATGGAATCTTTCGCCCCTGGTTGCTATTTCTTGCGTGTGAATGACGGAAAAACAGTATTGACCAAGAAAGTGGTAAAAAAATAAGTTAAGAACCCCATCAACTAAAAATACTCATGGAGAAACCTTACATACCTGATCCGGAACTTGAAAGAAAAATGATCGTGAGGAAATACCGCGATTTGCTCAGCTACATGTATGACAAAACGACGGTAGAACAGAGAAAACTTATCCGTAAGGCTTTTGCGCTGGCGGTACATGCTCATAAAGACATGCGGCGCCGCAGCGGCGAACCCTACATCTATCATCCGATAGCAGTAGCAAAGATTGTCACTCAGGAGATTAACCTGGGGACCACCTCGCTGGTGTGTGCCCTGTTGCATGATGTGGTGGAGGATACCGATTACACGCTGGAGGACATGAAGGAGATTTTTGGAGAGAAAGTCGCCAAAATTATTGATGGGTTGACCAAAATTGAAGATCTGGTGATAGACAGTAATGTGTCTATTCAGGCTGAGAACTTCAGGAAAATCTTCCTTTCCATGTCTGAGGATGTACGTGTGATTCTGATTAAGTTGGCCGACCGCCTGCATAATATGCGTACATTGGGTTCCATGCCTCCTGAAAAACAATGGAAAATAGCTTCCGAGACCTCTTATTTCTATGTGCCTATCGCTCACCGTTTGGGTTTGTATGCCATTAAGAGCGAGTTGGAGGATTACGCCATGCAATATACAGACCCTGTGACATACCGTTTTATCGCCAACAAGTTGAAGCATTCGGAAGCGGACCGTCAGAATCTGATTTCGGATTTTGTGAAACCGATTCAGGACAAGTTGAAGGCAGAGGGTATTGTGGCGGAAATGTCCAGTCGTACCAAATCTGTATATTCCATCTATCAGAAGATGAAGCGTAAGAATATCAATTTTGAGGACATCTACGATATTTTTGCGGTTCGTTTTGTGTTTGATGCGGATCCGAAGGATGAGATACGCACCTGCTGGGCCATCTATGCCATTGTGACGAGTCTGTATGAGACAAATCCTGAACGTGAGCGAAACTTCTTGGCTCATCCCAAACCCAATGGCTACCAGTCGTTGCATGTGACTGCCATGAGTAAGGCAGGTAAATGGGTGGAGGTACAGATCCGCTCCCGTCGTATGGACGAGATTGCCGAAAAGGGTTTTGCCGCCCATTACAAATATAAGGAGGAGAACAGAACACCTGACGAGTATGACAATAGGGTGGAGGAATGGCTGATGAAAATCAGGGAGGTGTTGAATAGTGATAAGACGGATGCCATTGACTTCTTGAATGAGATCAAACTGAATCTGGACCTGAAGGAGGTGTTCATTTTTACCCCAAAAGGTGAGATGAAGCAATTGCCTGCTGGCTCAACGGTGTTGGATTTGGCCTACGACCTGCATACCAAGTTGGGAGACCAGTGCATAGGGGCAAAGGTTAATTTTAATATTGTCCCCATCAGTTATGTGTTGAAAAATGGAGACCAGGTTGAGATCATCACGTCCAAGAAGCAGTCGCCCAAAACCGAATGGTTTGATTTTGTAAAGACCTCACGTGCCAGAGAGCGTATCAAGGACGCCATTCGTATGGAACAGAAAAAGTACACCAATAAGGGGATGTCCATCCTCAAACGCTATTTCACCCACATGGGACTGGCTTTCAATCCCCAGAACATAGGACGTGTACAGGCGGAAACCGGCATTAAGTCGCCCATAGAGTTTTGGGATTTTGTTTCGCAAAACAAATTGTCGGAAGACCGTGTCAGGAAAATATTCACGAATGAGAAAAACAGTGAATTGGAGGAATTCCAGAAAAAGGTTACTGACGAGATTACCAATAAGCCGCTGAGCCAGTTGATAGAAGAGGAGCTGACGGCCCATCCGTCCATGTTTATGCTGGACGACACGTCTGAGAATATCCGTTACAAACTTTCTCCGTGCTGTAATCCTATTCCAGGCGACAATGTAGTGGGTTTCCAGATGCCTAACAATGAGATTGTCATCCATCAGACCAACTGTCCGAAGGCCATTGAGCAGATGTCGAAATTCGGCAACCGTATTATCAAAACCAAATGGAGAAAAGAGCAAAACCTGGCGTTTCTGTCGGGTTTGCGCTTGACGGGATTCGACAAGAAAGGTATGTTAAAGGATATAATTAATATAGTAACGTCCCAGTTGGACCTGAATATACGATCGTTGAACATAGAGACCCGCGATAATGTTTTTACGGGCATACTAATGCTTTATATTGAGAATGTGCATGCCTTGAATGAGCTGATCGCAAAACTTAAAAAAATATCCAATTTGGAGAAAATTGAGAGGATTGGTTACGATTTTGAATGATTAACAAGAAACACGTTTTTTTGAGAAAAGGGTTTTATGACTTCTTTAACATTTTTAAATACTTGAAGAGCAAAGGATTGAGAGGAGGGAATCAGTGTTAAAAATTCTTAATCGCTGAATCAAAAAAATGTGGTATATTTGCAACCTAATTATAAAAGTAGATAACTATGGCAGAAATTATTGACAAAGTACAAGCTATTATTGCAGAAAAATTAAGTGTTGATGCAGCCGAGGTTACCCCGGATAAAAGCTTCACCAATGATTTAGGTGCTGACTCATTAGACACTGTTGAGTTAATTATGGAATTTGAAAAAGAATTTGGTATTCAGATTCCTGACGAGGAAGCAGAGAAGATTGCAACCGTTGGAGATGCAATTAAATACATTGAAAATACTCTCAACAAGTAATTTTCACTTCCCCACTTCTCTTTTATGAATTTAAAAAGAGTAGTTGTTACCGGTATAGGCGCACTTACACCTGTCGGAAATAATGTTAATTTATTTTGGCAGAATATTCTGAAAGGTGTAAGTGGAGCCGGACCGATAACTTATTTTAAAACGGACTTTTTTAAAACCAAATTTGCCTGTGAGGTAAAGGGTTTCAATGCACTTGACTTTCTTGAGAACAAAGAGGCCAGAAAGATGGATCGGGGTTCTCAATTTGCAGTGGTTGCCACCCAAGAGGCTCTTACTGACAGTGGCCTCGACCTCTCTCAGGTGGATCCCCATCGTGTGGGTGTGATTTACGGGTCGGCTATAGGCGGTTTCCAATCCCTGCATGAATGTTTTTTTGATTTTTTGGAGAACAACAGGGTGCCCCGTTTTAATCCATTCATGTTGCCTAGGGTGCTGATGGATTCTTTCGCTGGGAATCTGGCATTGCATTTCGGTTTGCGAGGGCCCAACTATATGACCTCCTCCGCATGCGCCTCTGCTGGAAACGCGATTATTGATGCGGCTAACTGCATCCGACTGGGCAAGTGCGACGTGATGGTGTCTGGTGGTGCAGAGTCTTGTATTGTAGAGTTGACCGTAGGAGGGTTTGATGCGATGAGAGCATTATCTAATCGCAATGATGAACCGCAACGGGCTTCCCGTCCTTTTGATAAAGACCGAGATGGCTTTGTGTTGGGAGAGGGTGCGGCTACACTTATCTTGGAGGATTTGGACCATGCACTAGCACGTGGAGCGCATATCTATGCCGAGTTTGTGGGCGGAGGTTTAAGTTGCGATGCCTACCACATCACGGCTCCGCGTCCCGATGGTTCAGGGGCTGCGCAATCAATGCGTTTTGCGATAGAAGAAGCTGGTATTCAACCTCAGGAGGTGGATTATATCAATGCCCATGGTACGTCAACCCAGATGGGGGATATATCTGAATGTAACGCCATCGCCGATGTTTTCGGAGAACATGCCGGAAAAATGTTAATCAGCTCGACCAAATCCATGACGGGACACATGTTGGGTGCGGCTCCCGCTATAGAAAGTATTGCTTCGATACTGGCAATGAAAGATGGAATGGCTCCACCTACCATCAATCTTGACCATAAGGATCCGGTGCTGCCTGACTGGAATTTCTGTGCTCATAAGCCTGTTAAGAGAAATATCCGTGTAGCCTTGTCCAATTCATTTGGCTTTGGTGGCCATAATCTCACATTGCTCTACAAAAAATTTGAATAGAGATGGCTTTTCTGAAGAGAGATCCTGTTACCTGCCAAATCAAGTCTTTCATTAAAAATGTTTTCGGGTTCACTCCCCGTCATCTGGATATATATAAGATGGCATTGGTTCACAGGTCGTTGTCAAGAAATGACGCTATAGGGGGAAAGCTGAATAACGAGCGTCTCGAGTATCTGGGCGATGCGGTGTTAGGAGCCATTACCGCTGATTTCCTGTTCCGCAAGTATCCGCTTTTTCCGGAAGGCAAGTTGACGGAGATGCGTTCGAAGATAGTTTGTCGCGCCAACTTGAACGCATTGTCCCGTAAAATCGGTTTGGATAAGCAGGTTATCATTGATTCTCATGTGCATGCTAAATCGGTGAATGGCGATGCTTTTGAGGCCGTCATGGGAGCCATTTATCTGGACCTGGGTTATGAAAGGACAAAGAAAGTCTTTATTCAGCGTATATTGATGACCCAGTTGGATTTGGAGTCATTGTTTGCGGAAGAGAAGAATTTCAAAAGCAAGGTGCTCTCGTGGGCTCAGAAACGCCATAAGCAGTTGACTTTTGGCCATGAAGAGATAGATAACCATCCCAATAAGCTGTACAAGGCTTTCCTGCTGATTGATGGTAAGCGGCAGTCGGAGGGGTTGGGTTATACCATCAAGCAGGCAGAACAGGCGGCCTCAGAGCAGTTTTTTACTGGCATTGAAGAATCTGATTGCTAGTTCCTATACGGTAACCTTCACTCTTGAATAGGATAGTGCCATCCTTGTCAGCAAATACAACCAAGGGGAAGTTGTTGCTGAAAGTGGATTTGGTGTGTGTTACAATATTGTTTAGCCATTGATTTCCCTCATCTTCCACCAGGATACTCTGTAAAGGAAGTCTCCAAGCATCGAAGTTGAAGTCTGGCACATTTTTGTCGCTAGGCAGGACAAAGATAATGTTGAATGCGTGTTCCTCAAATTCACGTGTGTGAGAGGCGATGTCTTTCAGCAGATGTTTGCTGGGCTCACGGCTGGGGTCAATGAAGCAGATCAGGATGGGTTGTTGTCCTTTTGTCAGTGATTTGACCGTTCTCCCGCCTTTTGATGGCAGCTTGTATTGCAAGTCGATTTGCCCTAAATCTGTGGTTCTTTCATCCAGACTTCTGATAATTAATTGTTGTTTGGTGGTCTTCCCTGGTGCGATGTTGAAGAACTCAATACGTGACAGGGCTGTCCCGTCAGTATATCTGTTGCCAGTTGACAGCATGTAGTAGCCTCGTTCAAGTTCCAGCGTGATGGGGAATGAGCTGACGCGAGGGTCGTTTTCGTAATCGAAGGTGACAAAATCGCCGTTTTCGTACTTGGCGATGGTGAAATTGGTCCAATAGACAGGTTGAGGTTCTTGTTTTTTGTCATATTCAATCACGAGAGTGCCGGTGGGTATGTCTTTTTTCTCTTCCTCAAAGCTGATGAGGTTCCATTGGCTGTTGTTATAGGCGAAAAGCTGCCCTGTGGCGTTATCCATGTAGGCAGGGATGTTCAGCGAGCGGCAGGCGGCCACAAAGAAGATGTCTCTTGAGTGACTGTCCGCCCAGCGTAATTCATAAACACCTCGTGGTGAGATGGGACAGTTGAAATAGTTGGCCTCGTCATCAATCTGGATATGTGTGTTGATCCAGTGCTTTATATTGTTGGGGGTAGCGTTTATGCCCAGGGAATGGGTGAGTTCTTCTTTCAGGAAGTGTCTCCAGGGACGTAGTCCCTCATTGGCGACACGGGGTGAAATGATTCCTTTGATATATATGTATAAAGAGTAGTTGGAGGGAGCCTCTCCGTAGGTGGTGAGATGGTCTTCCAAGGTTTCTTTATTAAAATCCCTTAGGTCTTTGTCGGATAGGGAATTGAGGAAGTCAAAAAGATGCAGGTATCTGTTTTTGTTTTGATGAAGATTCAGAAAATCAATCAGCTCGGCGTAGTTTCCTTCACTTTTTTTCAGAAACAGTCCGATTTGCTCTTTTGTGAGGTTCTCATTGTTGATTCCGATGGTGTCGGTCTCGTTTTTGAAAGTGGCCATGTAAGCGTTGCGTACGGAATCCTCATAGTGGAGTCGTTGGGCGTTTTTCGCGGCTTTAGCTTCGTCGGCGGTGGTGACATTGCTGCTGCCTGTGGGAGGAACCATCGTGTAGAGTTCGGTATAGCATTCTCTGGGCAGGCGGTCGATGGAGATGACAATGGTGTCTTGTTTTCGGACATCGAACTGGCCGTAGTTGTAATGGTAGCCGTCGGTGGCCCATACCAGCAGATCGCCGAGTCCTGTGGTCAGTTGTGCTATTCCGTTTTGGTCTGTGGTTTGGGTGGCTATGGGATAGTATTCAGAATAGTTGTAGAGTTTGAATTTTACGGTAGCTCCCGCCACATTGTGGTAGTCGTGGTCCACCACTTTCACCGTTGTCTTTTTGGTGTCGGCATAGTTGGGCAGCATGTTTATGCGAGAGAACAGGTTTGTGCTGTGGGTCACCTCTTCTTCTCCCTTATACTTGCCGAAGGCGTTAGAGTGCACCATCATGGTACGAGTGGAGGGGATGGCGAACCAGCCCATATTCAGTTCCGGGTCGGGTTCGCATGCACCGAGGAAGTACCATTGGCCGTCAACCCACACTTCCACCCATGCGTGGTTGTCATCAGTGTGAGCCCAGCGGGGGGTGTAGCACTGTCGGGCGGGGATGCCCACAGCGCGTAGGGCGGTGACGGTGAAGGTTGATTCCTCACCGCAGCGGCCCAGTGAGGTGCGTACAGTGGCGAGAGGGGAGGAGGTTCGGCTGTCGGACGGGCGGTAAGCCACTTTCTCATGACACCAATGGTTCACTTCCAGGGCGGCGTCATACATGGATAGCTTCTCGACACGGGGTTTAAGTTCATTGAAGAACACTTGGCGTGCGCTGTCCAGATTCTCGTTGTTGACACGATACACCAACACAAAGTGTCTGAAAATATCTTCTGGAATGCTGGCTCCCCAGTTGAAAGTCTCGCGGGCTTTTAAGGCGGTGCGCACTTGTTGCAGGAAAAAATCGCCGTCGTAGTCCGCCAGGTCACTCAGCGGCATATAGGCGTAAAGAAATTCAAGGGCTTCTTTCTCTTCACGCGTCAACGACTGTTTGAAGACACCAAACAAGGCATCATTGCGGCCTTGGGCAAGCTCCTTGCGTTGTTGAAAATCTTTGTGTACCTGTCGGCGATACTCTTTGTCGTTGATAAAATGCTTGCCACAGGAGATGAGCAAAAGGGATAAAATAATGCAATAGAGGGCTTTCCTTATCATAGTTGGATACGTTTTCTGAACTGTTTTTACGTCTTTTACACTGCTCTGCAAAAATACAACAATTATTTTATATGTGCCTGTGTGTATTTCGAGAAAATTATGTAAATTTGCAAATTCTAATGTATTGGTATGAAAAGGAAACTTTTTGCTCTCATCATGATTGTCTCTTTATGTGCGGGATTATATGCTCAGGACAGTCAGGATACACTTTCCCAGAAGAAAGTCAAGAAGGGGAAAGACAAGATAGAGAAGGTCTTCAGTCCTAACGGAGATGATAAAGTTGAGATTGTGAGAGACCGTCTGAATATAGATGTCTATCATTCTTTTTGGATGGGTATGCCACAGGAAGTCAAGCACATGAAGTTTGACCCGGGCTTTTCGGTGTCCGCATTGTGGGACTTCAAATTGCCGAACAAGAGTCCTGTTTCATTCGGTGTGGGTTTGGGATTCTCCTATTTTTCCCAGTTCACTAATTCTTTATTGAGAATCAGCGACGGTTGGATTATGAAGTATTATGTCATCAACAGTGACATCAAATACAAATTGAACCGAATCAATTACATGAATTGCAATTTGCCTATCGAATTCAGATACCGCCATCAGAAAAGCGGCTTCAAGTTCTCCATCGGAGTGCGTGTGGGACTGATTGCCGAGGTGTCGCAGAACTACAAGGGCTCGGATCCCGAAGGTGGCTCAACGGATAGGTGGTACAAAAGCCGCGAGATTTATAATACCCAGAATATCAGCGTGGAAGCCTATACCCGTATCGGATGGAAAGCTTTCGCGGTTTTCTATGGTGTGCATATCAACAAGTTGTTTGACAATGGCGAAGGTCCGGCCATCTTCCCCATGTCTCTGGGTTTTTCCATTAGCCTGTTTTAAGTTTTTTTAAGTGCATTCAATACAGTTCACGATATTGATTTAACCAATTTTTAGATTTGTTATGTCAGCGTATCTTTATAGTGATGTGAATAAGGTGACCACCAATATTTTGCAGCGTATGCGCAATGAGGGTGAGAAAATCGCCATGCTTACCGCTTACGACTATTCCACGGCGAAGCTGTTGGACATGGCCAAAATTGATGTGATTCTGGTGGGCGATTCCGCCGCCAATGTGATGGCAGGTTATACCACAACCCTGCCCATCACCCTCGACAATATGATTTACCATGCCTCTTCCGTGGTTCGCGCCGTGACTCGCGCTTTGGTGGTGGTGGACATGCCTTTCGGTACCTATCAGGGCAATTCCAAAGAAGCTCTGCATTCCGCTATCCGTATCATGAAGGAATCGGGTGCTGATGCGGTGAAGATGGAAGGAGGTGTCGAAATTACCGAGTCCATCGACCGCATTTTGACTGCAGGCATCCCCGTGATGGGGCATCTGGGACTTACTCCTCAGTCAATTAATAAATTCGGCACCTACGCTGTTCGTGCCACCGAGGAGAAGGAAGCCGAGAAACTGATTTCCGATGCCAAAGTGTTGGAAGAACATGGCTGCTTCGCCATCGTGTTGGAGAAGATACCCGCTGATTTGGCCAAGCGTGTCACCGAGTCTGTCTCCGTCCCTACTATTGGTATTGGGGCAGGGTCTGACACTTCGGGTCAAGTATTGGTGTTCCACGATATGATGGGCATTACCCAGCAGTTCTCTCCTCGCTTCCTGCGCCGTTATCATTCTTTGAGCGAGGAAATCATTAACGCTGTCACTCATTATATCAGTGACGTAAAAGCTGTGGATTTCCCGAATGAAAAAGAACAGTATTAGTGAGCGTATCCTTTACGAAGACAATCATCTGATTATTGTCAACAAACTGCCGGGGGAGATTGTGCAAGGTGACAAGACCGGAGACTTCCCTTTGGTGGAGGAGGTGCGTGACTATATCAAAGAGAAATACAACAAGCCGGGGAATGTTTTCTGCGGCTTGGTACATCGAATCGACCGTCCTGTGGGAGGGGCGGTGATTTTCGCCAAAACCTCGAAGGCACTTGCCCGTATGAACGAGATGGTGAAAAGCCGGCTTATTCGCAAGATTTATTGGGTACTGGTGGAGGGCTGTCCCGAACGGGAGCAGGACACCCTGACTCATTTTCTTCGGAAAAACGAGAAACTGAACAAGAGTTTTTGTGTGGACGAGCAGACCGAGGACGCCCGCAAGGCTGTCCTTACATATCATATTATAGAGAAGTTCGACCGTTATTCGCTTCTGGAGGTGGAACTGCAGACCGGCCGCCATCATCAGATACGGGCACAACTGGCCGCTATAGGGCATTGTATCAAGGG
>LXOW01010851.1_pt1 | contig 14789 bp, 13 predicted proteins | sample 1368591 | NCBI WGS metagenome assembly LXOW01 (sample SAMN04884650, study PRJNA319009) | bovine gut metagenome | isolation source: Cow rumen | host: Bos taurus | place: Italy: Legnaro (PD) | collected 2014-07-09 | reverse complement strand
CAGGCCATCAAGCGCGCCCGCCACATCGCCCTGATGCCCTACGTCGCCGATTGTCTCAAATAATCAATAGGAGGAAGAATAGATGGAAATCATACTTAAGCAAGATGTGGCCAACCTGGGCTACAAGGACGAAATCGTCAAGGTGAAGAACGGCTACGCCAACAACTATCTTCTTCCCAAGGGCATGGCCATCATCGCCACCCCCGTCAACAAGAAGATCCACGCCGAGAACCTGCGCCAGCGCGCCCACAAGGAGGAAGCCCTCCGCAAGAACGCCGAGACCCAGCAGGCCGCCCTCAACGGCAAGACCGTGAAGCTCATCGTCAAGGTGGGTGAGAACGGACAGCTCTTCGGTGGTGTCAACAACATCATGGTTGCCGAGGCTCTCAAGGAGCAGCACAACTACGACGTCGACCGCAAGAACATTGTTGTCGAGACCATCAAGACCGTCGGCAACTACACCGCCAAGGTCAACGTCTACAAGGAAATCAAGGCCGAGATTAACCTCGAGGTTGTCGCCGAGTAAACGTTTGTTGACAATATGACAAACATGTGCTGCCGCAGAAATGCGGCAGCATTTTTTTTTGTTTCCGCAATGCAATAATACATTGCGTTTTGGGACATAATTAGGAACTATTATGAAAATGTTTTTCTCCATATGGCGGAAAAAGTGTAATTTTGCACCGCAAAAAAATATAGAGATAATAAATAATAGAATAAGATATGAAAAAGTTAATCTCCTCATTGCTAGTTGTATCGGCCATGATGGCCTCGATGACTGTCAAGGCTGACAACATCACTCCCGAACAGGCCAAAGAGGCTGCGGCCCGTTATTTGGGCTATGTGATTGGAGCCGACAAGTTGACTGCAGCCGAGTTTTCCATTGTCCACCAGATTGACAACCTCGACCTGGATGTCCCGGCAATGTATTTTCTCACCTCCAGTTGCGGATGGATTATTATTGGCGGTACCACTGTCAACGATCCTGTGATTGCCTATTCTACCGAGGCGAACCTCGACATGGAGAATCTCCCCGACAATATGTGGTGGTGGCTGAACTCCTATGCCGCTGACATTATGGAGGTTCAGCTTATGGATGCCGAGAACGACTATCCCGACTGCGCTGAGTGGCAGACCATTGTGAACCGTAAGTTTGGCCCCAAGGCACAGCAGGTGCAGTTGCTGAATGCCAAGTGGGACCAGGGCGAGACCAATCCCACTAAAGCCAAGAAATCATACAACCGCTTCTGCCCTGTTAAAACCAGTAACGGAAAGGTATCGGTGACGGGTTGCGTCGCCACGGCTCTTTCGCAGTTGATTTATTATTATAAGTATCCTGTCAGCCCCCAGAAACAGGCTAAGACCTGGTTTGAAGGTAAGCCGCTGAAAGTCAATTTGGACACGGTCTTTTATGACTATAGTATGATGACCAATATGATAACCTCCTCGACAGACACGATGAAAATCAATGAGATTGCCAAACTGTGCTATCATGTCGGCTTGTCTGTTCAGATGGAGTATGATCCCTCTGGCAGTGCATCCAACTCTTATTATGTAAAACTGGGCATTCCGAAAAACTTCAAATATTTGAATCCCGTTCAGGTTAGTCGAGGTGGTGACGATGATACCTCGTTTGTCAATACTGTGCGTCGCGAGTTAATCAAGAAGAATGTCGTTTATATGTCGGGTAGTTCGTCTATCGGCAGCGGTGCCGACGCTGCCGGTCACGCTTGGCTGGTTACTGGCTATGAAGTCGACAATGAAACGTACATGTACTTTAACTGGGGATGGGGCGGCAGTGGCAATGCCTGGTATAACTTCCGTACCAATAATATGTATATCAGCAGCATGGGCTACAACTTCAACGTGGGTCAGTCCATCATGCGTGGACTTACGCCTCCCGCCGACTCCAATATCCATGCCGGCGGCGACACCACTGCCATCACAGAAGTGGAAGACAACACTGTCCTCGGTACTGCCTATCCCAATCCGGCTGCTTTGTCGGTATGTCTGCCCTATATTGCCGACCGTGCCGGTGAGTTGAATGTCTACAGCATTGACGGCAAGCAAGTGGCTTCGTACCGTGTACAGGCAGGTACCGGCCATGTGGAGATGAATGTGTCGGGTATGCCCGCTGGCATCTACATCTACCGCCTCAACAGCCAGAACGGCAAGTTTATGGTAAGATGATTATTCCATCGGCAGGGACACTGTGAAGGTGGAACCCTGTCCGAGTTCACTCTCAAGCGTTATGTGGCCCTGGTGGAGATTAACCACCTGGGCCACATAGTTTAATCCTATGCCGAAGCCCTTGACATTATGAACGTCGCCCGTGGAGACACGGTAGAACTTGTCGAACACATGGCGCTGGTCCTCCTTGGCGATGCCGATACCTTGGTCGGCGACGCTAAGAAGGAACTGTCCGTCGCGGGTGGATGTGGTGACGGTGATGTGAGGATTGCCGGTAGAGTATTTGATGCCGTTGTCGATGAGGTTGTATATCAGATTGGTCAGGTGCAGTTCGTCGGCGACGATAATGCTGGGGTTGGCAGAAAGGTGTGTCTCGAGGGTACCGCCGCGGTTGGACAGGGTGAGGCGGAAACTTTGGGTTACCTTTTCGATAATTTGGTGTACGTCAACCTCCTTGGGATTGAGACGGAAGTTCTTGTTGGACATCTTGGCGCTTTGGAGGATGGTCTCCACGAGGATGCGCATACGGTGGTTCTCGTCGTTAATGATACCAAGGAAATTCTTTCGCGAAGCAGCGTCCTGCGAAACGGTCTCGTCGCGGAGCATTTCACATGCCAAACTGATGGTGGCCAGCGGCGTCTTGATCTCGTGGGTCATGTTGTTGATGAACTCGGTTTTCATCTGGTCGAGGCGTTGCTGTTTGTACAGTGCCCGCAGCGAGATAAAGAACATGGTGACAACAATGAGCAGCAGGAAAAAGCTCATGTAGACATAGAGCCTGGAGTGGCGTTGCAGGAAGAGTTGGGCGCTGGGGAAGGCGAGGGTGACAAAATACTGGTTGCTGGAGACCACTCCCGCGGGATGGAAGTTGTAACGATAGGGCGATTCCTCCAGAATGGACTCGTATTTTGGGTCAGAACTGTAGAGAATCGATTGCTGGTTGGCATCGTAGAGACCTACTACCGGAACAATGTCTATTCCGTTGAGCAACAGTTGGTCTGCGATAAGGGAGTCGAGCTCCTGGTGGTTGAATGCGGAAGAAGGAACGCTGGCAGAGGAGGCCACATCTTCGTTCAACTGGCTGATGACGGCATCCATGGCGTTGCTGACACCAATATTGAACATATTGTCGTTGATGGAGAAGGTGCGTCGTGTCTGGAAGAACTGCATAAGAACCAAACCGATGGCCGCCACGGCAAAAAGAGACATTGTAAAGACCCGGAACCAGCGTTTCATGGGGGTGACTATTGGATGTTAGTAATTAGTTTTTAGTCAAATAACGTTTGTTGAAAAAAAATATTTTCCCCAGCACTGAGAAATAGGGGATTTTTTAGTAATTTTGCACAAATATATTTAAGATATGAAAGTTGGAGTCATTATAGCCATGGATATCGAATACCGGCAGATGCGCGATGCCCTTGGCGGCGACACAGGCCGCCTGGGGAATAATGATATCGTGCTGTGGCAGTGCGGTATTGGTAAGGTAAATGCCGCCGTGGGTACCATGCGCCTCATTCAGGAGCATCATCTCGATGCCATCATCAGCACTGGCCTTGCCGGCGGCATCGACCCACAGATGAAGATTATGGATGTGCTGGCTGCCACGCAGTGCGTCTACCACGACGTGGACTGTGGCGGCATCTGCAGCACTGGCGACGTTGTATCCCTTGGTCAGGTGCAAGGCTTGCCCGCTCGCTACGACGCCGACCCGCAAATGATTGATACAGCCCTCGATGTGGCCAAAGATTTCGAAGGTCATTTGGTGACTGGCTTGATTTGCACGGGAGACCAGTTTATTACCGACCGTGAGCGACAGAACGTCATCAAGCGCAATTTCGTCGACGGCCTTGCCTGCGACATGGAGAGCGCCGCCATCGCGCAGACATGCTATCTGATGAAGGTGCCGTTTATGAGCCTTCGTGTCATCAGCGACACGCCGGGCCGCACCGATGACCACCAGATGCAGTGGGCCGACTTCCTCGCCAGCATGTGCGACCGGTCGTTCAATTTTGTAAAGAAATACCTTGAAACGCTATAGAGCCCTTAAGGTCCTTAGAGCCCTTAAGGTCCTTAAAGACCTTAATACCATGGAAGTAATTCAAAGTTTTACCATCGACCATACCCACCTCAAGCCCGGCATCTACGTCTCGCGAGAGGACAATGGCTTCACAACCTTCGATCTCCGCATCACCGAGCCCAACCGCGAGCCCGCTGTCGCCCCATCGGCCATGCACAGCCTGGAACACCTGATGGCCACTTGGTTCCGCAATTCGGCAGCCAAGGACGACGTGGTCTATGTGGGACCCATGGGCTGCCTGACAGGCATGTATGTCATCATGACCGGCAGCTACAGCGTTGAAGATATGCGCAAACTGACTATCGAGTGTCTGGAGTGGATATTGACGCAGACCGAGGTTCCCGCCACCACCCCCGAGACCTGTGGCAACTGTCTGCTTCACGACCTGCCCATGTGTCATTGGGAAAGCCGCCGTTACCTCGACCGACTGAAGAACGATTTCCACTGTGAGTATACCAAACTGCGGGTTGTGCTTGAGGACGGCAAAATCTTCGCCGACGCTTAATCAGAAATAGCAATAAAAAAGGGAGGAACCCGCATGGGTTCCTCCCTTTTTTGTTAGGATCAACTATGGTTTAGAAAGCGTAGTTGAAACCAAGGGTGAAGATGTTCAGGTGATTCTGAATGCTTTGGGCATTCATGTCGGCGCCGATGCCATACTTGTGGCTGCCCCAGTTTTCAGCAGTGGCGAACTCAGCATAGCAGCGGAACAGGTTGACATAGAGGTCAAAAGAGCAGTGCTCGGAGAGAGCGTAGTTCAGGCCGGGGACGACATTGAGACCGAAGGAGGTGTAGTTGTCGCCGTTGTCAGTGGTGGTGCTACCTACCGTGTTGTAGTTGGAGCTTTCCATATGGAGACCAATGTTGAGTTGAGCCTCGGCGAAAATGGTGAACTTCTTCCAGTTGGCCACATTGTAACGGAAGTAGGGAGCGATGACTATGGTGGGCTGTCCAGATGTGCCGGTTTTGGAGGTGGAGGTGTAGGTGTCGGCATCACCGGCATAAGTCCTCTTGTAGTCGTAAGCCCAACCTACTTGAGCACCAATTTGCATATTCTCGTTCAGCCAGTAGCCAATTTTTGGCATGATGGAGAAATGGTTGGTGGTGGTGCCAGTGACGTAGTCGGTGGTGTGGGTGTTTTCGTGGGTAGCATTAATGTTACCACCGATAACCCACTGGGCGTTGGCGGTGAATGCGAATGCCGCGAGGGCGAGGGTCAATAAAACTTTTTTCATCTTTTTTAATTTTTGGTTAAACATTATGTCTTTTTTGACGATGCAAAATTAGTCGTTTTTTTGAGAACAGAAGAAAGGGTTGTCAATAATTTGTTAACAACCCTTTGTTGATTCCTTAGAAATAGAGGTCTCTTTCGCCTTCGCCAATCTTACAGAGGTTACCTTCGACGCGACGCTTAAGCTCCTCTTTACTAAATGTTTGGGTGAGTTTCTTGAGTAGCGCCAAGCCCTTCTCTTTGGTGGCGGGGCTTGCATAGTCTTCGAGGTACTCGCGGAAGGTGAACATGGCGTTGGGTTTGCAATATTCTTTGATGAGACCGGGCTTTGCGAGGTCCATAAAGTCGGCTCCGACACGTCCTTTTCGGTAACATCCGGTACAGAACGAGGGAATATAGCCACCGTCAATCATCATGGAGATGACCTCGTCGAGCGAGCGGTGGTCGCCGAGGGTGAACTGGGCGCCGGTGTTGCCGGTCTTCTCGTAGGGTTTGGCCTCGCTGCTGTTGTTGTCCTCGTCGTAGCCGCCGGGGTTGGTCTCGCTGGCGGCAGAGATTTGGCTGACGCCGTAGCGCACCAGTTGATCGCGCATCTCGGGACGCTCGCGCGTACTGATAATGATACCCGTATAGGGCATGGCGATGCGGATGATGGCGATGATCTTCATGAAGTCCTTGTCGCTGACGGGGTGGGGGATGTTCTCCGGCAGGGAGAAGGGGGTGCCTTCGGCGGGCTCGATGCGGGGGAAGGAGACGGTGTGGGGGCCGCAGCCGTAGTCTTCCTCAAGGTGGCGGGCATGCTCCATGATGGCGAGGATTTCGAAGCGGTAGTCCACCAGGCCGAAGAGCACGCCGAGACCCACGTCGTTGATGCCGCCTTCCATGGCGCGGTCCATGCAGGTGAGGCGGTATAGATAGTTGCCCTTGGGTGTGTTGGCTGGGTGGAACTTCTTGTATTCCACTTCGTCGTAGGTCTCCTGGAAGCAGACATAGGTACCAATCTTTTCGGCTTTGAGTTTGGCGAAGTCCTCGACGCTCATGGGGGCCAGCTCAACGTTGATGCGTCGAATGGTGCTGCCCTTTTCGTCCTTGGCGGCATAGCAGCGTCGGATGGCTTCGACCATGTAGTTGGCGTCGTTCCTGGGGCTCTCACCGCAGATGAGCAGGGCACGCTTGTGGCCCATACGCAGCAGGTGCAGCGTCTCAGTCTCGATTTCGTCGAGGGTCAGAATCTTGCGTTTCAGCGCCTTGTTGTCGCGGCGGAAACCACAGTAGACGCAGTTATTCACACAGGCGTTGCCAGTGTAGATGGGGGCGAAGAGCACAAGGCGTTTGCCGTAGATTTCTTCTTTGCAGTACTCGGCGGTGTCGAGAATCTTTTTGATTCCGGCCTCGTCCTCCACACTGAGGAGCTTGGCCACATCCTCGAGGTTAAGACCCTTTAGTTTGCGGGCTTTGTTGAGGATATCGTTCAACTGGCTCTCGGTGGGGGCGTTGTTCTCCAGCATGCCGTAGAGCTTGTCGCGGTCGATGAAATTCTGGTGTTTCATGGTGTTATTGTTTTGGGATTAATAATTCTAGTTTAACTGGTTGTTTAGCTGGCCAGGGCAGTCTTGCAGGTCAGGCCTGGCAGACGGCCGAGGCGGCCTGTGAGGGCGTTGATTTGGTCGGTGGAGCCCTCGACAATAAGCGACATTACCGCTACGGGACGGTCGTGGAAAGGCAAACCCTGCCGGCAGAGAATTATGCCAGAGTGTTCGGACAACAGTTGGTTGACGGAAGGCGACACTTCGCGGTCGCGAATGAGTATGGTAATTGTTCCTATTCTCTTCTCCATCAGGTGTTAGGCTTTTGGATTAGACATTGGTTTACGGAGACAAAAATACAAAATGTTTTTAATCTGGCAAAATTTATTTTTCTATCGCCCTATAGAAGACAGGAATGCTTTTTCTATATTTTTTTTTGCTAGTTTAAATAATCTTTGTATCTTTGCATTTTGAAAAAAATAGGAAAAACAAGGATAAATAATATGAAGAAAATAGCGGTACTTCTTGTTGCAGTGGCTTTTGCAACGGTCTCTCAGGCACAGTTTGTCGTCGGAGTCCAGGGCGGTTTTCAGTGGCAGAAAAGCAGCAATTCGAGAACTGACGACTATACTTCGTCCAATCATACAGTGGGCGGTTTGCAGTTGGGCTACAAAATCGGCCAGAAGTTGTATGTGGGTGTGGTTGGCGGCTACATGGATGCTACCTATGACACTCTCCTCACCCTGGACAAGCATTATTTTGAGGAGGTCGATATGGTGTACCCCATCAAGGACCACTATTTCCGTACCTCGCGCAGTGGCTGGTATGTGGCACCGCAGGTGAAATACGAGTTCCTCCGCTATGGCAACATGCACTTCAACATCATGTTGCAGGGCCAGTTGCGTATGCTCTCCCCGATTAATTATCAGGAACATTTCTATACCGTTGACAAACCCAATCCCAACGAGTACCAGGAGCCTGACCCCACGGACGACAACACTTCCTATATGTCTTGGAGTGTGAGTATGCGTCCGACGCTGGTGTACGAGTTCTCCCGTCATTTGAGTGTCGAGTTGTCGCTCGACCTGCTCTCTGTTGGCTATATCGACGAGACCGAGACCTATGACCCCAAGCTCTCCGGTGTCGACCCCATCAAGACCCACCATCAGAACTTCTACGCCGGTCTCAATTCCTTCACCGAGACTCTCCGCTGGGAGAATTCGCTCCTCAAGTTGGGCTTCCTCTGGACCTTCTAGTTTCAGGTTTAACAGGTTAAGCTATGTTTACCGACAAGCGTGAACTGTACATCGCCCATTGCGACGATGGCAATCTCTGTATCACTGGCCGTATGGCCAACCGCCATGGCCTCATCGCCGGTGCCACGGGCACGGGTAAGACGGTCACCCTTCAGGTGATGGCCGAGACCTTCTGCCAAGCCGGGGTACCCTGCTTCATGGCCGACATGAAGGGCGACCTTAGCGGTATAAGTCAGGCGGGCAAGACAAGCGGCTTTATCGAGAAGCGCAAAGCTGAATTCGGCATTCCCAATCCACAGTTCCAGGCTTGTCCGGTGAGATTCTTCGACGTCTTTGGCGAACAGGGACACCCTATCCGCGCCACCGTCAGCCAGATGGGGCCGCAGCTGCTCTCGCGTCTCATGGGCCTCAATGAGACTCAGGACGGTGTGCTCAACATCGTGTTCCGCATTGCCGACGAGCGAGGACTCCTTATCCTCGATATGAAGGACCTCCGCGCCATGCTCGACTATGTTGCCCAACATGCCAAAGAATATTCCACTCGCTACGGCAACATCTCCTCCGCTACCGTGGGTGCCATCCAGCGTGCACTGCTGCAGTTGGAGAATCAGGGTGCCGAACGGTTCTTCGGTGAGCCGAGTTTTGATATCTACGACCTTTTGCAGACCGAGGGTGGCAAGGGGGTGATGAATGTGCTGGCGGCCGACAAACTGATGCTGCAGCCCAAGCTCTATTCTACCTTCCTGCTGTGGCTCCTCAGCGAGCTTTATTCCACGCTGCCCGAGGTGGGCGACATGGAGCTGCCGAAACTTGTCTTCTTCTTCGACGAGGCCCACATGCTCTTCGAGGATACCTCGAAAGCACTGGTGGACAAGATAGAACAGGTTATCCGTCTCATCCGTTCCAAGGGCGTGGGCATCTATTTCATTACCCAGAGTCCCACCGACATCCCCGAGAATATCCTTGGCCAGTTGGGTAACCGTGTACAGCATGCCCTGCGTGCCTACACGCCTAAGGACCAGAAGGCTGTGAAGACGGCTGCCGACACCTTCCGCCCCAACCCTGCCTTTAAGACCGACGAGGCGATTATGAACCTCGAGACCGGCGAGGCGTTGGTGAGTTTCCTCGACGAGAAGGGCGCCCCGAGTGTGGTGCAGCGGGCCAAGATACTCTTTCCCCTGAGCCAGATTGGCGCCATCAGCGAGGGACAGCGCAACGACATTATCCGCGCCAGTCGCCTGGCCGGTAAATACGACCGCATGGTGGACCGCGAGAGTGCTTTCGAAGTGCTGCTGAAAGAGACCAACGACCTTAAAGACCTTAAGGACCCTAAGGACCTTAAAGACCTTAAGGACACCAAGGCCGCTTCTTCCAAGAAGTCGTCGGGCCTCTTCTCCAAGGTACTGAAGGCCGTCATTACTGCCGTTACGGCCACTGCCGCCACCGCTGTGGGGACCGCCGTCAGTAACAAGGTGACCGGCACGAAGACCAAGAGCCGCACCTCGACTACACAGAAAGTGGTCAAGAACACCACCTCGGCCGCCACCCGTACCATCACCCGCGAGTTTACGCGTGACATCTTGGGGAATTTGATAAAATAAGATTAAAGATATAGACAGATTAAATAGATACGATAGAGATATGAAAAAAGGGATATTGTTTTCTGTGCTTTTGGCAATGGGTCTGGTTGTTTCGGCTCAGAGTTATGTGGGTACCATGAAAGTGGGAGACAAGACCTTTAAGGATGTCACCGTCAAGTTGACAGTTGACGATTCGCTGGCCCGCGCCAGTGTGATGATTTATCATGTGCTGACCGACGAGGTGCGTCCCTACCGTATCGATTTACTGATTTCCGATATTCTTGTTACCTCTACAGCCCAGCGTACCTCGCTGGTGTGCCATAATATTGTTCCGACCAGCGAAGGAAGGCCGTATGCAAATTACCTTGTGGAAAAACTGACGGGTACCGCCACGACGGGAGTGTTCAGCTTTTCATGCAAGATGGGCGAGGAGCAGGTGTCCTATAGCGGTGTCATCAATCAACGGGCACCCTATGGGAGGGTGTCCCACTGATACTGAATTCCCTTTTTTCCTCTTACTTTTTACGGAGTAGCAGACTGTCGACGCTCTGCCAAAGGGCTATCAGACTGCGGTAGTCGGCATATTGGTCGACGGCGATGACGCTTTTGTCGATGGTGAGGTTGCGAATCACCTTGATTTTCTTTCCGCTCTGTTTGATGCTGATTTCCAAGTTTCCAACAGCGTTGCTGAGTTTGTGGCTGATGGCGCCGCCCACCAGTTTGACATCTTTGGGCAGCAGATAGGTGTAATTGCTCCTGATGTCGCATGCCGAGGTGGCCAAGGGTGTGGTTCGCACCATGGAGAGGGTGGAGGCGAGGGGTTGCTGTGCTTGGGGTATGGGCGCGAGGACAAGGCGGAAAAAGCCGTCCTCAAGGCTGTCGAGGGTGGCGTCAAGGGTCTCGTTGATATCGGCCTTTGATACCTCGTCTTTGGCTTCACCGATGAGTTCGGGAGCAATGCGGTGGCGCACGTCGAGGCGGTATTCAAGGGTGTCGATCATCACACCCACGGCATCCATATTGTCGCCGGTGACACGGGCTTGATAGCCCTGCGCATTGAGTATGGCGGCCAGCAGGACAGCCTTGTCGATGGCGGTGCCGCAGCCAGTGGCCCAGACTTCCGCCGGAGTGGAGTGACGGTAGCCCAGGTGCGAAGGATGGATATCGTTGAGGTGGATGTTGCCAATGACGAAATCACGTGCCGCGGCGATGTCCTCCATAGGTTTGCCACTGGTCATTGTCTGACCCATGGCATCCTTGGCGGCGGCAAAAGGTTCCTGATTGAAGGTGGGAGTGTGGTTGGGAGTTCCGTTATAGAGGCGGAAGTAGGGAATGATGTCGGCGGGCATATAGGGTTCGCGGGGAGCCTGAGGACAGTTTGTGAAGGTAAATGTGGTGCGGACGGCACCGTTGGCAGCCTCGGCGGTTTGGGCATTGGTACCGATGGCGGCGGTGGAGGAACCCCAGTTGAACTGGTTGTGCCATTCCATGTCTTGGGGACATTGTACCACTACCTCCATCTTTTCCACCGGACACTCGCGCTGTAGGGGCAGGGTCTCGTTGAGGAGGTTGTATTGGCGATGGATGGTGTAGTCGACCACAATGGTACAGCCCAGCTCCATGCCGGTGTGTACCATGGCCAGCTCGCGCAGGTGGTTGAAGCGGCCGCAGTCGGCGCACTCCGAGGGTAGTTGGTAGATGAAGGCATTCTGCGGCATGTCGACGCGGCTGCCGTCGGCACGGAGGGTGTACACCTCGTTGACGGTCAACTCTTCCAGGTCGGGATTGTAGACCACAAAGGTCTCTCCCTTGTCGGCGTAGGCCACCAGGGCGCGGTTGCGGAGAATCTGCACCTCGTGGCGGTAGTGGTAGTCGCTGGTGCCGTCGGCGTTGAGGGTCCACTCATAGCGCAGCAGTTTGAACACGGCGTCGGGCTGCTGGGCGTGTAAAATAGAAAGAGGGAAGTGGAAAGTGGAAAGTATGGCTGCAATAAAAAGTATCTTTTTCATAACTATTTATTATCTATTATCATTAACCATTAACCTTTACTTGGTCATTATCACCGGGGTCTTGGAGACTTGGAGCTGTGCCATGGCGCTGGCGCGGAACGCGGGCCAGTCGGAGGCCTCATAGAGGCGTTTGCTGAAGACGGCCTGCTCGCCGAAGCTCAGTTTGTTGCCCTCCATCTGGAATCCGCATCCAAAACTGGCGGCGGGGTCGGCGATGCCGTCGACCATAGGATAGTGGAACTGAGATGGAGCATAGGGGAGGGTGATGGTCTCACGGATGTCGACAAGACGCGAGCAGCGGTCGCTGAAGGGCTGTGTGCGGGTTTCGGGGGAGAGGTTGAAACGCAGGTGGCTCATAGCGAAACTGAAGAGGTTGCGTGCGGTGAGGGGGATGAAGGAAATGGCCTCCTTGTCGACGGTGGCGTAATGGGGAATGCGGTAACGATAGGTGATGGAGACCGGGTGGTCGAGATAGTGGTCGGGGTCGGTGTACTGGATGTCGAGAATCTCAGCATTGGGAGCTATCTGAAGCAGCTGCAGCTCGAGGTTGCTGCGCCACTCGCTCATGGGCTCGTCGAAAAGGTAGCGCACGGTGGCGTCACTCTGGCCTTCGGCAGTAACAGTGAAGGTGCCCGTGAGGTTGCCTTCGTTGTCTATTTCGCTCTCACCGATGATGCGGATATAGTGGTTCTCGGCGGGCGAAATGGGGGTCTCCATCAGGTCGCAACCCTCGGCGGTGCCGATGAGGTAGCCCTGCTGCTGCTCGGCACTGCTCCAGAGTTCACGCACGTTGGGTACCCAGGTGGGGTCAAGCATGACGAACTTCCCGTTGCGCAACTGCACGGCACATACCGAGTGGTTGAACTGGTCGGCAGGGATGCGGTCGATGCGTTCGCCGGCCATGGTCATGGCAGCATACGCTTTGAACCCCGCGGCACGGAGGAATCCGATGAGGGTGGAGGCTTTGTCCTTGCAGACGCCGCAACGGTCGGTGTAGTTCATCTCGGCGTTGTGGAGGGTGAAGCCCTCGCCCACACCCATGGAGATGCCGGCATAGCGGATATTGTCGGCCACCCAGTGGGTCAGGCGGCTGATGCTGTCCATCTCGTCCTTGGCACCGCGAAGCAGCTCGTTGACTTTCTTCTGCACTGCGGGGGTGGGGACAAAACTGCCATAGTCCTCGTTTACGCCAAAGAACCAACGGCTCTTGGCTTGCCAGTCGGGACTGGTGCTGAGGAGCAACTTGCATTGAATATCGTTGTTGGCCAGGGCACGGGGTTCGCGTGCCAGCGGCATGATGTCTTCCTTGTTCTGGAAAGTATAGAGGCTGCGGCCCTCCTCGTCGGCTGCCTCGCGGCGGATATCGAGTTCGCCGTTGTAGACTTTGTATTGCAAGTTCTTGCTGTCAAGTAAATTGAGCTGATAGACCTTCTTCTGCACAGGCTGTTCGCTCCAGAAGGGGACGATGTCGTAGAAATGGCCACGCATGGGTGGCACATAGCGCTCGTCGCTCTCGGGCAGGGCGGCGAAGGTGCTGTTCAGGCTGGGCACTTCGTCCTGCAGTAGCGCATAGGTGTAGCCTTTCTTGTAGGTCCACACCTCGAGGCGGTCGCCGAGGTCGAGGTGGCCAATCTCCACCATCTTCTGGCTGGCGCCCCAGTAAATCATGCGGGCCGGGGCCACATAGTCGTAGACAGGGATGTTGCCTTCGCGGCCGGGCCATAGCAGGGTGTCGGTTTTGCCGTTTACATGGTGTACCAGCACTCGTTCAATGTTGCACCAGGCCGAAAGGGGGTCGTAGTCAATTTTATAGGTACTGTAGTCGGAGCACCCCTTGAAGGAGTACATCTCGATACACTTGTGGTTGACTACATGGCTAAGACCACTCTCCTCCATATAAACACCTGTTGAGTCGAAGAGCGTGAGCGTGTTGCTTCCGGCATATTTTCCAGGGAGTGCCTTTTGCTGTGCGGTGGCGAAACTGGCCGTAGCCGCTAGCAGCGTGAATATTACAAATGCTTTCTTCATATAAGGGTTGCTATATTAAAATGCAAAAATACATAGAAAGGATGAAATATCCAAATTATTTTTGTACTTTTTTGTCCGGAGTAGTTTTTTTTAGAATTGCGCCGAAGAGTCTGTTCTCCCACTCCCCTTTTTGTTAAAATTAATGGGAGGGGAGAACTCTTTTGAAAGAGAGAAGTAAAAAGTGAGAAGGGAGGTATCAAATAGGGTATTTCTCCCATCGTTCTCCCATTGTTCTCCCATCGTTCTCCCATCTAAAATGGGAGATAAAATGGGAGAACGATGGGAGAACAATGGGAGAACGATGGGAGAAATGAGCCAGCGGATAGGGAGCGACCCCTGCCGCAGCAGCGGTCTTGGATTCCAGACCCGACAAAATCTATACCTCCGCAGTTTCAGTTTGGAAGATAATCTGTAATCTAATTGTTTAATCTATAGATATTTTGAAAATAAATTTGGCCAATTCAAATAATAATCATATATTTGCACTTGTAAACCGATAGATAGGTTTATCGTTAGAAAGCGCATTTTCGCTTTATTCCGATAGTGTGAACTTCGACAACTCACCAAATAATGTTTGGAATAAGGGAAGATGAAATGCTCCATGGATTATAGTGTTCCTATATATCCTCTGTGGAGCGGTTCATTGCACCAAATACTTTACATTATAGGGAGTCGAAGCCCTCACACTAAAAGGATAGGGCGTTGATGGATGGCTCCACTTTCTGCGTTAGTTTGTTTTACCCCTCCGAGCCGAGAAAAGAAGTTGCGCCCGACACATATAAGGGAATGATTATGAACGGCACACCGCTCTCACGAGAAATCCTTTTAAAAAAGGGATTTGAAGAAAGAACAAAGTTTGGGCAAGAAGTCTATGCTAAAGGCAATGTTGCCC
>LXOW01309558.1_pt1 | contig 14793 bp, 13 predicted proteins | sample 1368591 | NCBI WGS metagenome assembly LXOW01 (sample SAMN04884650, study PRJNA319009) | bovine gut metagenome | isolation source: Cow rumen | host: Bos taurus | place: Italy: Legnaro (PD) | collected 2014-07-09 | reverse complement strand
CTCCTTGGTGATGTGTCCGATGAGGATGACGGGTACGCCGCTCGTCTTGGCAAAGCGGAGCAGGGCAGAGGCGCACTCCCGCACCTGGGCAATGCTGCCTGCCGAGGACTCCACGTCCTCCGTCGAGATGGTCTGTATGGAGTCGATGACCACAATCTCCGGTTTTGTCTCCTTGATCTGTTCGAAGATGGCTTCGAGCGAGTTCTCGCAGAGAATGAGAAAGTTTTCCGATTCTCCGCCAATACGCTCCGCCCTCATCTTCAACTGGTGGGCACTTTCCTCACCGCTGACGTAAAGCACGCGCTTGTCCGTCAGGCCCAGCATGGTTTGCAGGGAGAGCGTCGATTTGCCGATGCCAGGCTCACCGCCCAGCAGTACGATGCTGCCCGGAACCAGTCCACCGCCCAGGACGCGGTTCAGTTCGGCGTCATGCATGTCGATGCGCGGGTCGTCGTGAGCCGAGATGTCACGCAGGCGCAAAGCCGTATTTCGGGCTTTACCCTGTGCTGTGCTGACGCTGGCGGCTGCTGCCTGCTGCCGAGTATCGGCAACGCGTATTTCCTTAAACGTGTTCCACTGTCCGCAGGCAGGGCATTTGCCAATCCATTTGGCCGACTCCTGTCCGCAGTTCTCGCAAACGTATGCTATCTTGTCTTTCGCCATGATACAGTTTTTATGGATAGCTGTCAATTTGGCTGCAAAGGTAAGGAAAAGTTTAAACATAAAACATTAAACATCAAATAATTTGCACTGCCTCATAAAAAAACTCTAAACTCTAAACTCTAAACTCTAAACTTTTTGTACCTTTGCAGCCGTGAAAGAAATAGTAACAAATCCCAGATGGTTGGATAAGCTGCATCAGTGGCGTAAGGAGCATGTCAGCGACAGGATGTTTATCATTATCCTGGCACTGATAGTGGGTTTCTTCTCTGCCGTAGCAGCTTTCATCCTTCACTCGCTCATCAACCAAATCAGTGCTTTGCTGACGGGTCAGGTGGATAGCACGGGAGCCAACTGGCTTTATTTGGTGCTGCCTGTCATAGGTATTTACCTTACCTCACTTTTCGTACGTTATGTGGTGCGTGATGACATCTCTCATGGTATCACCCGCATCCTCTATGCCATATCCGCCAAGAAAAGTCGTCTTAGAGCTCATAACACATGGTCCAGCGTGGTATCGTCGGCTATCACCATTGCGTTCGGTGGTTCTGTGGGTGCTGAGGCTCCTATCGTATTGACGGGTAGTGCCATTGGTTCTAACCTCGGTAGGGTGTTGCGATTGGATAGCCGTACGCTGATGCTCCTCATGGGTTGTGGTGCAGCAGGCGCTATTGCGGGTATCTTCAAGGCTCCTATTGCAGGCTTGGTGTTTACGTTGGAGGTGCTGATGATTGACTTGACCATGGCATCGCTGTTGCCCATTCTAGTGAGTTGTGTGACGGCCACCTGCTTTACCTATATATTTTTAGGTGACAATACGCTGTTTACATTCCAGATTGATTCTGACTGGACGGTGGAACGTGTGCCTGCAACCATTTTGTTAGGTGTGTTTTGTGGTTTGGTAAGTCTCTATTTTATCCGCATGATGACAGCCACGGAGGGAATGTTTGCACGTTATAAGGATAAGCCCTACGTGAGACTGGCTATTGGTGGTGCGATGTTGAGCCTGCTCATTTTCCTCTTCCCCAGCTTGTATGGCGAGGGTTATCAGGCCATTAGTCTATTGCTGAACGGAAGGACTGAGGCCGATTGGAATGTGATTCTGGATGGTTCACTGTTCTACGGACACAGCGAATTGTTATTGGTCTATCTGGCGCTTGTGCTTTTGACGAAGGTGTTTGCCACTTCCGCCACAAATGGCGCCGGGGGTGTGGGCGGTACGTTTGCACCCAGCCTCTTCATCGGCTGTTTTGCCGGCTTCCTCTTTGCCCGCGTGTGGAATGAGCATGGCATCGGTGTCTATGTGCCCGAGAAGAACTTTGCACTGCTGGGCATGGCAGGTGTCATGTCGGGTGTCATGCATGCACCGCTGACGGGCATTTTCCTCATTGCCGAGATAACCAGCGGCTACAACCTCTTCATGCCGCTGATGATTACCTCCGTGTGCGCGTACCTTACTATTATTATCTTTGAGCCGCACAGCATCTATGGCATGCGACTGGCCAAGCAAGGCAAACTGATAACCCATCATACCGATCATGCCGTGCTGACGCTGATGAGTCTGGACTCCGTCATTGAACGCGACTACATGGCCGTCAGCCCCGACATGGAACTGGGTACCATCGTCCATAAAATCTCGCAGAGTCATAATAGTCAGCTGCCGGTGATTGATGCTGCCGGTTCGCTGTTGGGCGAAATAAACATTATGCGCATACGCCATGTGGTGTTCCGCATAGAGCTGTACCACCATTTCACGGCCTCACAGCTGATGTCGCCACCTGCCGCCATCCTGACGGAGGGACTGTCAATGGCCGAGGTGATGAAGATATTCGACCGGACGGGAGCCGACTGGTTGCCCGTATTGGACGACGAACAGCACTTGGAGGGCTACGTGGCACGAAAGCGCATCTATAGCATGTACCGGAAGATGGTGGCTGACATGAGTCAGGAGTAATGGCGGTCTGCTGCGCAAGCCCAAATGATAAACGATAAAAGATTGCGAATGCGAAAAGAGGATTTACGTATAGTATTTATGGGTACGCCAGAGTTTGCGGTACCCACACTGAAGGCCATCGTAGAGGGTGGCTATAACGTGGTGGCTGTGGTAACCCAGCCAGACAAACCCGTAGGACGTCACGGCAGTGTGCTGCAACCGTCACAGGTGAAGCAGTATGCACTGAGCATGGGACTGCCTGTGCTCCAGCCTGTGAAAATGAAAGACCCGGGTTTTGTAGAACAGCTACGCTCGTATCATGCTAACCTGCAGGTGGTCGTGGCCTTCCGTATGTTGCCTGAAGTGGTCTGGGATATGCCAGAATATGGTACGTTCAACGTGCATGCCGCCCTATTACCTCAATACCGTGGCGCAGCACCTATTAACTGGGCGATTATCCATGGTGAACAGCAGACTGGTGTGAGCACCTTCTTCCTGGACCATGATATAGATACGGGCCGTGTCATCATGCAGAAGCCCTTTGACATTCCGCACGATGCTGATGTGGAATATGTGTATGACGGTCTGATGGCCTTGGGCGCAGACATTTGCCTTGAGACCATTGAGCGTATCGTGGGGGCCGACGGACATCCGGAGAGCATTCCTCAGGAAGAGTTGATGACGGCAGGACAAGAGTTGAAATCGGCACCAAAACTGTTTAAGGAGAATTGCTGTATTGACTGGAGCAAAGGAGCAGAGCAAATCCGGAATTTTGTTCGCGGCCTGTCGCCAATACCTGGGGCATGGACCACGCTAATTACCCCTGATGGTAAGGAGAGCGTGCTGAAGCTCTATCGTACGCATGTGGCCGAAGGAACGTCAGCCGATAGGGCTGGAACCCTGCTGCGCTTAGGCCGCAACGGACTGGCTGTCGTGACAGGAGATAATACCGTGTTGGCCATTGATGAGCTACAGATGGCAGGCAAGAAACGCATGGGTGCAGCTGACTTCTTGAATGGCATGAAAGAAATTGAAAAATATTTTGTGAAGTAGTACAATAATTAATGCAAAAGGGACGTTATATGAATAGTCAATTATCAATTAGATTTGCCTATGAAGTATTTTACCCCCGGAGCATTGAAACCAAGTGAAAAGACCTTGAGGTTCATCAAGGAAATGGCCCGTAGTTATCGTGTCGCAAGACTAGACAATGGATCGTGCGTGTCCTTCTGCCTCAACTAATGAAACACTTATGACAAAAGTTTCTCCATCATTACTTGCTGCAGATTTTCTGCATCTTGAAAATGACCTCCAGATGATTAACCGGAGTGAAGCTGACTGGCTTCATCTGGATGTCATGGACGGTTTTTTCGTTCCGAATATCTCTTTCGGATTCCCTGTATTGGAATATGTCGCCAAGGCCTGTACCAAGCCTCTGGACGTACACTTTATGATTGTGAAACCGGAGCGTTACATCCAACAAACCGCAAAATTAGGCGCGATGATGATGAACGTTCACTATGAGGCATGTACCCATCTGCATCGTACGGTGCAGGAAATACATGATGCAGGCATGAAGGCTGGAGTGACGTTGAATCCTTCGACACCGGTGTCTGTCCTGGAGGACATCATCGCTGATGTTGAAATGGTGCTGCTCATGAGTGTGAACCCTGGTTTCGGAGGACAGAAATTCATAGAGAATACCATCGACAAGGTAAAACGGCTGCGTCGGATGATTGCTGAGAAAGGTTGCCAGACGCTGATTGAGGTCGATGGCGGCGTACAAGGTGAGACCGCCCCACGTTTGGTGGAAGCTGGAGTTGACGTGCTGGTTAGCGGCAGCTACGTGTTCAAGAGTCCTACTCCTGAACAGGTGATTCACGATTTACGCAATCTCTAAGAAAATATCGTGCTGCTTGGCCATGCGACGCAGGTTAAGCAGCGCGTAACGCATGCGGCCTAAAGCCGTGTTAATGCTTACACCCGTAATCTCTGCTATCTCCTTAAAAGACAGATCCTGGTACATACGCATATACACAACCTCACGCTGGGCAGCGGGCAGACTGTCCATCATGTGTCGCACATCTTTCAAGATTTGATGATGGACCATCTGCATTTCACGGTTCTGAACCATAACTTCCTGACCACCTAAGTTGCTCAGGTCGTTTTCAGCGTTGGGTTCAACAATACGCTCCGAACGTTGTGTGCGGTAGCGGTCCATAATAATGTTATGGGCAATGCGGTTTATCCAATACGAGAACTTGCCGGAGTCGGTATAGCGACCCTGCTGCAGTTTCGTGATAATTTTGACGAAGGTATCTTGGAATATATCATTAGCTTGTTCCTGGTCATGGACCATGAACATGATATAATCGAACAGTTTTTGCTGATTGCGGGCTAATAACTCATCAAATGCCTGATTGTCGCCATCAACATACTTTAAGGCCAACTCTTCGTCAGTCATTTCTGCGAATCTTTTCATTTTTTACTCATTTTTTAATTGAGTATAATTGTGTCGATAGGCGTTTGATTTTGTTATTTGATAAGTTAATAATATTGTTATTGCGTGCAAAAGTATGCAAAAAGAGTGAAAACACCAAATTTTTCTTACAAAAATTGCTTTTTCTTTGCTATTTGTACTATCTTTGTGAAAGATTTCTGACTTAAAACGTACATTCTATGATTAAATTATTTGTTCCTGGACGTCTCTGCTTGTTTGGTGAACATACCGACTGGGCGGGACATTATCGTACGATGAATGCCGACATTTCGGCTGGTGCCGCCATCGTAACAGGTATAGAACAAGGTATCTATGCGGAGGTGGAGAAATCAAATATCTTTGAGGTGCGAAGCGAAGCACCGGAAATAAAGGGACTTTGGAGCGATTTCTCATGTCGCATGAATGAGACGGAACTGAAGCGTGTCGCCAAGTCGGGTGGCTTCTTCTGCTACTGTGCTGGTGTGGCCAGCTATATGCTCGAATGGTACAAGGTAGGAGGTGTCAGTATCCGTATCACAAGTATGACGTTGCCCATGAAAAGTGGTTTGTCATCGTCTGCGGCTATTTGTGTACTGGTGGCACGTGCATTTAATTTGATATACAATCTGAATTTGAACACGTTAGGCGAGATGAATATTGCCTATGTGGGAGAGTTGCGTACCGAATCACGTTGTGGTCGCTTGGATCAGGCATGTGCCTTTGGTGTGAAACCGAACTTGATGACCTTCGATGGTGACGAGATTGAGGTTCGCTCGCTGAACGTGAAGAAGCCATTGTATTGGGTGTTTGCTGATTTATGCGCAGAGAAAGATACCATCAAGATCCTGCGTGACCTGAACAAGGCATATCCCTTCGCTGTTGATGAACAGGAGCAACTATTACATGAGGCCTTGGGCATACGAAACCAGGAAATTGTTGATAGAGCCATAAAATATATGGCAGAGGGGGAGGTTGAGGCATTAGGTAAACTGATGACGGAGGCAGAGGAACTGTTTGACCGTCAAGTGGTGCCGATGTCGCCAGCACTGGTGGCTCCCAAACTCCATCAGGTGCTCAATGACCCGAAGATACAGTCATGGATATATGGTGGTAAAGGTGTTGGCTCCCATGGTGACGGCTCCGTACAGTTCCTGGCACGTAGCCCGGAGACCCAGCAGGCGCTTATTGATTACCTGAACGCTCAGGGTATGAAGGCCTATCCGCTAACACTACACCCTGTACACACCGTACGTCGGGCTATCATTCCTGTTGCTGGATTCGGCACACGACTCTATCCTGCAACAAGGGCAATGAAAAAGGATTTCTTCCCCATTCCCTGTCCTGATGGTAAGGTACGTCCCGTGATTCTCATTCTCTTAGAAGAATTGGTGAAGAGCGGTATAGAAGAAATATGTCTGGTGTTAGGCTCTCAGGAGGAACGCGAGCAATATGCGGAGTTTTTTGAGAGGCCGCTGTCAGAAGAGCACTTGCGTAAATTGAGTGCCGAGAACAGGGAGTACGAGAATCATATTCTGGACATTGGCAGTCGGCTGCGCTATGTCTTTCAGGAGGAGAAACGCGGTTTTGGACATGCTGTATATCAGGCTGTTGAATTTGCCCGCGAAGAACCCGTGTTGCTGTTACTTGGTGATACGATGTACAGGAGTGCAATCAATAAGCCCTGTGCCCTTCAGCTTATTGAACAGTATGAGCATTACAATCAGCTGCTGGTCAGCATCCACGATGTGCCACTGAATGATGTCAGTCATTATGGCATTTTAAGTGGTATTTGGGAAGATAAGGATGAATGCATCCTGAATGTGGCCACGATGTATGAGAAGCCTACGCCAGATTATGCGGAGGAGTTCTTAGGGGTTCGCAATAAGGATGGTCAGCATCACTACTATTCAGTATTTGGTCAGTATGTGCTGACACCTGAAGTGTTCCATCAGCTGGAGAAGGATATCAGAGAGGCTGACGAACAAGGTGACCATCTGCGGGAGATAGAGTTGACCGCGGCACTTGATCATGTACGTGAGGAGTATGGCATGATGGGTGTCCGTTTGCAGGGCGAAATGTATGATATGGGAAATCCCGTAGCTCTTCGGCAGGCAGTACTCAAATATTCTGTATAGCAGCATAGCAGCAAAAAGAAATGGTGGCTAAATTTGCCACCATTTCTTTTTCTTCTTATACTTACGATGCTCGTATGGGTCATTGAATTCGTATGCAATAGTCTCATCCATGATGTCGTGCCATGACTTGTGGTGGGTAATCATCCGATAGATAGTGCCCCAGTCAGGCAGACCTCCCACGTTCCGGTCGTCAATGAAGATGTCCACCTTCAACTTGCGGCTGTAGTTCTCGTTGGTCTTCACATTCTCCTCGGGGAAATCGTTGTTTACGGCATAAAACTCCACACCGCGTTCCCGACACCAATTGACGGCCTCGTCCAAAAGTCTTCCTTCACGGACTGTCCACAGAATCAGCTGATGACGATCCTTGATAAGCATCTTCAGTGTTTCGATGGCAAAGGGTTTCTCCTCGCCAATTTCCGGATATCTGTGTTCGACGATGGTCCCGTCAAAATCAATTGCTATTACCATTTATTTATTTCTTGACCGAGGTATCATCCTTTGAACCGTAATGGCTTTCGGCATAGTGACCGTACGAACCGTAGTTTCCATAGCCATATCGGCCATAACCATAGCGACCATAGCCGTATTGTCCGTAGCCATATCTACCGTAACCATAGCGTCCATAGCCGTAACGTCCGTATTTACCATACTTTCCATAGCCGTAGTAGTATTTGTACTTCTTCTTCGACATGTCAACGCCATTGAGAACAATGCACAGGTTCGGCAGTTTATTTTCAGCATTGATGGTGTTGAGCATACCAATACTTGCCTTCGGAGTATAGTCGGAACGAACTACGGCAATGGATACGTCGCTGTAACGGCCAATCTGGAAGGTATCACTAACAAGACCGACAGGAGCCGTATCGAGGATGATGTAGTCGTACTTCTCTTTCAGCAGGTCAATGACGACGCCAAGGTTCTTACGTGCCAGCAACTCTGTGGGGTTGGGGGGCACAGGACCGGCCAATAATAGGTCAAGGTTGTCGTTGACACCCGACGGCATAAGTTGTGAGGTCAGGTCAGCCATGCTGATCTTTTCTTTCGTCAGCAGACTCGTGATACCTGTCGTGCGGTCGGCGATGCCAAACAGACGTCCCAAGGCCGGTTTGCGGATGTCAAGTCCTAACAGGACCACCTTTTTGCCGAGCAGTGCGAAACTGACGGCGAGGTTTGCAGCATTGAATGTCTTACCTTCACCTGATGTTGAGGAGGTGAAGAGAATGACCTTCTGGTTCTCCGTCATCATGAACTGGATGTTCGTACGCATCGAACGGAATATCTCATCCATCTGGTTGTTCTTGTTCTCATGTACCACGATACCTGCTGTGGTCTTTGCACTCTCGCTGGCCACGGGCACTTCTGATATGAGTGGCAGGTTGGTCAGATGGCCTAAGTCGTCTGGACCTTCCACCTTATACTTCAGGAACTGAATGAGGAAGAGTACCAATGCGGGAATACCAATACCGAACAACAGTCCCATAAGTATGATCATGTTGGAGTTCGGACTGATTTTTCCACCATAAGAGGGTTTGTCAATCAGTTTTCCCTTATCAGCCGTTGCTGCCAATGAGATGTTGTTCTCCTCACGTTTCTGCAACAGCATCAGGTACAGACCGGATTTGACCTCCTGTTGACGACCGATTTCATTCAGTACACGTTCACGTTCCGGTGAACTTGATACCCTGCTTTGGTACATGCCGAATTGGTTGCTGAGGCTTTGGCGCTGGATGTCAGCACTCCGGCGGGCCTGTGTCAGTGACGTGCGGATACTACGCTCCAGTTCATCCAGCGTGTTGGTCAGGGTGACCACCTGAGGTGCATTCTCAGAGGCCGAACGCAACAGACGGTTACGGTCCTGCACCACTTTATTGTAGTCGGCAATAAGTCCGGCAGATCCGGCATCAGTCAGTCCGACACCTCCTGGCATAATCTGGTATTTGTTCGTGGGATTATCAACGTATTCACGCATGTAGTCAATCATCTGCATCTGGGCGTTAACCTCAGAGATTCTGTTTGAGAACTGGCTGGTTGCGGCTACAGCCTGCGAAGCGTCCATGCTGACATCGGTGAAGTTATGACTGCGCTTGTAGCTCTCAATCTGGCCTTCTGTGAGTCCTAACTCCTTGTTGATTTTGTCCATGCGTTCGTTGATGAAGTCTTCCGTACGGCGGGCAATCTCGTTCTTGTCGGCATTTGCTTGTCCGTTGTAGCAGGCAATAAGCTGTGTCAGGAAGTCGGCACCTCGTTTGGCATTAATGTCCTTCATGCTTAGGAGGGCTATTGAGGTTGCCTTTGAAGTGGGGGCAATGCTCAGACGACCAACATAACTGCTGGCTGTAGCTGCAATAGGTGAAATGTTGGCATACATTGACTCGCCTTCTTTCAGTTCCTTACCTGGTACTACAGTGAAGGTCAGTGTACCGACAGACAACTTCCTGACGGCAGGCATCGAGGTGAAGTCTGTCTTGAATGGTGTTTCCACACCTCCGGAGAGGATCTCTCCTTCAACCATGTATTTCTTTCCTTCACGCGTAACCTTCATTTTCAGTGATTTCCCGCTCTCGTCCAGTTTGTTCAGACTCAGGGGGTCCAAATCAATATTGATGGGTTGTGTCTGATACATCAGTTGCTTCATGACTCGACCATCACTGTAATATTGCGTGTGGAGCTTTAAGTTCTTGACAACTTCCTCTGCTAAGATCTTGCTTTTTAGAATCTCGACTTCATTTTCCAAACCATTGCTATTAGATATGCCGCCCACTTCCATCATGTTCGAGAGCATGCGGTTGGCATTTCTGCTTCTACCGTTATCATCCTTAATGAGCATCTTCACGGAAACCTGGTAGACAGGTGTCGTGTAACGGAGGTAAATCAGTGCGGCGCAAATGCAGATAAAGATGGAAAGTGCAAACCACTGCCAGTTCAGCACCACCGCGGTATAGATGGCTCTGAAATCAAACGATGATTCTTCAACGTTCTGTACGACAGCGTCAATGTTTTCTGTTTTTTCGTTTTTAATATCCGCCATAATCAATTGACTTGTGTTATGAAATTATCCTTACTTGTGTTTTATTTCGCTAATTGCAACAGGTATTGACCGTAGCCGTTCTTAATCATCGGCTGGGCCACTTTGCGTAATTGTTCGGCAGTAATCCAGCCGCGCTTAAAGGCAATCTCCTCCAGACAGGCCACCTTCAGACCTTGGCGCTTCTCAATCACTTCAATAAAGGTACTGGCCTCGCTCAGACTGTCGTGCGTTCCTGTGTCAAGCCATGCAAAGCCGCGTTGCAGCGTCATGACCTTCAGGTTCTTCTGCTTCAGGTACTCCTGATTTACGGTTGTAATCTCCAATTCACCACGGGCACTCGGCTTGATGTTCTTTGCAATCTCCACCACGCTGTTCGGATAGAAATAAAGTCCTACAACAGCATAGTTTGATTTCGGATGCTCTGGTTTCTCTTCAATGCTGAGACAATTGCCCTGATCGTCAAATTCTGCAACACCATAGCGCTCAGGGTCGTTGACATAATAGCCAAAGACCGTAGCCTCGCCACGCTGTTCAGCGTTCTCCACACTCTGACGTAGCAACGATGAGAATCCGCTGCCGTAGAAGATGTTGTCACCGAGAACCAGACAGGCTGAATCATCACCAATGAACTCTTCACCGATGATGAATGCTTGTGCCAAACCGTCTGGCGACGGTTGTTCCGCATACTCGAAGTGTACACCGATATCTTCACCACTTCCCAATAGACGCTTGAAACCCGGCAGGTCGTAGGGGGTGCTGATAATCAGTATCTCACGGATACCAGCCAACATCAGAACCGAGATCGGATAGTAGATCATCGGCTTGTCAAAAATTGGAATCAACTGCTTGCTGATACCCTTCGTGATAGGGTAGAGGCGTGTGCCACTTCCTCCAGCTAAAACTATTCCTTTCATGAAATAACGTTATATTCAGGTTGCAAAGGTAAAAAATAATTATGAATTATGAATTAATAATTATGAAATTTTTGTACCTTTGCAGCCGAAATTCAAATTATTATGGCTTTTTTATCAAAATTATTTGGTCGGAAACAATCCGACGATACAGAAAAGACGGGTGGCATGCAAGACTTCATGACACTTATTCGTGTCTATTTTCAGGCTGTCATGGCAGCAGATTTAGGTATTACTAACCTAGCTGCACTCCCTGACCTTCGTGTTTTCAAGACCACACTCCATGTGGCAACGGTCAACAATAAATTAGGCGTCGGTGAGAAGAGCCGCTGCAAGAAGATGTTGAAAGACATCTACGAGATGGACGACGATTTCTTCCGCGAGATAGACCAGAGTATCAAGAAACGTTGTCGTAAGTTGCAGGATGTGCAACCCTATATGTTGCAGTTCCAGGCATTTACCAATGACTTGTTGATGTTGGTAACCAACCAGATGAAGTACAAGTTGCGTATTCCCAGCATGTTCAAGAAGATTCTTTACTCGGCTACAGAGCAGACCGTTAATGACATTTTTACAAAGAATGACTTTAAGGACGCTTCCGTCCTGAAAACCGCTGTCGGCATCCGTCAGCTGGCTACCCGATTGGGTTTCACAGAGCAGTGGACCACACAGTTCACCTATAAGGTCATCATGTTGGCCAAGAAGGAACCCAGACCCAAGGAAGAGAAGGATTGAGCGTTAAAAAAACACAATTTTTTACGCTTAACCTTTATAAATTGTAAATAGTAAATGGTCAAATAGTAAATAATCATTACCTTTGTAGAAATTAATGAGTTAAGGCATGAACTCTAATGAAATAGTTTTGAAGGATTTTGAATCGCTCGTGCGTAATTTGCTTCTCCGTTTTCAGCAATTGAAGAAGGAGAACGCAGACCTCTATGCTATGGTAGAGAAGAACGAACGTGACATCGTAGAACTCCGTGATAAACTGAATCAGAAAGATCGTGATTACAACTCATTGAAGATGGCGAAGATGATTGAGATTACCGATGGTGACCTAGAGGGAGCCAAATCTAGATTGTCTAAGCTAATAAGAGATGTAAACAAATGCATTGCTATCCTGAGTGACGCTAAATAACTTTAGAAGCGATGGCTGAATCGAACAACGAGAAACAATTACATATTCGCCTGCATGTATATGACGAGGACATCCCGGTAATTATTAACCGTGAGGATGAGGCGTACTATCGTGCGGCAGCAAAGCTCATTACCGACCGTTATAATCAGTATGCAAAGATCTATAAAGGTCGTAAGAGTGAACATACAGTATCCCTCATGACATTGATTGACGTGGCACTACTGTATGAGAAGGAGTGTTCGCACAACGACACTTCTTCCTATGATAATATTCTCAAACGGCTCAGCGCAGACATCAAAAGTGCACTGGATGACAAGTAGAGCTGGATGCGAGAATATTAACATTATATATAAATAAGTATTATGAGCGATTCAATCATTATTATGATAGTTGGCGGTGTGGCCCTACTTGTGGGTATCGCCGTAGGCTACTATATTTTCCGTTACGTCGTGAAGGGAAAATACAATCAAATGGTAGAGGCTGCCAATAAGGAAGCTGAAGTCATAAAAGAGAAAAAACTGCTTGAGGTCAAGGAGAAATTCCTGAACAAGAAGAGTGAGCTGGAGAAGGAAGTGCAGCAGCGCAACCAGCATATCCAGCAGAACGAGAACCGTCTGAAGCAGCGCGAGATGTCTCTCAACCAGCGTCAGGAGGAGTTAGGACGTCGCAAGAATGAACTCGATAACCAGCAGACACGTATTGACAACGAGAAGAAGATGCTCACCATCAAGCACGAGGAGCTGGAGAAAATGCAGTTGCAGGAGCGTGCGAAGCTTGAAGAACTCTCAGGGCTCTCTGCCGAGGAGGCTAAGGCTCGTCTTGTTGAGGCCATGAAGGACGAGGCAAAGACTGATGCCCAGAGCTATATCAATGAGATTATGGACGAGGCTAAACTCAATGCCAATGCTCAGGCCAAGAAGATTGTCATTCAGACCATTCAGCGAGTTGCTACGGAGACGGCTGTTGAGAACAGCGTATCCGTGTTCCATATTGATAACGACGACGTAAAGGGCCGTGTCATCGGTCGTGAAGGTCGTAACATCCGTGCTTTGGAGGCTGCCTGTGGTGTTGAAATCGTTGTTGACGATACTCCCGAGGCTATTGTCATCTCAGCTTTTGACCCCATTCGTCGTGAGACCTGCCGTCTTGCACTCCATCAGCTGGTGGCCGATGGTCGTATCCATCCTGCCCGTATCGAGGAGGTTGTTGCCAAGGTGAAGAAACAGCTGGAGAATGAAGTCATAGAGACAGGTAAGCGTACTGCCATTGACCTCGGCATACACGGACTGCACCCCGAGCTCATCCGCATCATCGGTAAGATGAAGTATCGTTCTTCTTATGGTCAGAACCTGTTGCAGCATGCTCGTGAGACAGCAAACCTCTGTGCCGTCATGGCTGCTGAGCTGGGACTGAATCCCAAGAAGGCAAAGCGTGCCGGACTGTTGCACGACATTGGTAAGGTGCCCGATGAGGAAAGCGAGATGCCACACGCACTCTATGGAGCGAAGATTGCAGAGATGTTTAAGGAAAAACCCGACATCTGCAATGCGATTGGTGCTCACCACGATGAGATGGAGATGCAGACCCTGTTGGCACCCATCGTTCAGGTGTGCGATGCCATCAGTGGTGCCCGTCCCGGTGCCCGTCGTGAAATCGTGGAGGCATACATCAAGCGTCTGAATGACCTCGAGGCCATTGCCATGAGCTATCCTGGCGTTACCAAGACCTACGCCATCCAGGCAGGTCGTGAGCTCCGTGTCATCGTCGGTGCCGATAAGATGGACGATGCCGAGACCGAGGCACTCAGTGGTGAGATTGCCAATAAGATTCAGACCGAGATGACCTATCCCGGTCAGGTGAAGATTACCGTTATTCGCGAAACACGCTCTGTTGCTTACGCGAAGTAAAACCCCCATACTTTATGTGTAAATCGGGTTCCCTGCTTTAGGGAACCCGATTCTTTTTTGACTATTCTTCTTTGACAAGTTTTCCTTGCATAGTCATGCTCTGTAGTTCAGTTATACCTTTGTGGATATTAGGTGTCAGTCTCCCTCTGACTTCCCCTTTCACTCTTCCGGCGCCCTTGATCATCCATCGTCATACCATATGGAAACATTCCCCTTGTCCAGTTATGTGGATTGATTCATTGATAAAAAAGTGACCCCGGACACGTCATGTCCGAGGCCACTTGAAGTAATTAGTAGTTTGTTTAGTAGAAACCGGATTATTTATACCAGCGGGGATCGCCGACCTTCAGCTTGGCAACATCCTCGTTGCCGATGGTGAAGTCTCCGTTTGCAGCATTCTTATACTTCGGGTCTGCGCCGTTCTTGCCGTTTGTATCGCCATTCCAATAAGTCTTGGCTTCACCTTCGGTTACGCTTGGAGAGAAGATGTCGGCATTGCTGCAGTTAAAATAATAGTTGTTAGCATATGTCGGTGTGTTCGTCTTCGGCTGGTTCGTATAGACAGCCTGCGTATTGGACACAATGTTGTTGGTCCAAGT
>LXOW01141381.1_pt1 | contig 14797 bp, 10 predicted proteins | sample 1368591 | NCBI WGS metagenome assembly LXOW01 (sample SAMN04884650, study PRJNA319009) | bovine gut metagenome | isolation source: Cow rumen | host: Bos taurus | place: Italy: Legnaro (PD) | collected 2014-07-09 | reverse complement strand
GTCTTCGTCGTGCAAGAGGCTGTTTGCCCTAATCACCACCTCTGATTATCAACAATTTAGCTATTTTTGAGGGTGAGGTGTCCGAAACGAATTGAGGGGAAAAGGTAAAATTCACAACTAACAAAATGGCACTCTAAACGGATAAATTAACTTAAAAACAATGTTATAATTAAATATATGTACCTGTGTTTCTTTCTCCCACATTTTTACAAATGTACGTACATAATTACATAATTTCTTACATAAATACATACATACTTATGAACTTACTTACGTTCTTACATTAATTTCTCGTAAATTTTTACTCTAAACGCTATGTTTTTCGTGNNTCACAACAGGGATGCACCAGTAACACTTATTTTACACTTATTTCCGAGTGCAAAGTTAATACATAATATTATTCTGTGCAAATTTAAAGATAACAAAAATATTGCGTTTCCGAAAATGCAAGTTTTTCTGCATGAATTTTCGGTTGCAGTTTTACTTTATTTTGAACAAATTCACGATGGATTGCAAAGTAGAGATAGCGAAAAGTGGGAAAACAATAAGATAATATTATTTTCTTGTTGGTTTATTTGTCTTTTTCTCTTCTTATTATTATCTTTGCACCACAGAAACAATAACTTAATACTTTTCGACTATGGCAACCGATAAAAATAAACTTAATGAACCAAAAGTACAGTTACTTATCAAGAACGTAATGAAGCGCAAGGGCATTAACGCAGAGCAACTGGCACAGAAGCTCGGTATTTCCGAGAACTCCGTGTATGTTAAGTTGCGTGGCAACATCACTCTGAATGCGCTTTACGACATTGCGCAGGCGTTAGACTGCGAGATAGCCGATTTCTTCCCTGTTCCCCATGGCTACCGCCATTGGACTGAACGTGGTGAGACACAGGCGCAACGAAGTGGAGGAATGGAGCTGTTCTGCCCGAAGTGCGGGACGCGGTTCACGCTGCAATAAAGACCCCTTTCTGCGCCAACCTCTTGCCCCTTCATGGGGAATGTCGAAGAGATCGACGGCTCGAAGAGGAAAGTCAAAGGATAAGGGAAAGGGGTCATTTCCCTCGCATGAATTTCTCTGCCTGCTTCATCTTCTCATGAAGGCCTTCGCGTCCGTACATGTTGATGTTAGGGGCGACAGGGTGCTGGAGATAGTAGAGGAGCTGAGTGAGCAGTTCCTCGGAGATACCCGACTGTGGGGATGCAGTAGTGACGGGAGCATCAGTTACCACACTCGCCACATTGCCACGGTCATAGGCAGGGAGTGCACCGAGGCGATGGTTCTTGTCGTAGTCAAGGAGAGCCTGAAGGAGTTGCGGTGCGTTTTGCATCATGGCAGCGGTTGTCTCACGTCCCACTACAAGTTCTGGGCCACGCTCACCTACAAGCGATGGCTGGCCGTTGATTGTGGTAGCCACAGGCTGCGTCACTATGCCAGTAGGCAGTTGCTCCTCACTCTTAGCAGCATATAGCTTACCGTCATTGCCGAGGTACATCTGCTTGAGGTTTCCCTGATCGTAGGTAAGCATACCCGATACGAGTTTGGTGTTCACCTTAGTCTTGGCAGCGGTAGATGTGTCCTCACCGCCACCAATGAGACCGAGGGCATAGTTGAGCAAGCCCATGAGGATTGCCATCAATCCCGCATAAGCGATAGGACCAGCGATAGGACCAAGTTCGCTGACACACCATCCAAAGATACCTGCTGAACGCAAAGCAACCTGTTTCTGCTGATGCAGAGCCTCCATCTGTTCCTCTGTGGAGTTCTGCTGTTGCTTGAGTGCAAGAATTTCTGCACCACTCGTAGCCTGTGCCATAAGCAAAGCAGCATTGAAAGATGCACGCATAGAGAGCAGTTCTGCCTCGTGCATAGCCTCATTAGCTCGCTGTTGCTCATTCTTTGATATGATCTGAATGGTCTCTGTGGCAAAGGACTTTATCATCTGCTTCAAGGCTGTCTGAATAGCCTTGCGCCCATCGGCTGCATTGGTACGCATAGTAGCAAAAGCCTCGCCTACCTCCTCACCAAAGGTCTGGAGAGGTGTCATAAACGACATGAGTTGATTTGTCTGTGCCGATACATCCTCAAGCACACGTCCGCTGAACTCCTGCGCCTGTGTGAGGTAGTTCTGCAAAGACTCGTTATACTCAGCTTCAGAAGCCATTCCCTTGGCGTAAAGGTCTTTCTTGAAATTGTAGTATTTTTCTGCCTCCTCCATACGCAAGCGATAGAGCAATATCTCTGGGTCATTGTCTATCTTAAAGGCAAAACCGAGATCTTCCGCTGTATTATCCCATGAGGTACGAAGAGTTTCCTTACCCTCGTTATCAGTCTTGGTTGCACCGAATATCTTCTGTGTCTTCACATCGAGGTCGGCAACATTCTGTGCACCCTTCATCTGATTATAGGTTGCACCCATCTTCCACGCATCATCGTTTATCTTCTTCTGTCGGTCTTCCTCTTTCTTCTGAGCCTCAGTATATTCGCCCACATAGTCGATAAGTTCCTTATACAGAAGGATGATGTGCCGCAAAGACATACCCGTAAAGTTGAAGGTCTTTTTCTCTTGCTCAAGAAACTCACGGAACTTCTCCTGCCCCTTCTCACTCTCAATGTCGATGTCGTAAAGCTCATAGGGGTTAGTACGCACATGGGTAAGCATACGATCAACAGCANNTGCTCCCTCCGTAGTGCTGACATCAACACCCTCGGCAGGAGGTAGAAGCTGCTCAGTCTGCAATTTGTTGGTGAAATTACGAGTGACTGTGCCTTTATAGTCATACTTCATAAGCATAGCCTGTAACTCACGCTGACGTTTCACCACTATCTCGGCTGCCTGTCGCAAATCGCGAGAACCCTTTGCAAATATCTCGTCAAGCAACGCACCAAGGTTTTCAGACAGAGTGCGGTTATTCTCCTTTGAGAGGTCTTTACCCAGTTTGGCGAAGAGATTATGCAGAGCCTTGATGTCAGACTTACCGATAGCCTCTAATAGTCCTTTGTCGGTCTCGGTAATAGTGCCGTAGATGTCGCCCTGAATATCCTTTACAGTATTTTGGAACGTACCAGTAAGCGATGCGATGTCCTGACGCACATCGCCCAGAGCCTTCTTCTTCTTCTCTTCGAGCTTATCCATAAATGCCTTTTGCTCTGCCTCGCTAACCTTTTCATCAGTCTGGTTCATTTCTGACACCCATTGCAGGTACTTACGAGCCTGTTCCTCATAGAATGCCTCAATGTTAGCCTTAACGGCATTAGCCTGACTCTTAGCCATTGACATTTCGTTATTACCCTTGCCTTTTGGACCTTTATCCTTCTTAGTTCCATAGATAATAACTCCAGGGTCTTCATCAGCAAAAGGCTGCCAACCCGTATCAAACTCACCTGCAAACTCCTGCTCTATCTCAGCACGGGCATACATTTCCTCTCGATAGGCTGCAACATATTCCTTCAGAGACTCACGCAAAGCATCATAGGCATAAGCTTTTCCGTTTACAGAAGAAACATACTTTCCACTTCGCTGATCCCATCTGCCTTCACCAACAACGTTCTCCATTATCTCACGATAGATAGGCTCTGCGCTCTTACCACCTTCTACAAGGTGGCGCACAGCCTGACGATCATAAGCAGAGATACCAGCCTTATCAAGCACTCCCTGAAGCTCCGTACCCTTCTTTGCTGTCTGTTGCATAAGAGGCTCAACACGCTCCGAGATTGCACGCTCCTTGATTTTATACATAGCTTGCTGTCGCATCTCACGATTGAGCTTGTTGTAGTTCTTTGCAAGGTCTTCAATGGATTGTATCTCGATGTTGAGTTTTTCGAGATATGGACGATATTCCTCATTCAGCTTGCGAAGCATACGCTGACGTTCCTCCATAGGCACTTTTGCATCATTAAGGGCACGCTTGTACTGTTGCAATTTGTTTGTTTCCTTTTCTGCTGCTGCTATGCCCTCTACATGGTACTGCTTAACAGACTTCATACTCTGCCCGAACTCATCCGCTGCTTTCTTAGCAGAAGTAAAGGCGGTAACAAGAGCGGTCAAAGCACCTATGATAGCACCTATCCATGTCATACGAGCCATCCATGACATAGTTTTCCACGTACTCATGAGAGATAGTGAAGCATACCTGACGGCATCCATAGTACCGCCAAGTGTCCTTACGGCAGATATAGCCGAAGCAACTGCACCAACAAGGCCTCCAGTACCTAAGCCCACAATAAGATACGGCAAAGCGGTAACTAAAGCCTTCGTTGCTCCGATAACACCATAGATTATGCCTTTCAGAGCCTTCATCCAATACTCATTCTGGGTGAGTTCTTTAGTGAGGTCAAACCATGCCTGTGTCATGGCTTTCACATTATCCACACCTTCAGTATTAATGAATGCCTCTGCCCACATATTGTTGGCACGCTCTAAGAGTGCCTGAGCCGTTTCCTGCTGAATCATATACTCCTGAGTAACAGCTTCAGCATCCTTAAACGCTTCATTTGAGGTACTAAGATGAGTTTTGAGCATATCCACGTTCTTTGCCATTGTAACCATGACATTACGCAGACGTGCACCACTATCAGAGCCAAGGTCTTTGAACACATCGCCCAGAGCACTCATGTTACCCTTCTCTTTCATCTTTTCAAGGATAAGCACGATTACATCCATAGCCTTACCTGCCTCAAAGAGCTTTCCGATTGTACCTTCCTCTATCTCCAGAGTCTTTTCTATTGCGCCAGGATTAGTCTGTATGGCTGTGAACACTTTGTTAAATGCCGTTGAACTTACTTCCGGCATGAGCATCATTGAGCTTGATGCAGAACCGAGGGCAAGCAACTGGTCGGTTGTAATACCAGAGGTACGTGCCAAACCTGTCAATCGCTTTGAGAACTCCACAATATCGGCAGCCGTAGCGGTACTGGTACTTGCAAGTTTGAACATTGCTGAACCCGTAGCCAACATTGATTTCTCCACTCCGAGCTTTGGTATCAATCCCATCACCTCGGTCATCTTAGACAAAGACGTGAGGGCTTCTTCACCGAGGTCTTCCTTCAAGGCTACGTTTACCTGATCGGCAGCACGAACAAAGCCTTCAAGTCCAGCAATACCATATTTTCCAATACCCAACTTAGCACCAGCATAGGCTAACTGATTGAGGTTTTCTATTGAGCTACGGGTATCTAATTTCGTCAAGTTCCGAGAAAGTTGGCTTATATCCTCAGTCAAAAGACCTGACACCTTACGGATGTTAGCGAGAGAATCAGAGAGTTGCAGATTACCACGAATTACCTCTTGAATCTTATTCTTAACAGCATTGAACGCTGCAAACACTCCCATATACGCACCGATGTTACGGATAGCGTTGCGGAACCAACTGTCTTGCTTCTGTACGGACACAGTAGTGCTGTCAATCTCCTGTTTCAATCTGCGTGCCTGTTGCTCAAGGGTGGTGTATGCCTTATTACCGTCACGGCTCATGGTGTTAAGCTGCTGCTGAAGCATGGCATACGCCTTCTTGAGGTCGTCGATAGAGGCTTTCTTCGGGTTTCTCAGCACCTTGTTGAACTGCTCCTGAGAGAGACGCGTGCCGTTGATGACACCTTTCAGTTCCTCGATGCGCTTCTTCAACACCTGTGCGCCCTTGCTGTCGGCAGGGAGTTGTCGAAGACGTGCCGAAAGACTCTCAATAGCTTTCTGTGCATTTTCAGGAGAGGCGGCATACGGATTACGGAACACCTCGCGCACGTTACGCGCTGCATCACCAGTTACCTTTGTCGTTCGCTCTGCCACGTTATTGAGTTCGTTGAACCGCTTCTGAAGCTGCTCAATCTCAGCATCCACGGCAGCCACATCGGCACGGTTGGTAAGAGTGCCTTTATGGGCGGTAAGTACACGCTGCGCCTCCTTGATTTGGTCGGAAGAAACGGCATTACCCTCGTGAAAGCCAGTCTGCGCAATATTAGAAGCCTGAGAAACGGACATACTGCCAGCACGCTTTTTCTGCTCTGCCTCCAGTTGCTTCAGCATTTCAAGCTCACGCTGATAACCCTCATCGGTTTTCTCCATCCATACCAATTTCTCTTTCTGCTGCTTTATGGCATTACTAAGCACTCCGTCAGAGATTTTGCCAATACGAGTGATAGCTTCACCGATATTGACATAATCACCACTTCGCCTATGCAGTTCCTCATAGGCAAGACGAATTTCCTTTCTGAGTTGCTTTGCACGTTCAAGGTCTTCAGGAGAGCCTGTGAGACTACCCATAGAACGTGAAGCACCACCGATGTATTTTTTCAGATCACGAGTGCGAGTCTCGGCAAGGTTGCTGATAACATCGCTTAACTGCTTTGTCTTTTCAATGCCTTTTACCTCGGCATCTTTGAGATAGTCCATCTGCTCACGAACGACCTCTATCTCCTTTGCCAGTCGCTTATATGACTCTGCATCCTTACCCACCGTCTTTGCCATTTCCTCCAGACGGAGTACATCACTTTTCAGTCGCTCACCAAGCACTTCTGCGTGCTCAGTAAGTCGCTTTACTGCATCCTCTGGGTTCTTTGCATTAGCGGTAAGCTGGATATTTACCAATTTAGTTGTTGCCATAACATTTACTATTTGACAATTTACTATGTACTATTTATCTTTTCCTACAAAGTTACAAAAAAGCGAAAGATTGGTTGTTACAACGATGTGGGGAGAAATGCTTATCTTTGCGATGAAAATAGTAAATTATTCGCTAAAGCTCATCAGGCTAAAGCAAGTGTAAATGGTAAATTGTACATAAAATTATGGCTACTTTTAAACCAGAAGTTCCACTTCTTGACATGATACGCCTCTTTACCGCACAGGCAGAGACGCAGTTGCTCCTCAATATGCACACACAAAGGGTATGGCCTACTGAGGTATATAAGGGCTATGCACAAGTGAATGAGATACGCAAGAAACGTGGCCAATGGCACTCCACAGGAGCAGGATTTCAGTCATTCCGTACCTCTGTGGTGGCTAATGCTCCAGAAAATGTGTCGGTTATTTTCTCTTTCCTTGACTATCTGCGATATGTGGATATAGGTGTAGGTCAAGGCACTAAAGCAGACGATGTGGAGCGTGGGCGTAACGCTAACTTCAAGCGTAGGTATGTGTCCTCATGGAATAGGCGTGAGGGTCGTTCTCACCGCCCTGCCATTATGATGGAGCTGCGCCACCTCGGAAAGCGCATAGAGGATTATCTCACCAACTACTACGGCTACAAAGGGCATGTGTGGATTGGTGCGATAGAAAAAGGTAGTGACGGTAAGATAAAGATTAAGGTTTTAGATTAGCGTGCACCTCTTTCCACGGCACTTGCTCAAGCTGTCCTGTCTCTGGATTGAACGAGCCTACGAGAGTAATATCTCCACGCTGCTCTGCATCCTGTTCTTCATTGCGAGGGACGGGATTTTTGTTGTCGGCAATGACATAAAACTCGAAAGGCTCTATCTTAGCAGGGGTGTTGCTTGCCTCGTACTCGTCACGCACGGAGCGACGGATGCGCTCCATATCGGCTTTTGTGAGTACGACAAACTGTTTCTTTGCCTCACGAATAGCCTTGCCCTCCAGTCGGTGAATGGCATGTTCGTGTGCCTCAAGCATAAGGGCATAAGACTGCCACAGATAGCAGTTAGTGAGGAAGTTTCGCCAACTATCCGCATTGCGCATCATTATTATTGCCAATGGCTGCATGATAAACAGTCGGCGGTTACGCTCCTGCCAGAGCAACAGTCCGCTATCGCGCAAAGTGTTGAGATAAGCAAATGCGGAGGCGTAAGTTTGTAGGGATGCGAGGGCTGTGCGCTCTCGCTTTCTTCTTTTGAAAAAACTGAATATATTCATTTTGTGGGTTAGGGTTTAGAGTTTAGTGTTTAGAGTTTAGTGTTTAGTGTTTAGGGTTATTTCTTCCTCTTCATCTTTTCTATTTCCTCACTTTCCTTAGCCATATCCTCAAGGTGCTGAAGGACGAGGGTATAAGTCTGGCTGTTCACCTTATCCTCGTCGAGGCCGAGATATTTCTCCATCGTGGCGATGGTGCGAGTGTAAAGCTCGAAAGGATTGTGAGGTTTCTTTCCTTTTGCACCAAAGCCCTGTTTCTTGAAACATCGCGGATATGTGCGATGCAGGTAGTGCATTTGTTCTGCCCACCAGAAGAGGATTACTTGCCATTTCACCTTATCGAACTTCTCAAATTCGTGGAATTTCTCGTCTGTGCCGGTAAGCAATTCTGAGAGGAATGATGCGCGTGCATCATCTGCCTCCCTTGTGGCTTCTGCGAGTTTCTTGTATAGGATGCTACGTTCTGGGCATCCTCGCGCATTGTTCAAGGCTTTTATGCGAAGGTTCTCACGGCGAAGGTACTCTTCGAGCCAGTCCTGACAATGACGGTAGCGTTGCCATGTGAAGTCCTGCATCAAGGGAGCTACACCTTTATATGTGCGCTTGTTGAGGGGAAAGCGGCCATGAACGGTCAGTTTCTCATAAGGGAACAGAAGCGGCCCGCTATGGCCCTCGTCGTCGAGCCAGTCAAAGACACCATCCTGCTCCTTCTCCGGCTCCGCTTGTCCGATAGTCTCAATGTCAGGAACACCATTCACGAAAGAGTTTATCTTCCATAGTTCGAGAAAGAAAGGCTCTTTTACGTCGGAATGCGTGACTACATATCCTTCATCGCCTTTCTCATTAACAGATAACGGTTCAAGGATTTTTATACCTGACATGAGAAAAAACAATGCCACTTTCACCTCGCGCATGTCGAAGGGATGAAAACGATCGCTGCGCTCTGCCACATCGACGAGGGCAGAGGCAATCTGCTCCAGTTGAGACACAGAGCAGTCGTTCCAGTCTTTGGGGAATTTAAGATTCAAAGATGTACTACTTACCATTTACAATGTACAATTTTAAGGTTTCGTGTCCGTTTTTATAGGGTTAGGAGATTAGGGGGTAGAAGGGGTTGGATATACATCTATTTCCCACGATGGTAACTGCTGGCTTACAGGCGTACCACTTCCAATTTGGAATTTTCCTGCAAGATAAACATTAAAGTCAAAGGACATAGCCTGAGTGCCTTTCAACTTATTGCATACAAACACTTCCTGACCTCCTGCCATACCACCACCTGTCGCTGAACTTGGATCTTCATAATAAGAACCCTCTCCATAATAATCTTCTCCTACATTTGGTCTGTTCTTGGCATAAATATTTATACTTATTGGTTCAAAGTCTGCTGAATTTAGAATATTCCAAATAAGTGTAGGCTCTGCTATCCAAATATCACCATCAGGAGTAGATTGCAACTTTGGCATATACTGTATCTGTGATTCAACGTCAAGGTGCATTCCTGGCAATAAAAGCACAAACCTTGCTGTACGTCCTTTGAACGCAAAACGGCCATGTGTGCCTTCTCCATTTTTCAATTGTGCCCAATTCCACGGACATTTAGCCTGTAATCGCATTTGGCTTCCGTCATGATTTGCACTTATATCAACTATTTCACCAAGTAGGGAATCTGCATCGGCACAAACAAGAACACCTTCATTCAAGACTGTTTGTACATTTTGCTCACTATCNNTCAGGAGTAGTATATATAGATAATTTTGTTCCAGCTATCTTATAAGGATTAGAATGGAAATCAACATCATCAACATCCATTCTATTATAAGTAGGTAACTGGATTATTTGATTACTAATACGATGTATAGAAGGATCTTGGAATTGCCACTCAAGATAGCCTTCGGCATTTTCCCAAAGATGCAAACCACATTGTACGGACTGAAGCTTGTTTTCCTGACCTTGAACAGAGCTTCCAAGCATTAATACTAAATTAGTAGGATCATTGAAATCCCTGCAATCCTCCGTAATAGTGCCTCGGATGGTGACGTTATCAATATCGGCATTCTCGATTTTGCCACGGACGGCAAAGAGTACCTTTGATGCTGTGAACTCTCGATACTCGGCACTTGCCCAAGGCTTTTCGGCAGTCCAGTTAGAGTTGGCCGTGGTGTTCTCATTAGGCTCAACACCTGAGTTAGACACCATACATAGATACATGTTGTAAGGATGGTCTTTGTGATAGACTATATCCTGCACAAGTTCATTACCTGTTCCTGAAAGATAATTAGAGAGGCTGTTCCACTCAGACGGACCACGCAAAGGCTTACTTGTACGCCCTGGCAGTCCATCGGGACCTGTCATTAAAACATATTTATACGCTTGCCAACCATTTACATACTGCGAGGTAGTTTCGTCCCACTCCTTCAGCATTAGTCGCGCCCAAAGATATGGATGCGAATAATCAGTTACAGGGGGAACGTCATCCCAGTTATTGCCTACATCAGAGGGATTTGTACGAGAGGCAGAGATACCATATTCCGTAAGGGTATAGCTACCGCCTACACCCTGCGGACCTTGCGGACCTGTCTCGCCCGTCGCACCTGTATCTCCCTTTTCGCCTGTTACACGAGTAAACTTAAACGAATCCCAGCCATTGACATAGGCATTGGTATTAGTGTCCCACTCCCTCAACATCTGGCGCATCCACAGATACGGCTTTGCAGAAGTGGTGGCTGGAGGCGCATCCTGCCATGAAGAAACATCGTCGAGAGGCATAGTGAGACGTGCCGAGATAGCAAATTCGCTATCCACATAGTTGCCACCCTCGCCTTTCTCGCCTACGCATCGGAACGGATCACCCCAGTTGGCATCACCAGTCTTCTTAGTGCGCATCCACAGAGCACCTGAGAAATACACATCATACCAGTCTATGCAGTCCTCAGAATACTGTGCCAACACTTGATTACCTTCGGCATAGTAGGTTGTCTTATGATATGCGCCTGTGATTGCATCCCACTCATACCAATAGCCGTCATTACCGATCTTTGGCGAATGACCGTCATCACCATGTGAGGAATACTCGGTTACTACACCATTGATTATCCAGTTGCCTGTCTCTGGATCGATGGTTGGCGTATCACCATTACTGCCACGCTCATAGATAGGCACGCTTACCATGCCCGTGAGATAGGCAAAAATTGCATCACCAAGCTCTGACTCCTCGCCAAACTCACTCATCTTATTCCATAGATAGAACTCTATGCTATGGTCGGTTGCCGCTATCGTATGCTGGCGATATGGCGATACGTGGGTGGGTGTATCGCCATTGACTCCGATATACACCTCAACCTCCGTCTCTGGGGCAAAGCGAGGCTCGTCACCACCTTCATCAACAACCACGTCACAGGTAATAAGGTTGTTCACCAACGAGGTAGTGCCGTCAGGGTTACGGAGCACATTTAGCACGCTTGGAATGATACGGTACAGAGGTGTCATGCCCTCATAGAGCATCAGCCAGTCGGCATTGTCGGCTGAAGGAGGCAGGGCACGAGCTTGAGATACTACTACCTGCCACTTGCGGTTATTGTAGTAGCATGTGTCAAACGTGCTATCATTCTTCACATACGGATCATTCGTAGCATCTTCCTGAGTCCATACACCACGATTGCGTTCTTGGCGGATAATATTACCCTGATAGTCTATATAATGAATATCCTGAAGGAATGCACCACGCACATAGAGATACGGAAGGGTAGGGTCCATTATATGTCCCTTAAACTTATTCTCAAAGAAGTTGTAAGGCAACCCGAAGAAAGCGGTGTAATTGTTCTCATTGATGATAGGCGCATCCACACCATCAAGCATTGCTATGCGCTTCTCCATGCTGGAGAGATACCAGCAAGCCTGTCGGGTGTTGCGATACGTCTCACCATCAGGGTTAAGAACAATGAATGAAGTATAGTCAGGATTAGCGTGGCTCTGCGCATTAGGCTCAACCACGTTACCCCAACGCTGCAACACCATGAGCTTCCGAGGGGGATAGTTCACGCCTCCAGGCACAACAGGATCATCGCCCGACATCCCTGGGTAGATAACCACCGTTATAGTGTTGTTTCTTACGGTTTCGCCTTCGGGTATGCTGGTGTCAATGGCGGTTACACGCATCCACGATGTATAAAACTGTCCGCCTCCGAGATTGGCGAGGTCGTTATACACACCTCGCAGTATGTCACCGCATCTAAAGGCATGGAAATCGCTGTCGTTACGCTTCTCTATCTGCAAGACATACTCATCGCCATTATGCGAAATAATCTCCTCGATAGTGCCAGCCTCCGTGAAAACATAATCGCTCTCGGTGGCAGTTAGTCGGTTAAAGATAAGCTCAAGAACCTTTAACGAAGTGCGCACTTCGAGGGTGTTGAGCTGCATACGTCCGCTTGGAAATATGCCCCATGAAGTGCCGTTCAGGAAATCGTCTTGGAAGTTAGGGTTTTTTAATGTGCCCTTTGAGAGGTCATTGAGCTTACCAACTGTCATGCTCTCTTCAATCTCCGCAAGTTTCGCCTTTATCTTATTGAGTGCTTCAAGGTCGGCAGCTGTGAGCTTATACTCCGTCTCATCGTCCTGATCCTTACGCAAATACTTCTGCTCAACAGAGGCTTCACGGTCAAGGAGGTATTTAGGGGTTACAATGGCTTGAGTGGAGTTGTCGCTCATCGAACCAAAATCTGCTACGGATGTCACCGTCCCCTTGTCCTGCGAACCTGTGCCGACAAATGAGATAGCACTTGTTCTGAGATTGTCAAACCACGAAGCCACGTCCATGAATATCTTCTTCATGAACTTTACTGTGTCAGTCACACTATCCCACACGAACCAAGGCATATTAGAGCCTTCCTGATATGCCTCTTCTGTGGCAAGCGTACCAGTCTCTATCTGATGAGACCACGAGCGATTGCCTCCTTCAACCGAAGCAGATATTACTCCTCTCGTGAAGAGGTAGAAATAGCTGCTACTGCCAACCTGTATGCCGTTTGCATCGAAACCGAGATAGTCAATCTCACAGGGCGCAAAACCAACAGTCGCCTCGTCACCTACCTGCGCACTACGGGGAATGAGGATATACACATACTTCGGATAAGTAGCGGGGTAGGTTATATCAGAAGGCTCACCCGCTATCTCCTGTGTCACAGTTGCAGCTTGCAAAAGCGACGCATAGCCACGCAAACGCCAACGTCGGAAATTATGTCCGTTGTCATAGCCTAAGCCTTCCACACCAGGCATATATGCCATCACTACTGCACCAGAGGAAATTGACACACTCACCTTCTGTGGGTCGCCCATAGCGTTTAGGCCAAAGNNNGGCCAAAGGTGATAGCATTAGGAGCTATCCAGTACTGGGATGTCAAAAACTGAGTCATCTTTGCATTTTCTATTTATAATTTATATTTGCAAAGATACGAAAAACAGGAAAAATGCCTGTTACAACCATGCTCTATGAACTATGCACTATGAACTAAAAAAAGGGGAACTACCCTCACGGGCAGTCCCTCCANNGTTCCTCCAGAGTGATAATATAATAATCTTATGTTATTCCTAATAACAATTTTTTGAAATATTATTGAGTGTTATGGAAAATTTCAACCACAAATCATTCTTTTCTCAAAATCCAATAGAATGTCACGTGGAATGTTGACGGCATTCACCTTCTCCCAATGGAATGCGAATATCGATCCGTACATGACAATCTCTATATAAGAATATGAATTGCCTTCATCTGAAAGCTCTTCGAGGTCCTTTCCTGAAAACCTGCGAAATTCTTTCACCCAATGACGTTTGGCTTTCTCAGCAACAGCTTCCTCTACACCCGATTTCTCGACCTCTGCATCTATTGCCTTTTTCTCACTTTCTGTCATAAGAAGGAAATGTATGTATGCTAACACAAAGAGTCTGAAACACATCACTTTGTGACTGTCTATGAAAGCCTGATCCAAGGATTGAAATTTAATTTGACTATCTTTCTTTAGTAGATTGAGAAATTCACGGAACTTGTCAAACCTTTCAAAAAGGCTCATCATGTGAATGGCAATGCGATCTGACGACGGTCCCATCAAGGCTATAAAGTCTATAATCAATAATACATCCGCTACACTGTAACCCTTTTTCTGCAACCAACGCCTCAGTTCGTTAGCCTCGTAAGTCATAGTGCAATGCCTTTCCACTACATCATCGTCCACATGGAAGAAATCATACACGTCTTCCTCATCATCTTCTCCGATATAGATGCTGAACCATATAAGGAATGCCGAGTAACACAAGCGGGAGAAAACGAGAGAATCAGCCCCGTACTCGAATGAGATACCGAGCCGTTCTGTAACACTCGAAATGAAAGTAGTGGCCGCCGTCCCGAGGTCATACTTATTGCCATTGGCGGCAAACTTCGCAAAGTTCTCCTCCGAATACTTGTCAAGAAATATAGGGAGTTTTGCTACCTGCGGATATTTCTTCACACACTGATCATATTCTGGAACACATCGGAAAAAGAAACGTGCATAGTGGCAAGTGATAGGTTTCGTTATATCACGTGTATCAAGCATCGCCTTTCGGAGCGCATGTTGAGCTTCAGTAAATTTCATTATTGTTATTAGAGTTTAACTATGAACTAAAAAATAGGGGGGGCACAACGCTTATCCGTTTTCTCTGAACATGCAGAAAGTCCCAGGCATTTGGATGACCGGCAAGTTTATAACGTCCTCATCCTTATTCCACGAAGAGACTCCAGGACAATTTAACGGTAACGATAAGTCTCTTCTTCAGTCTGCATTGCGTTCGTTCAATATGCGAGTACCCCCACCTATGGCCAAGTACCCCTATTGTTAATAGAAAAAGGGGAGTGCGAAACACCTCACACATCCCCTCTGGGTTGCAATATATATATG